>ENA-OQDD01000314-OQDD01000314.1-human-gut-metagenome-genome-assembly--contig:-NODE-314-length-20609-cov-1.730202_pt1 | contig 20609 bp, 24 predicted proteins | sample MGYA00242507_ERZ504598 | MGnify/ENA primary metagenome ERZ504598 (study PRJEB26092, sample SAMD00036318) | human gut metagenome | host: Homo sapiens | study: EMG produced TPA metagenomics assembly of...
CTAATTTAAGGAGAGATTATGAAAAAAATATTATTTTGTCTGCCCCTGCTTCTTTTGGCACTTCAATCGTGCGAGATAGAAGATGAGTATATGTATGATAAGGGGCTTTACACCATAGATTGGGATGCGGCTGCCGATAGCAGTTCTGTGACCCTGATAGATCGTTTCTGGAATACGGAAGAGAATTATTTCAACTACGGGAATGACGGTTCAATCAAGGATTTCCATTATTGGCCGCAGGCTCATGCTATGGATGTGATGATAGATGCTTACAATCGTACCGGAGATAGCAAGTACAGCGACTTGTTCGACAATGGTATGTCGGTATCAAGGCAAAGAACGGTGGCAGTTATTGGAACAACTTTTATGATGATATGGAGTGGATTGCTCTCACCATGATTCGCTTGTACGAAGGTACTGATGAAACAAGTATCTGGAAACTTCTCAAGAGATGTGGAATGAAATCAAGACCGGTTGGAACGATTACGCAGGTGGTGGCATTGCTTGGACTCACGACCAGCTATGGAGCAAAAATGCTTGTTCCAACGGCCCTGCTGCTTTGATTGCTGCTCGTCTTTACCGTATTAACGGGAATCAGGAGGATTTGGATTGGGCTGTCAATATTTATAAATGGGAGCGTGAAAATTTATTTAACCCTGCTACCGGCGCCATCTATGATAATGTGAACGGTGAAACGGGTGAGTTGAGTACACTTTCTCTTTCTTATAACCAAGGTACATTCTTGGTGCTGCTTACGAACTGTATAAGATCACAGGAGAAGAGTCCTATTTGAAAGATGCTCGTAAGGCTGCCAATTTCGGTATCAGTAATAGCAGCATGATAGATACTGGAAACAATTTACTTCGTGATGAAGGCGATGGTGACGGAGGTTTGTTTAAGGGTATTTTCATGCGTTATTATGTGCAGTTGATTATGGAACCGAATTTGGACCCCATATATAAGAAGAAATTCATCACTTTCTTTAACAATAATGCTGAAATCTTGTGGCGAAAGGGAATCAATAAACTTGATTTGCTGTATAATACTAACTGGGCAATGAACAATAGCGGCAACAACCATCTGACTACGCAGACAAGTGGTTGTACTTTGATTGAAGCCAAAGCTCTCTTTGAAAAGAGCCTGAAATAAGTTAGCAATTAAAAGTGTGTCGAAACTCAATCTGGTTATTGGGTTTCGGCACATTTTTTTTTAGAGCCAGTTTTAATTGGCAGTTATTTTGGAAATAATGTTTTTAGAGACAACAGTTTTTTATATAAAATAAACACAAAAGATGAAACAGAATCAATATTTATTTCTACTGTTCGCCCTGATTGTTCTGACGGGCTGTGGCGGTACGCAGAAGAAATTAACCGAATATGTCAATCCTTTCTTGGGTACGGCTACTTTGTGGGAGCCTGAGGACTTAGGGTATACGCGCAAATAAAGTCACGTACATGGGGTGCGGAAACTTATCCGGGTGCTACCTTGCCCAACGCAATGGTGCAGCTCAGCCCCGTTACACAGTTTCGTAGCGGTGCGGGCTATCAATATGAGGACACTGTGATTTATGGTTTTTCACATACTGCTAAAGGGCATTGGAACTTGTTGCATGTCCCCATGTTGCCAGTGGTGGGAACTATCGCTCCGGGTAATTATTGCTCCGGGTTTAGTCACGAGAAGGAATCTGCGCATCCGGGGTATTACCAAGTTTATCTGGAACGCTATAAAGTGAACGCCGAGTTGACCAGTACCTTGCGTTGTGCCTACCATAAATATACTTTCGGCAAGGGCGACGATAAGTCATTATTGGTAGACATCCGCCGTTCTAATAATGATGTCCGTGATTGGAAGATTGAGAAGGTTGACGATAATACGTTCACGGGTTATCAAGATGGCGATGGTAAAATCTACTTTTACGCTAAGACCAACTATAAAATAGGCCAAGTGGAAATGGTAAAAGACGACAAACATGAGGTGGCTGTGCTGCGTTTTATCGACAGCAAAGGTGTTGAACCTTTGGAAGTGAAGGCTGGTTTCTCGTTTGTGAGTATAGAGAATGCTCAAATGAATTTGAAGGCCGAAATGTTGAACAAAAGTTTTGCACAAGTGGCAGAAGAAGCTGATGCGGCTTGGGAAGCACTCCTCTCCAAGATTCAAGTTGCAGGTGGCACGGAACGTGAAAAGAGATTGTTTTATTCTACTTTCTTCCATGCTTTTAAATGGCCGGCTTTGCGTAGCGATGTGAATCATGAATATACTGATGTCCGTGGCGAAGTAGTGAATAACGGCTTCCACTATTACACTGACCCTTCTTTTTGGGACGATTATCGCAACAAACTGGTACTCATAGGTATGATTTCTCCCGATGTGACTACTGACATCATTAGGTCTATTATTGACAAAGGTGAGAAGCGTGACGGCTACATGCCCACCTTCTTCCATGGTGATCACGCTTCCACTTTTATTTCTGGTTCTTGGTTGCGTGGTTTGCATGATTTCGATCTGGAGCGTGCTTATAAGTTGATTCTGAAAAATGCTACGGTGCCCGGTAAAGGAGGACGTCGCTATTTGGATGAGTATATGGAGCGAGGTTGGATTGCTGAAAAAGACACAGTGAATGTACCCACATGGGACGAATACAAAGGGGCTGTGACCAAGACCCAGGAATATGCTTACGATGACTATGCCGTAGCCTTGGTAGCCAAGGAGCTGGGAGATGAAGCCAACTACAAACTGATGATGGAACGCTCCAACAACTACAAGACGCTATTCGACCCCTCTACCGGCTTTTGGAGAGGTAAGATTGACGATGGTAGCTGGATTCAGGATTTCGATCCGTATTATCCCTATTACCAGTACATGTACCGTGAGGCCAATGCATGGAACGCCCTCTTCTTCGCCCCCCACGACCCCGAGGCATGATTAAGCTCTATCCCAGTAAAGAGGCGGTGGAGGCTAAACTGGATCCTTATTCAGCGAACCGTGGAGAGGTTACGAGGCCCACAACCTGACCGGATTCATCGGAAACTATTGCCACGGAAACCAGCCGGGACACAGCATTCCTTACACCTATTATTTCATAGACAAACAAGAGAAAGCCAATGCATTCTTGACAGTCTGATGAACCACTACTATGACATGGGTGCCGACAAGCTGGCTTATGCAGGGATGGATGATGCCGGCGAGATGTCTTCGTGGTATGTGCTCAATGCTATTGGACTTTACACTTATTCGCCTGCCGATCCTGAATATATTGTTACTGTTCCCTTGTTCGATAAAGTGACGTTCAATCTGAATGGTCGTCCCTTTACGATTGTGAAGAAAGGAAGCGGCAAGAAGATTATTGACATTACTTATGACGGTAAAAAGATTGACGGTTACTTTATCACCCATGACCAACTGAGGGAGGGCAAGGAACTGGTGATTACTACGGAATAGATAAACAATGGAGTTATGAAAAGAAATATACTGCTTCTATTCACATTCTTTGCTTGCATTACTGTACAAGGGCAGACTCCGGTTCGTTTGGTTGATCTGAGGAGCGAACATCTTGACAGACCTATAGGTTTGGATAATCCCGTTCCACGCCTTTCTTGGCGGATGGAAGATGGTAGGCAGGGAGCTGTGCAGACTTCCTGGCGGATTGTGGTAGACGAAGACTCGTTGAATGTGGTCAATGGCTGTGGCAGGATGTGGGATAGTGGAAAGAACGATTCCCGTAATCAGCTTGTGGCCTATGCGGGCAAAAACTGCAGCCTTTCACTAGATATTATTGGAAAGTAATCTGCAGCGACATGGAATATAAGGAGACTGCTTCTCCTGTCTCTTACTTTGAAACGGGCATGATGGGGATGCAACATTGGCAAGGTGCTTGGATTGGCGATGGCAAGGATATTCATTATGGGCCTGCCCCTTACTTCCGAAAAGAGTTCAAGACCGGCAAAAAGGTAAAGTCAGCGCGTGCTTATATTGCCGCTGCTGGACTATATGAGCTTTACATCAATGGCGAGAAGATAGGAGACCACTGCCTTGCCCCTCTCTATACCCGCTTTGATCGCCGCAACTTGTATGTGGCTTATGATGTGACTTCACAATTACAGAATGGTGACAACGCTATTGGCGTACTTTTGGGTAACGGTTGGTATAACCATCAATCCAAAGCAGTGTGGGACTTCGACCGTGCCCCTTGGCGCAACCGTCCCACTTTCTGTCTGGACTTGCGCATTACTTACACCGATGGAAGCGTGGAGACTATTCCCACCGATCTCAGTTGGCGGACAGCGTCGGGTGCAATCACTTTTAATAGTATCTATACTGGCGAGCACTACGATGCACGTCTGGAGCAGAAAGGATGGAGCACTCCGGAATTCGATGATTCCAAGTGGCGCGGAGTAGCCTATCGGAGTGTACCTTCTTCCAATGTCACTGCCCAGCAAGTACATCCCATCCGTAATGTAAAGATTTTCCCCGCCGTCTCTTTCCGCAAAGTGGACGAGAAAACATACATCTATGATTTCGGGCAAAATATGTCCGGTGTGACTTGTATTCATGTTTCGGGTGAACGGGGAACGGAGGTCAGAATCAAACATGGCGAACGCTTACATCCAAATGGCCGCCTCGATCTCTCGAACATTGATGTCTACTTTCGAGGCGATAAGGAGAAAGACCCTTTTCAGACGGACATTCTCATTCTGAGTGGAGAAGAGGATGAGTTCATGCCCCGATTTAATTACAAGGGATTTCGTTATGTGGAGGTAATGGCAGATAAGCCTATTGAGCTTGACCAAAACAGCTTGATTGCTTACTTCATGCACAGTGATGTGCCGGCAGTAGGTAGCTTGGAATCTTCGAGTCCACTGATAGGCAAGCTGCTCCATGCTGCCAATCACTCTTACCTTTCCAATCTGATGGCTACCCCACCGATTGCCCTCAGCGCGAGAAGAACGGTTGGACTGGTGACGGTCATTTTGCCATTGAGGCAGCATTTTATAACTTTGATGGAATTACCGTTTACGAAAAATGGTTGGCCGACCATCGTGACGAACAGCAGCCCAACGGAGTGCTGCCCGATATTATTCCAACTGGTGGATGGGGATATGGTACAGACAACGGGCTGGACTGGACTAGTACTATTGCCATCATCCTTGGAATATCTACCTCTTCTACGGTGATAGCAAGCCCTTGAGCGATTGTTACGAGAGCATCAAACGTTATGTGGATTATGTGGAGCGTATCTCTAACAATCATCTCACTACGTGGGGGCGCGGAGACTGGGTGCCGGTGAAGTCAAAATCCAATAAAGAGCTGACTTCCTCGGTCTACTTTTATGTAGATACCAAGATTTTGGCCGCTGCTGCCAAACTCTTCGGCAAACAGGCCGATTACGAATATTATAATGCCTTGTCGGAGGAGATAAAGCAAGCTGTCAATGATAAGTTCCTGAATCGAGAAACAGGCATCTATGCCGAAGGTTCACAAACCGAATTGAGTGTTCCCTTGCAATGGAAGATTGTGCCCGAAGAGTTGATAGGAAAAGTGGCAGCTAACTTGGCACATAAGGTAGAGGAGGACGGTTTTCACTTGGATGTGGGTGTATTAGGAGCTAAAGCTATTCTGAATGCACTCAGCGAAAATGGTTATGCTGAAACAGCTTATAAGGTGGCTGTACAGGACACTTATCCTTCATGGGGTTGGTGGATGGTGACAGTGCCACTACGCTGCTCGAGAACTGGGATTTGCAGGCTACTCGTGACATCTCGGACAATCATATGATGTTCGGTGAAATAGGTGCTTGGTTCTACAAGGGGCTGGGAGGTATTTTCCCTGATCCGCGCAACCTGGTTTTCAAAACATTCTGCTCCGTCCCCATTTCATAAAGGGATTGAAACGGTTTGAAGCTCGTCATCGGTCGCCTTACGGTGAAATTGTTTCTCGCTGGGAATGGAAAGGGAAATGTGTGCATTATGAAGTTACAGTGCCCGCTAACAGTACAGCTACACTCACTTTACCTGACAAGGCCGAGAATGTACGGGTGGTGGAACTGGCGGCAGGAAGATATGAGTTTATTGTAAAGTGACCTTGTACTTCATTTATGCTTGCAAATATGTAATTAGCGGGTTTGCCACGTTTGTTGTGGCATAACTCGCTAATTTTTATAGTCGGTATGTTAAGGGATGGCTTTTTCATTCTTATAGCCTGATCTTTCCCTCCAACCGTATATCTTCCGACGAAGCCCCTATCAGCAGCTTCACCGTTCCGGGTTCTACAACGAACATCTGCTTTCCTTCGTTCCAATAGCCGAGCTCCTCTTTGGGCACGGTAAGCGTCACTTTCCGGGTTTCGCCGGCCTTGATGGGGATACGCTTGAAGGCGCGCAACTGCTTGGAAGGACGTTCCACTTTGGAGTCCGGATAGCTGGCATAGAGCTGTACGACTTCTTCTCCGTCGCGTCCGCTGGTATTCTTCACTGATACCGTCACGCGGATGTTCTTCTTGTCTTGCTTGACGGATTCAATCTTCTCGTACGTAAAGTCGGAATAGCTCAGACCATAGCCGAAAGGATAGAGCACAGGGCCTGGTGGTACATATACGTACGTCCGTTGCGGATGTCGTAGTCCATCATGTCGGGCAGGTCGGTGATGTCTTTCACCCACGTCTGTACGGTACGTCCGGCTGGATTCACCTTGCCAAAGAGTACGTCGGCCAGTCCGTTGCCCTGCTCCTGGCTGCAGTGGGTGATGTGGACGATGGCAGGCACGTGCTCCTGGCTCCAGTTGATGGTGTAGGGGAAACTGCTGACGAGCACCAGTATGGTATTGGGATTGGCTTTGAGCACCAGCTTCACCAAGTCTTCATCGGGCAGCATCAGCGATTTGCGGTCCACGGCTTCGCGGCCGTCACTGGGGACGGGAGAGAACTTCCAGTCCGCACGTGTGCCGTAAGGATGGTTTCCTACACATACAATGGCGATGTCGGCGGCTGCGGCAGCCTTTTCCGCCTGGTCCATGCGGTTGTCTTCGGCGTGGATGACTTCGGTATCTTCCTTTACAGCATTGCGTATGCCGCTCAGAATCGTTGTTTCGTAAGGCGGGGTACCACTATACCAGTCTTGCACGATTTTGTCCGAATACGGGCCTATAACGGCTATTTTACGCAGCTTTCCGGCATCGAGTGGCAGGAGATTCTTGTTTTTCAATAACACCACAGACTTGGCGGTGACTTCCCGTGCCAGCCTACGGGCTTCTGCTGTCATGAAAGGCGGTGTCTCCGTACTGTCCTTTCCGATGGAGAGATAAGGGTTACGGGAGTGGTCCCCGTCCAGCAAGCCGAGCTTGAGGGCGACGAAGATGTTCCCGCGGATAGCCTTGTCGATGTCGACTTCGGTCAGTAATCCCTTTTCCAGAGCTTCCTTGACGTAAGGAACGTATGCGTCGAGAAATTGTCCTGTGGTGGCTTTTACTACGGCAGCGGCACCCTCCGCAAAGCTCGGAAAACTCTTGTGCGCTTCAATCAGCAGTTTCAGGCACCGCCGTCCGTACAGATGATACCGTTGTTGCCCCATTGCTTGCGGGTAATCTCTTCGAGGCAGGGATGGATGGACATGGGGATGCCGTTCCAACTGTTGTAGGCGGCCATGAAGGCACGGCTGCCTCCCTCGGTGATACCTTTATAGAAAGGATAAGCGTAGTATTCATGGAACAGCCGCGTGTCGAAGTCGGAGGAAGTGCTGTCCCGTCCGTCCTCGTTACTATTAGCAAGGAAGTGTTTCATCAGAGAGGCAGTTTTCCAGTAGCGGGGATGATTGCCTTGCAGGCCGCGTACGCTGGCAATGGTGAGTTGGGCGGTGAGGAAAGCATCTTCTCCGAAACTCTCCTCGGTACGTCCCCAGCGTGGGTCGCGGGCAAGGTCGGCATTCGGAGCGCGCATCACGAGGGCATGACGCTTGTTGCCGGTGGTCTGCATGTAGTAGCGGGCTTCTTCAGCGGCTTGTTCCGCTACTTTCTGCACCAAATCGGTGTCCCATGTGGAGCCCAGACCGTAGGATTGGGGGAATATGGTGGTGGGGCAGTCTGTGGGGACTACTTTCCCGTCTTCCGTTCTTTGGCGTCCGCCCCACATGGCAGGCCCGCCGAGGGTCAGCCCGTGCAGTCCTTCGTAGTGTCCGCAACGGGGAATGTTGAGGCGGGGGACACCGAGGTCGGTGGAAAGAAGGTTTATCTTTTCATCCAATGTCAGGATGGAAAGAAGATGGTCCACGCGCTGTTCGTCGGTGAGCGTGGTATCTTGGAAGGCTTGTGTTTGTTGTGCGCTTGTCTGCAGGCAAAGCAGCAGAGAGAAAATGAGGAGTAGTGACTTGTTTCTCATGGTTCATTAGGGTTTAATGGATTCAATGTAGTGGGTTGTCATAGCAAACATTCTTGGTTGTTATCTCAATCTATACCTTTTGTCTGCACGAGATGTGCATCTCATGATGTACGAGATGTATATTTCATGCAACTTGAGATGCGCATCTCGTACATGAAGGATAGGGGATTATGGGATGGACATTCGTTGCAACCGTCCGTCCTGCGGCAGGCAGAGCAACCCTTCGGCTTTCTTTTCGTCTGCCAGATACTTCTTCCACGTAATCTTGTCCACTTCATCTGGTCTGTGCATTGTGTCACGGGGATATGGGGATGGCCGAACCGTCCTTTACAAGAATGATGATGGGCAGGGTGCCGCACTCGATATGGTTCCATCCCGGAGCATACACCTTTCCGGTCTGGTAGTCTATCCATTTCTGCCGTCCGGGGAGGTAGACATCCCGTCCGCTGCCCTCTTCGAGCATGGGGGCCACGAGGAGATTGGAGCCGAACATGTACTCGTCCTCTACCAGCCATGCACCCGGGTCGTCGGGATACTCCAGCAGCAGGGCGCGGAGCATCGGCCAGCCGTTCTCGGTGCACTCTTTGGATTGTGCGTATACATAGGGCATCAGTTTGTACTTCAGCTCGGCGCAACGGCGGAAATAGTCTGTGAACTCTTTCCCGTAGTACCACGGCTCAGTGGGAGGTGCTCCGTGCACGCGGCTGTGGCTGGTGAGGAAGCCGAAGGGCAGCCAGCGGCGGTAGAGGCTTTCGGGGCTTTGGGTCACGAAGCCGCCTATGTCATTGCTCCAGAAGCAGAACCCGCTCAATCCGATGGAGAGACCGCTGCGGACGGTTCCCTCGAAACCGGTTTCGGTGGTGGCGGCATCACCGCCCCAGTGCAGCGGGTAGCGTTGTGAGCCTGCCCATGCAGAGCGTGCCCAGATGATGTTTTCGCCGTGCAGCTTCTTGATGATGTCGGCCACGGTTTTGTTGTAGCGCAGCGGGTAGAGGTTGTGTTCGTACAGTCCGCTACGGCCGTTGGCATAGATGGCATCCAGCGGGGCACCTTCGCCGAAGTCTACTTTGATGGCGCTTACACCCATTTCAATCAGATTGCCGAGTTTTTCCTGATACCACTTCACGGTTTCGGGGTTGGTGAAGTCCAGCACCACGTCCTCGTAGGGGAGCTGCCCCTTACCGTTGCGTACGTACAGACCGCGTTCCACCAGCTCGGGGAAGAACTTGTTTTTCGGAGTGAAGTAGGGGAGTTGCCAGAGGCAGGTGCGGAAGCCTTGTGACCTTAGGTCGGTGAGCATCTGCCGGGGATTGTCGAAGCGGTCGGCGGCAAAGGCGTAGTCGCACTGCCAGTCCACGCCGAACCAACCGGTATCGAAGTGGATGACGTCGCTCGGTATCTTGTTCTCACGCAGTTTCCGGGCTACATCGCGGCCCTCTGCTTCGCTGAAGTAGGTGATGCGGCTCATCCAGGTGCCGAAGCTCCACAAAGGGGGCATTTCGGGCCGTCCTACCAGTGCGGTGTATTCGCTCAGCATCTCCTTCGGCGAACCCAGGAAGATGAAGATGTCCATCGCTTCGTCTGCCATAAAGAGTTTGGTGGCTCCGATGTAGGAGCAGCCGAAGTCGCAGGTCACGGGGGCGGAAGTGTGCATAAACATGCCATAGCCGCGGTTACTGAAAAAGAAGGGGATAGGCTTGTACATGTCCGGGGTTTCGGGGCCCTGCGGGTCGGTGACAAAGAGGTTGACCTTCTGCCCGGCCTTGTTCAGTGCGGTGGCGGACTCGCCGCAACCGTAGATTTTCTCGTTTGGCGCGAGGCTGAATACGGGATTGATGCTGCGTGAGTTGTCCGAGCCGCGCTTGATGAAGCTGAATGGAGGTACCTTGACCTGTGTGGAGTCGTTGTCGCTCCAGCAACGAGTCTGTGTCAGCAGGCGTCCGTCGGCATCTTTCAGCACCAGGCGCCAGGGGTAATTCTCGATGAGCAGGCTGCCGTATCGGGAGGTGTACAGGGTACCTTTATCCGTCTTCTCGGCTTTCCAGAAGGAGCGTCCGTCGGCAGGCTTTCCTATGAGCATGGGGTCATCGGCATCTTCTTTCGGTACGATGGGCGAGGTAAGCATATGGATGCGGAGGGTACGTTCGCTGACCGGTTCGACGGTGAACGTCAGTTGTGGATTGTTGTCGTAGGCCGTCTCCGGGAAGTCCAGCGACTGGAGGGGCTGGTGCAGGTAGGTGTTTGCATTGAATGCCTGGCGGGGCATCAGTTGCTGGCGTTTCCACTGGACAGTCCCCTTGCCGGTGGAGGTGTCGAACGATACCAGGCTGTCGGCAAAGAAATAGGTGTTGCTGAGGTCCAGAAAATCCTGGCTCATGTCTTTCGACTGGGAAAGCAGGTATTGCACGCCGGCATTTGTTTTCAGTTGGGCATGTGCGGGCGGGATGACAGTTGCTGCTAGCAGCATAAAAGCTGCCCCTTTCATCAGTTGTTTCTCTTTCATGATAAATATATGATTTACGGTTACTGTTTCGATGCCGTAAAAGTAGAGAAATCCACACAGATGAAAGGGGTGGGTATGTTGCTTATGTAGGGCTGAAATGTTTATTTGGAAGCTTTCTTCCCGTAGAAACACATGAAATATACCCCGATAATCACAAACGGGATACTGAGCCACTGGCCCATGTTCAGCGTCATGCTGTCCTCAAAGTTCACCTGGTTTTCTTTCAGGAACTCGATGAAGAAACGGAAGGTGAAAATCTCCGTCAGGCAGAGTCCGAAGAAGAAACCGCGGTGATAGGGCAGGGAGGCTTCGGCCTGCACGGTGTTGATTTCCGCTTGGTGGTGCTGAAATCTGTTTCGAGCTTGGTCTCTTGTTTCTTCTGTCCGCGTTTGTATAGCCAGACCATCCCCAGGAAGAAGATGAAGTAGCGATGGCTTCGTAGAGCTGTGCCGGATGGCGGGCAGCATGTCTTCGCGCTCGAAGATGAATGCCCAGGCACGTCGGTCGGTTTGCCGATGATTTCGGAGTTCATCAGGTTGGCAAGGCGGATGCAGCAGGCGGTGATGGGAGTGGCAACGGCTATCATGTCGAGCACGTCCATGTAGTGCATCTTCGTCTTGCGGCAGTACATCCAGAGGCGATAATCAGGCCCAGCGTGCCGCCGTGGCTGGCAAGGCCGGTGTAACCCGTCATTTTCCATCCTGCGGCGGTCTGCTTGATGGGGAGAATCATTTCAACGAAGTGGTCTTGGTAGTATGCCCAGTACGTAAATATGCAGTGGCCCAGTCGTGCGCCTATCAGTATGCCGAAGAAGCAATAGAAGAAAAGAGGTTCGAATTTCTTTTCGTCTATTTTGCGGTCGCGGTACTGGTGTTGCACGATAAGGTAGGCAAAAGCGAGGCCGATAATCCATAACAAACCGTAGTAGCGGATGGATATGCCGAAGAAGTTGAATAGTTCGGGGTCGGGGTTCCAGTTGATGGTGAGTAGTGATAACATATTTATGAAGAATTAAATTACTGAATTACGGGGTTGTTCGGGACAAAGGTATGAAATTATCTCGTTTGGCAGTTCATCGTGGCAGTTTATTTGAATTTCTCCGCCACCATCCTATACGTCGGCACCTCAATCCCTTGTTCCTCTGCAGCCGTAATCATGTCGAACAACAAGCCTTGTACTTCGCTCTGATGTCCTTTGGCATATCTTTCTGCATGGAGGCGGTACTTTCAGGGGCGAGTTTGTCTATTACTTTGAGGTTATACTGCACGATGTCTTCCTTGAATTCTATACCCAACTTCCTGCCCAAAGCTGCACTCTCTTGTGACAGTCCGATAAAGGTGTCGCGCACTTTGCCCGGTTTCTGGACTTCGCCCATAGGTACGTCGTAATAGGCTCCGGTGACGGCCATAGCAGAAATGAAGGACCACTTGACGAATGTGTCCCGGTTGATGTCGTCGGAGATTTCGGCTTTGATGCCGCTTTCCTGCAAATCGCGTTGCACGGCTTCCAATGTTTCACGGGAAACAATCGTGCTGCGGTGTGCTCCGTAGACGAGCCGGAAAATCTTTCCCATCTGCGTGATTTCTCCCCGTCCGGATACGAATCCTACGATGTAGATGCAGCCGTCGAGCACCGTGACGCCGGGGACCAACCGCTGGATACGGGGACCGGTTCCGTAAACATTCAGGATGGGGATTACCACTGTACGCTCGTGTGAGGCACGTTTGATGAGTTCCGTAATGGAGTCTACGGAATAACCTTTGACGCAGACGAAGATAACATCCGCTTTGCCTTGGAATTCTTCTGCGGTAAATGCCGCCACTTTCAGACAATGTTCACCTTTCAAATCGGAGTGCAGTTGCAGACCGTTCCCGCGTATGGCGGCAAGGTGTTCGCCACGTGCAATGCAAGTGACGTCTTTGCCGGATAATGAAAGAAAGGCGGCGATGCTTCCGCCTACGCCGCCGGTACCTGCTATGAGGTATTTCAGATTACTGTTTGCCATTTGTTGTGTATGGTTTATTGAACGTAGTTTCCTTTTCCATATAGTAAAGCCCTTCGCCCCGGTCACCGTTTTCCATGTCTTCCAGCTCTACTTTGAAGATACGGTAGGGAAGGTCTTTTTTGGGATGCTTGGGCATGTCTACTGTCAATAGATAGCGTTGCCATATTCGTTGCTGTCGAAATATTCTTTTATTTCCTGCTTCATCAGCACGGGGACTTTCTCGCCGTCTATCCAGACGGTGACTTTCAGTTGCCCGGGGCGGGGAGCCATCTGGCATTCTCTGGCTTCTTTGTTTTGTTCTTGTTGCTCAATGTCACTCAGGTTTTCACCGTGTACCAATGACTCGGGCTTTGTTTCTTTCATCCATTGGTAGGTACGTGTCAAGCTCATGGGACGGACGTATATCTGATAAGTAGGCATGGCTCCGGGGATGCAGAAAGCACGCAGGCCATAAGCTTCCATACGATGATAACGTATGTCGAGTGTAGTGTCGCGGTCGGCGATGAAATCCCAGGCCCAGAACTCCAGGCGGTGTTCAGTCTCGGGCAGCCCGCTTTTCATGGCAATGTGCGCATAGGAGGGCAGATAAATAGAGGCTGCACTTTGATATTTCCCTTTGGGTATACGGGCCGTGTAATGCCCGTCTTTGTCGGTTATGGCTTCTATGATGTCATTGAACTGCGGGTTTTGCCACCAGACGCTGGCACTGTCTATCGGCTGTCCGTTGTAATCAGTCACCCGTCCGTGAATGGTTACCGAGTCTTGCTGTTGTGCATAAACGGCAGTACAGGACAATAAGAATAAAAGGAAGATAATCTGTTTCACAGTATTGTTATTGTATGGAGTTTATTAGAAAATGGCAATGTACTTTCTTTGTACATTGCATCTGGAATGAATATCATTACACATTGAACCTGAAGTGCATGATGTCCCCATCCTGCACCACATACTCCTTGCCTTCCACACCCAACTTTCCGGCTTCGCGCACGGCTGCTTCGCTGCCATACTTGATATAATCCTCATACTTGATGACCTCTGCCCGGATAAACCCTTTCTCGAAATCCGTATGGATAACGCCGGCGCATTGCGGTGCTTTCCATCCCTTGCGATAGGTCCATGCCTTTACTTCCATCTCTCCGGCAGTGATGAAGGTTTCGAGGTTCAGCAGGCTGTAGATAGCTTTAATCAAACGGTTGCAACCGCTCTCTTTCAGTCCCAGGTCTTCGAGGAACATCTGTTTTTCCTCGTATGTCTCCAGTTCGGCAATATCGGCCTCGGTCTGGGCGGAGATGATGATAAGTTCGGCATCCTCGCCTTGATGGCTTCGCGCACCTGCTCTACGTACTGGTTGCCGCCGGCGGCACTGACGTCATCCACGTTGCAGACGTAGAGCACAGGTTTGGTAGTAAGCAGGAACATCTGCTTGGCGCATTGTTCCTCGTCGTCGTTCTGCGGGATGACGGTGCGGGCGCTTTGTCCTTGTTCCAGGGCATCCTTGTAGCGGAGCAGGAGTTCGTACTCTATCTTTGCAGCCTTGTCGCCACCCACCTTGGCTATTTTCTCTACGCGCTTGATGCGGTTTTCCACGGTTTCGAGGTCCTTCAGTTGCAGCTCTGTGTCGATGATTTCCTTGTCGCGCACGGGGTTCACCGAACCGTCCACGTGGACGATGTTGCCGTTGTCGAAGCAGCGCAGCACGTGAATGATGGCGTCGCACTCGCGGATGTTGCCCAAGAACTGGTTGCCGAGTCCTTCACCTTTGCTGGCGCCCTTCACCAGTCCGGCAATGTCGACGATGTCGCACACGGCAGGTACGATACGCCCCGGGTGAACCAGCTCGGCGAGCTTCGTCAGTCGTTCGTCGGGTACGGACACTTGTCCCATTTGGGCGTCGATTGTACAGAACGGGAAGTTTGCCGCTTGTGCCTTTGCGCTGCTCAAGCAGTTGAAAAGAGTGGATTTTCCTACGTTGGGAAGGCCCACGATACCAGCTTTTAATGCCATAGTGTTATCTTGTTTTTTAGTTATTGTTCAGTTAATTGGATGCAAAGATAGTGCAAACCGAAGGCAGAATGAAATGAACGCGTTCATTTTTTATGCTGAGGTGCAGCTATCTTCACTTTTTAAGCAAAGATAGTACTTACCGGGGAAAGTGGGTATGTTAATTTGCATTAAAAGCACGAGAGTAAAATGATAAATTGATAGTTTTGTCGCAATTATAAATTTAAGTATCATTCTATAAATCAATGCGATTATGAAAAACAAAGTAAGAAAAATTCTGATGATTTTATCATGTCTCATCAGCTTGTCTTTTACATTATCTGCACAGAATCCTTATCTGCCGCTTTGGGAATTTATTCCTGATGGTGAGCCCTATGTGTTTGAGGATCCTGACTGTCCCGGCAAGTACCGTGTCTATATTTATGGTTCGCACGACAATCTCAAGTGGATGTATTGCGGACGTGACCAAGTGGTGTGGTCAGCACCCATAGAGGACCTGACCCGTTGGAGATATGACGGCGTGATATTTAAAGTCAATGAGTCGCCCGAGCTGTATAAACTGAATGCTGATGGAACCGACGACGTGCTTTTTGCCCCTGACGTGACAGTAACTACCGATGCCGATGGTAAGAAAACTTACTACCTCTTTCCGAATAATCAAGGTGGTGGACGCAATTCCATGATTGCCAAAAGCGACCGTCCCGATGGCCCGTTTACGGTATGCAACTGGCATAAGGAGCGTCCTCGCGAGACTTTCGGTTGTTTGGGATTCGACCCCGCAGTGTTTGTCGATGATGATGGACGTGTGTATGGTTATTGGGGATTTGGCATTTCGCATGGCGCGGAGTTGGACCCTGCTACCATGTGCACGGTAAAGCCGGGTACCGAAGTGGTGGAGAACATGATTTCAGGCTATCGGCAGGAAGGTATATTCCGCTTCTTTGAGGCATCCTCCATCCGCAAGATTTGAGGATAAGTATGTGTTTATCTATAGCCGTACTACCGCTGAGGGTGAAGATGGCTTGCCGAACGCCAGCAACTATACGCTGGCATACGCTTATAGCGAGCATCCTCTGGGTCCCTGGACCTATGGCGGAACAATCATCGATGCCCGTGCGCGCGAGTATGATGAAAAAGGCAATGTGATAGCTTCGGCCATGCCCGGTGGAAATACGCATGGCAGTATCTGCAAGATAGGAGGGCAATGGTACGTGTTCTATCATCGCCAGATAGGTACCGATTGCTATGCACGCCAGGCTATGGTGTCGGCCATTGATGTAAAGGTGGAAAAAGGAAAAGGTGGGAAAGTCGTGATTTCGCGCGGGGAATTCAACTCTGAGGGTTTCCTTCTTGAAGGGCTCAATCCTATGCAGCGCATCTCGGCCGGGTTGGCTTGTTGGCACACCAATCCCGGAGGTATCAAAGAGGTCTATCCCCATTATGTCTACACGGGGTCTTACATCCGGCCTGTGTACCGGGATAATAATCCCTATGCCGGCGATAACAACCACAAAATCCCGTTCGCTCCGGTGGTGAATAATACAAGTGGGTCGATTGTAGGATATAAATACTTGAATATGAATGCCGTTCCGCGAGATAAGTCTTTGCAGATGCAGTTAAGGTTGAAGGCTGAAGATACCGACGGACGCATCCGCATCATGCTGGGTAGCCCTTGGACAACAAAAGGCGGTGTAGAGATAGGACTTGTGGATGTGAAGGCTGGCAGCACTTGCAGGGAGTTCTATGCTCCGCTCTCTATTCCGGCAAAGCTGCATAAGGGAAAGCAGCCGCTCTTCTTTGTCTTCGAATCAGAAACCGAAGGCCAGTCCATCTGTGAGTTTTATGATTTCCTCATGTTGGCACGCCCATAAGTCTTTATACTTATGGAGGCGGATACTTATCTTGTGAGACCTTCTAAATAGAGCTATTGTATTAGTTCACAGTACTGAACACTTTGTTACACCCCGTCGGAACAGATTGTTTCTCTTGTATGAAACGACTTGTTTCGACGGGATAAAACGATTTGTTCCGTTATAGGAAACACTTTGTTTCCTTATAGAGAACACTCTGTTCCATTATAGGAAACAAACCGTTTCCATAGTCGGAAATGAAATGGGCATATGCTTCATTGATACCGCTATTACTTTTCCTCCTCGAATATTCGGTTGAAAACTTGCCGCAGCTGTCCTTCGTCTGCGATAATGGCTTGGAGCTTCTTCAGCTGTTCCGCATTCTTGCCCTCGGGAAACCAGAGCTTCAGATAACCGCCGGGTGCATATTTTGCCATGAGATGCTGATGGAACCGCTGGTAGTGCCACTCCTTGTCGGCGGCAGGATTCTGTTTCAATCCGTACTGCACGGTGCGGCGCAGGGTGATGTCCGGGTCGATGATACGGTCCGCTTCGGCAACAATCTTGCCGTAGATGCTACGAGGTTCGTGGTCTGTAGAGGCGCGGTGGTCTTCTACGGCTTCTTTCATGAGGAGGATTTCCGTGTCGGAGAACCATTGCCGCAGGGTAGAGTCCGCCATCAGTATCTCGCCGGAGACAAGGTGGTGGGTGGCGCGGTCGCGGCACAGTCCCGTGTCATGGTAGGCGGCAATGACGTATGCCAGGCGTTCGTCCGCTTCGGGATATTGCCGGGCGAGGGCAAGGCTTTCTTCGATGACGGTGCGGACGTGTGAGAGGTTGTGTGCTTTGTCAAACTCCTTGTAACGGGGGATGATTGCTGTCTCGATGTAGGTAATGAGGGGCTTGGGTATCATGTGGCATTCCTTTTTAGGAGGCGAAGATATAATAAAAGAGCCGGAATGTGCGAATCATTCCGGCTCTTTTATGAAAGGTTTCGGTTATTGTTGTTAGGAATAAGATTTCTTACTTTAAGAGAGAGTTTGTCAATTACATGTTAGGGTTGTCCATGATTACTGTCATCTCGGGAACCAGTATGTATTCGCCTTTCTTGTTGTTCCATTTGTAGTATGTGGTAGTCATCGTCTTGCTTGGTATGCATAGCGGATGCACATGTCCTTGCCCCATGTATTCTTGGTGCTGTTCCATTTCAGGGCTTCGCTTTCCGTCATGCGGTTCTGGTCGTCGTACTTATAATTGTACTTCATATAGTTGGCAAGCGTGTTTCCGTCCATCTTGTATACGGTCTCTGCCACTTTCATGCCATTTACTTCTTCCGAATTGTAAATGAGGTTGCTCTTATTGTCGGCTGAGGCATTTAATCCGCAAACTAAGAGAAGTGCTGAAACAATCACTGTTTTTAAAGATACTTTTGCTTTCATGGTTTTATGTCTTTTTTAGTTTAACTTTCTATTTTCTATCAATATGTCATTGATTTCGCTGCAAAGGTACGTATTAAATTGACATAAATATAAATATTGGATTAAATTTTATCAATATGTCAGTAGTGAGGGTTTCGGTATGCTTTCCTTTTGGCAAGATTGGTGAATAAAAAATATCCGGCAGTGAGGTCGCCGGATATTCTGATGAGCAAACTGTATTTGGAAAGGATTGCTTCTGTTGCTTTCTGATTGTAAGTTAAATAAAGTTATTGGGCTGTTTAGTGTGCCTGCAACCAGTTGTTTCCCCACCCACAATCGGCTTTCAGGGGTACGTACATGCGATATGCCTGCTCCATCTCTTCGATTACGATTTTCTGTACAAGCTCTTTTTCTGCCTCTGGAACGCTGAAATTTAGTTCGTCATGGACTTGTAAAATCATCTTTGCTTTCAGATTGTAAGCTTGGAAGCGCTGATAGATGTGTGCCATGGCTACTTTTATGATGTCGGCGGCACTTCCCTGGATGGGAGCGTTGATGGCATTCCGTTCGGCATAGCCCCGTACCACCCCGTTTCTTGAGTTGATGTCCGGCAGGAAGCGCTTGCGGTGGAAGATGGTTTCCACATAGCCGTTCTCGCGTGCCACCTGGATGCTTTTATCCATATACTCCTTCACTTGTGGGTAGGTTTCAAAGTAGCCGTCTATCAGCTCTTTGGCTCCTGGCGAGAAACGCCCATGCGTTCGGCAAGCCCGAAGACGGAGATGCCGTAGATGATGCCGAAGTTTGCCGTTTTTGCCTTGCGGCGCATGTCGGCGGTTACGTCGTTTATATCTATCTTATATATCTTGGCAGCGGTGGCGGCGTGGATGTCGTGTCCGCTGAGGAAGGCGTCTATCATGTTCTTATCTTCGCTGAGGTGTGCCATGATGCGCAGCTCTATCTGCGAGTAGTCGGCAGAGAAGAACTCGCATCCGTCATCGGGAATGAAGGCTTTGCGGATTTCCTTGCCGTCCTCGTCACGAATGGGTATGTTTTGCAGGTTCGGATTGCTTGAGCTGAGTCGTCCGGTAGCGGTTACCGCCTGGTTGAACGAGGTATGGATACGTCCCGTACGCGGATTTATCAGCTGGGGCAATGCATCGATGTAGGTACTTAGCAGCTTTTTCAGTCCTCGGTATTCAAGTATCTTACCGATGATTGCGTGTTTGTTCCGAAGGCTCTCGAGTACTTCCTCGGAAGTGACATACTGTCCGGTCTTGGTTTTTTTGGCTTTCTCTATGATTTTGAGTCTGTCAAACAACACTTCGCCTACCTGTTTGGGTGAGCCGATATTGAAGGTTTCGCCACCTGCCAGTGCATAGATTTCTTTTTCAATCTCCTGCAGGCGGAGCGTGAAATGCTCGGACGATTGTTTAAGCGCTTCCGTATCGATACGCACTCCGTTGCTTTCGATGTTGACGAGCACCGGTACGAGCGGCATCTCTATTTCGTAAAAGAGATGTTCGGCAGCGTGCTCTTTCAGTTCTTTTTCGAGTACGTTCTTCAGTTTCAGTGTAACGTCCGCATCTTCGCAAGCGTAGCGGTATACATCTTCCGGCGGAAGGTCGCGCATGTTCTTTTGGTTCTTGCCTTTGGCTCCTATAAGTTCATCGATGTGGATGGTCTGGTAGTGCAGATAGATTTCGGCAAGGTAGTCCATGTTGTGCGGAGCTCCGGTTGCAATACATAATGGGCAAGCATGGTGTCGAAAAGTTTTCCTTTTACCTGTACTCCGTAGTTTTGAAGGACAATCATATCGTACTTGATATTTTGTCCTACTTTCATGGAATTTTCATTTTCGTAAAGAGGGCGGAACTCATTGACGATTTTTAACGCTTCGTCACGATTTGCCGGAACGGGTACATAGTAAGCCCGGTTTTCGGCATCACTGAAGCTCATTCCCACCAGTTCCGCTTCCATCGGTTCGGTTCCGGTGGTTTCCGTATCTATTGAGAGAATTTCTTTTGTAAGTAACTTTTGAATAATTTTCTTTCTTTTCTCTTCTGTATCAATTAGTTGATAGTCTACATCGAGCATTTCTAAGCGCGTGAGAATCGAATTTTTTGCATCACCCGTCCCGTTGTCCGCAAAATTTGCAAACAAATCGCCTTGAACCGGAGCGTTGTTTCCGGAAGTTGTGCCGTCGGTGGGTTGGGCAAATAAAGTTCCCGCATAAGGATCGGGCGAAGCGGAACTGGAAGAAGAGGGAAGGGGAGAGACTGTCTTTTTCAGGACACGGTCGATGAGGGTACGAAATTCCAGCTCTTCAAAAATCTTGCGGAGCTCTTCTTCGTTCGGCTCTTCGCGGACAAGTGTGTTCATGTCGAGCTTGATAGGTACGTCCACTTTGATGGTTGCAAGATGGAGAAAGCAATCATTTCCCGGTTTGCCTCTACTTTGGTTTTAAG
>ENA-OQDD01000315-OQDD01000315.1-human-gut-metagenome-genome-assembly--contig:-NODE-315-length-20590-cov-1.685823_pt1 | contig 20590 bp, 24 predicted proteins | sample MGYA00242507_ERZ504598 | MGnify/ENA primary metagenome ERZ504598 (study PRJEB26092, sample SAMD00036318) | human gut metagenome | host: Homo sapiens | study: EMG produced TPA metagenomics assembly of...
GACGGATTGTAATAGGGACGGTCATCGAGCGTCATGCGGCAGCTTTGCTCCACGGCAGGTTCTTTCAGTGTGACGGGGTAGGGGAGCAGGGGCTGGTAACAGTTTACGGCGAGCCGGTAGGCAGCGGTATGAAACAGCCTGATTTTTTCTTCCTGCCTGGGGCGCGAACCGTCGGGGGTGGCAAACAGTACCCATATTTTTACGCTTCGTCCGCTGCTTCCGCAAAAGGCGGCAAAAGTTTGCGGCAGCAGGGCCGCCTGGCGCTTTACTTGCTCCACTTCCACGGCATTGGCCAGGTGGTTGACTTCAATCTGTACCAGTCCGTTGTAGGTTTTCAGGTATCTTTCCCCTCTTTGCTGCGGCATATTCTGCGGCAGGCAGATGCGTGGCAGTTTGTCTATGCAGGGGTAGTGTCCGTTGCTTCCGGTGATGTGGGGAATGAGGCTGCGCAAGGCGGATATGTGTCCGGCTTTGTTCTCGGTTTTCATCTTCTCCATCAAGGTGTCGCTGGGCCATGTGCTGAATGTCTCTTTGCCGGTTTCACGAGCGGTGCGTATAAGGGTAAGTTTCATGGGGTGCTTGCTGTATTAAAGTCCGCAAAGCTACTGAAAAATGACGGGACAGCCGAGGAAAAGTGGAATTATGATGAAACTTCTCATACTTATTTTTTATTCCGGCTGTACGTCGTAATCCGACTGGTTTTTCACGCCGACAATGTCTTGCTTCCTCACCTCGGTTGTTAATATGTGCTGCAACTGCTGTGAGGTCAGCGTCTCGGTGGGAGAGAACTCAGCCGACTTCATATAGCTTAAAATGGCATTGCGCAGCTGACCTCCTTCCGGAGTGTGGCGAATTGCTTCGAGATTGCTCATACAAACCAATACCTTACCGTTGTCTACGGCAAATTCGAACAGCAAGCCTAACTTGTGGTTCCGTTCCACATTGTCTACTACTTGGATAAGCGGCTTGTATTCGTGGCGCGTAGCATTCAGAATAAAGGGGCGGGCATGGCGTACGATGCTCCACCATTGCCAGTTGCTATGGCACTCGGTGGGGAACTGCCGGAACAAGGGATGTTTCTCGTCCATCAGCAAGGAGAGGGTGCCCGGCGAAACTTCGCGGCCGGCGTTTTCCGAAATGCTTTTGAACATGGCATAGTTCCAGTAGTCAGGAGTAAAAAGTCCGCCTACACTCTGTTCTTCAATGGCTTTGTGGTCGGGCATGAGCAGTATCTTTCCTCCTTGGCTCAGTATCTTTCGCGCCTCGTCATCCAAGGACTGACAGATGAAGATGTCCGCTTCGCTTTCCGGTGTCCGGTCGGGGTATACCCATAAGTTATAATAGTTATGATAATTCCCGGTGGTCAGTGTCAGTCGCAATTGGGCAGGCTTGTCTATTTCGGTAAGGGTGCTTTTCAACTCGCCCACCTGCATTGCTTTTCCTTGCTCTACATGGGCGGGGACTTTGCCTTCGCGAACAAAAGTTACGCTGTCACTCAGGCTTTCCAGACGCCAGCATAATGCATCAGACCATGGTTGCTCTTCGTAATTTGTCAGGGCGAGGCCTATGTTCAGCTCTTCTTTGTTGCTGTAACAGTAGGTGTCCATAAGCGCCAGCGGTACCACCGGAGCACAAAAGCCGCGGAATGTTTCGGGAGTGACAATGCCTTTGCTGTCCATGAAAGCATCCAGAATGCCTACCAGTGCCGAGCCTTGTCCGGGAAAGTCTTGAAGGTCGAGCATCTGGAATCCGCCTAAACCGGCAGTGCGCAGGCCGTATTCAATATCAGCCTTGTAGCATTCGACGGCAAACCGGCCGGTGGCTGATGGAATGCGTCAATCTGGTCCTGTAGTCCATTTTCATTGAGCCGGTCACGGAATATCTCCAAGTTATATGGATGCAATACGCCGGTGTATTTCTCCAACTCCTTGTAGTCGGGATAAATTTGGAACTGTCCGGTTTCGTGACTGATGACCGGTCGGGGAGATTTCGCTATGGCAGCAGTATAATCCGCACGGGTATTGGGACGGGTGTTGTTCAAGATACCTCCCTTTTCGGCATCGACAAAGGCAAATGAACTGCGTACGTGCGTTGTATAGCCTTCGCCTCCTCCTACCCGGCAGGTTGTCAGATAATCTTCACCGTCTATGGCACCTCCCCAACCCAGGAAGTTGTTGGAACCGAACGAATAGAGATGGCGGTTGTCATGTTTTCTGAATCCGTCCAGCCAATTGCGCATCAGGTCAACGTCGCCACCCAACTCGTTGCCCAGTCCCAACATGGTGAATGAGGGTGATTGCCCATGTAGTCGAGGGTCATATAGGCTTCGTTCAGCAAGAAGTCATTCAAGCGATGGTTGTCCGGTGAAATGCTTCCCCATAAAGGCAACTCGGCTTGGAAATAGATACCCTCGATGTCGGCAGCGGCAAAAGCGGCGCGGGGCGGGGTGTAGGAATGGCAACGGTAGTAGTTGATGCCATAACTCTTGGCTGTTTGAAAAACTTTTCGCCAGGACTTTACATCCATCGGCGCATATCCGGTAAGTGGGAATACGCAAGCGTCGTGTTTGCCGCGCAAGAAGGTCTTGAAGCCGTTTATGGTGAACTGAGTACCTTCGGTGGCAAAGTCGCGCATACCGAAATCTGTTATTATATTGTCTTTACCCTCGTTTGTGGCAAGGGTCACGTTCAGTGCATAAAGTGTGGGGTGGAATTCGCTCCATGTCTGCATCCGGTTGCCCATATCGAGCGTCAGTTCTATCTTATTTTCACCTTTGCTCAAGCCGACTTGTTTTTCCATGTCCGGTAACTGGTGTTCTTGTTGGGTGTTCCACGTCTTGGCAGAAAGGGTCACTACGCCCGATTGCTCCGAATCGCTGTATATGTTTACATGGATGCGGGCCTTTTTCTCCTTTACAGACGGGTAGACTTGTACCTGCTTGAGATAGGTGTGTGGGGCCGCTTCGATGTAGAAGTCGCCAGAATGCCGTTCCAGTTGGTTTGTGTGCCGTCGGTCCAGGCATGCGAGCTTTGGATTTCGGCTGGTACGGAGCTGGGGGAATTGTCAATGCGTATCTTTATATGGTGGCTGCCGGGTGCCAAGCCGGCAGGCTATAGCAGTGAGGTGCATAGATATGTCCCAACGTGCCGACGCTGTCCCCGTCTATCCAGAGAGTACTGGGCTTTGTACGTTCCATGAAGAGTATCAGGCGTTTCCCTTCCATCTGTACGGGAATTTCAACATCTTTTTCATATTCTACGATGCCGGAGTAGGGATAAGTCCGTGTCAACTGGGAGGTTACATTGGTGGGATGCCTGCCGTCTCCCAACTTGTTTTCATCCGTCGTACCGGGCAATGTGCAGTTCCCTAATGAACTGTTCCAATTTCCTGATAAATCGATTCGTTCTCTTATTGTCTGGAATTCTTTTTTGTCTGTACATGATGCCAGACATGCCAATAAGCATAATACAATGAAATTTCTCATAAACTACCTGTTTTTCATGGCCGGTGATTGATTGACCGGTTGCAAATATAGGGCATTGCTCCCGTCTCTCTGTATACAAAATGTTTCCAATTATGTGACGGGATGTTTTTTATTGCTATCTTCATGCTTGATATTAGTGTTGTTGAGTGTTCGTCATTATAGATGAGGATTTTTATATCATGTAATTTGTTTCTGTCTTTATGAATAAAGAATTGAAAATCAGTGATAAATCACCTTTGAGAAATAAGGAAGTTTGATGGGCAAGGACGGTCATACTGGACTTCGAGGGAATTGTGCGCTGCTTTGGGGTATAGTACGTACCAGAAATTTTCCGTTCCATTGGCAAAAGCCATGAGGTCTGCCGAAGCGGATGGTATAAATGTGGATGAGCATTTTAACCTGATGGTTGAAATGGTTGGGGTAGGCTCTGGTGCGCGTAGGAGCGTGGAAAACTATCACCTTACGCGGGAGGCTTGCATCTTTATAGCGAGGCAGGTCTATGCTAAAAAGAAAGAAGTGCAGGCAGCCCTTGAATACTTTTCCAGTGTTAGCATTGATTTTGATGGGGCCGAATGTGATGTGAACTGTCAGGAGGTTGTCTCTGAGATGGAGAAAGATAAAATCAGAGAGAGGAACCGGGAGCATTGGAAAAGGTTAAATGACGAAGCTTCAGAGTTTTATAAAAAGAAGATGAGGCTGCTGGATGAAGTGGAGGATTTTAAAGCGGATGCTTCTTTTCATGGGAACAAGGCTCCACATCACATGATGTACAAGCTGGGGACATTGTACAGTAAGGATGGATGCAGAGGGTATGAATTTCTGATAGAATATGATGTGTATGAACCGGTTGTCGGCATTTATTATGGATGTAAGGGGCTGATTCTTGATGGGAATGATGAAGATGGGGAAAAAATGTTCAATGAAGAATGGAAAGATATTCGTTATTATGTTACTGCTGTTCTTGAAAATACATTTCCGGGGAAATCTTTCACTCATCGCTTTAAGCCTACAAATAATGCGAACAACCATACTTATTGGCCCTTTTGGATTACTCTTCATGAAGATGAGGATATTGTGGAGGTGGGTGCAAGGGCGGTTCGTCTTATAAGAAGTATATATGAGGGGTATCTTGAAAATGAAGATGTTGAGGCTCTGAGAAAACGTTCTGGCTCTCGGAAAGAGCCTCAGGAAGAGGATAAGATACGTTTCTCTGCTGATGTTAACTTTACAAAAAAAGCGTATCAGGAACTGCTTGAAGAGATAGGCCAAATGTCGAAAAAGGGAAAGGAGAAGACAAATAAAGAAATGTTTGAGAAACTACTGGAAAAGACCACTGAAAGTGGATATCTGAGAAAAGAAAAACACTATGAGGCAGCGTGGCGGATAGTACGAAATGCAGATGTGAAGGAGCGAGATTTGCAGCAGAAAACTAATAAACAATTTATCTACATGATTAGACTTCTTTTGGGGTATATGCAATTTTATTTGGGAACATTAGATACTTCTAAGTGTGATATAGAACATAATAGAGGAGTGGTGTCACCTCCTTACACGTCTATCAGCAAGATTTTGATGACTATGAACGGCGGATTTTTCGGGGAAACAATAAGAAAATTGTGTGATAGTAAGAAGGATGCTACATCTATAATAATAAATTCATGGAAAATATTGCAAACTCTATTAGACCTGCCAAAGGACGCTTGGAAAATCGTAAATGACACATTAGGCTTACCAGAGAAAAAATGGAAAACCTTTAAAGATAAATGTGGAAATGGATAAAGAGGTTGATTGTCTTTTTTGTAGACGTCTATTTCACAGCTGGTTCTTCCCCCATACTTTTGCAATCGTTAATGCTAACGGTTGCTTTTTGTTCTTATAGGCAGAGGGCGCCATAATATAAACTTTAAAAAAAAGATTATGGAAAATCAAGAATTTCCGAAAGGAGTCGGTTTCGCTCCGTTTTTGCGTTCATTCATGAGTAATTCTTCTATTTCTATTGATGAACTTGCAGTGGCTATGACAATGTCGAAGTACGCAATTACACGTTTGGCCGAGGGCAAGAGTTATCCTACTGACGTGTGCTACGCAGAATTCTGTATCATGTTCACCGTTGTATTAGGTAAAGATTTTGATGCTTACAAAAAGATGACTAGAAAAGACAAAGATGATTTGGTTGCCAAAATAATGGCAAGTGGAGGATCTGCTTGTACGGTGGCAGGAATGATAAGCTTGATTTCGGCTTCAGGTGTTGTTGCTGGGTTGTCGGCAGCAGGAATAACCTCCGGATTGGCTGCAATTGGCGGTATAATAGGAGGTGGTATGCTGGCAGGGATTGCAGTTGTTGCGGCTGCCCCATTGGTAGTAGGGGCCATATTGTATTCTCTTTGTAAACCCAAAGATAAAAAGGCCGATTTTTGCTTGCGTACAGATATGATTTAGACCCCAAATATGAAATAAATCCTCAAGACAATGAAGATGAAGATATGGATTGAAGAAGCAATGAAGGAAATGGTAGAAGAGGTAGAAAAAAATGAACCGATGCCAAAACATTGGAAACGCAGTGTGCTGCTGTTCTGCTTGTTGTCGGCCGTTTGTTTTCAGACGGGACTTTTGGTGTTGGCAAAAAACGGCATTGCTTCCGCTGATAGAAGCCCTCTTTTCATTGCAACTGGCATTGTCTGTTCTATGCTGGTGGGAGTTGTGCTGATTAAATGCTGCTTATATGCAAAAAGAATAATGAATAAAAGTAATAATTAAAATAAGATAGTTATGGAATGTATTTTTGTTTGAATGAGAATGCCTATTTCGATGGCGTGAATTATGTTTGTCCGGATTGTGGAAGAGAATGGCCATGTGATGAAATTGCGGATGACGATGATGATAACGACAAGTTGCGTTGCCCTGAATGTGCTCGCATTTGGTCTATCCTGATTCAAGTGGTATTAATGATTATGCTTGTGATGCTTGTGGGTGTAGATGGGATGGTGACGATGATGACTACGATGAAGATTATGACGATGATGAAGAAGAAGATTAATTGTTGCAATTATGGAGCTGGGCAAATAGCGCTATTATTACCGCATTATTACATGCTTCAATCTGAAAAAGATTAGCATTCCTTTGCCAGGCCCCCTGCTTTTCACTATCTTTGCCTCTGTAGTTTGTAGTTGCGCACAGTCGTGGAATGTCTTTCTCATAGTTGTGAAGAAGGTGTATCACAAATATGAAGAAGGTAAACCACAGCTGTGCGCATTTTTTGATAAGCTTTCAGCAGAAGGAAGAACGCTTCTTTGCGTAAGGAAGACCTATGCTCTGCCTAATGAAAGCCGGTACTTTGCATGAGCGAAACCTGCAGACAGCAACAGAAATGAATCTAAAAATGGAGGAAAGAATATGGCAATTTTATTTGATTGGTACGAAAACCCGAAAACGAAGGATAAACAAGGGGAAGAGCTGACCCTGCATCCCCGGATTAAACTGAACGGCTCTACGACGACCGATGAGCTGCGCAGGCATATACAAGAATACTGCTCGCTGACCGAGACGGATGTACTGGCGGTACTCGATGCTTTGTCGCATTTTGTGGGACGCGAGCTGGGGGAGGGCAGGCAGGTACATTTGGACGGCATCGGTTACTTTGTTCCCACGCTGACCTGCACGGAACCGGTGACACTGGAGACAAAGCGGAAAAGTACTAAGGTGAAGTTGAAAAACATCACTTTCAGACCGGACAAGGCGTTGCGCAGTGAGATAGGAGTATTGAAAGTAAAGCCGCTGAAATTGCGGAATCTCATGAAAAAGAGGCTGACGGATGATGAGGTGAAGCAAAAAGTGGTGAACTATCTACGTAAGAATGAGTTCATCACCCGCAGTGTTGTACAGTCGATTTGCGGCATGACCCGCACGACTGCAACGCGGCAGATTCGTCGTCTTTGTGAGGAGAATGTGTTGGTAAACAAAGGGTTGCAGAAACAGCCGATTTATTTTTTGAAGGAAAAAGAGTAGGTTGATGCGTATAGGGCTTGCATGGATTGCGTCATGTAGGCAAAATCTGCCTGCATGCTTGCATGAGGTCTGCTTGCATGGTGCAATCTGTTGTAAATTAGTGCGCTATGTCATTTCATGCAAGTATGTAAGTAAAACATGCGATAAAATTACAGTTGTAGATTAGGAATACCTATAATCGGCAGACGAGAAATTAAAGAATGAAAACAACGCGGCAGAAGGATAGTTTTTATTATTTTTGCAATCAATTCTCAATAGTTATTTAAAAAATATGGCAAAGAAAAATTCAACAGCTAAAGATACGGAACTGTCACTCTCGTTTTTGGGGAAAGTGGCAGCGTTATTTAGAAGTGAAACGGTTCATTTCGTTATCGGCTTGGTGCTGGTAATCTTTTCGGTTTATTTGTTGCTTGCTTTCACATCATTCTTTTTCACGGGAGCGGCAGACCAGAGCATCATTGACGGAGGCAGTGCGCAGGAGCTGATTTCCACCAACAATGGGTGAAGAACTACGCCGGTAGCCGCGGTGCGCAGTTGGCCAGCTATCTGATAAATGATTGCTTCGGCGTATCGTCTTTCCTGATTCTCGTGTTCCTGGCTGTGGCGGGACTGAAGCTGATGCGGGTGCGTGTGGTGCGCTTGTGGAAGTGGTTCATCGGCTGTTCGTTGATGCTGGTGTGGTTCTCGGTATTTTTCGGTTTTGTGTTTGTAGACCAGTACAAGGACTCTTTCCTCTATCTGGGCGGTATGCACGGATACAATGTCAGTAACTGGCTTGTGTCTCAAGTCGGTGTGCCGGGAGTCTGGCTGCTATTGTTGGTAACTGCCATTTGCTTCCTCATCTATCTGAGTGCACGGACTGTCATCTGGTTGCGCAGATTGCTTGGTCAGTCTCAGCTTCTTGAAGCGTAAGGAGAAGGTGGAAAGCGTGCAGGGTGAAACGCCGGAAGAGTTCAAGACCTCTTGGGGTGCAAAGGAAAAGGCGGCTGCTCCGACACCGGAAGCTGCGGAGCCGGAAAAGGTTCTTGAAAAGGAGGAGGAGGTTGCCACAGAGGAAGAAGAGGACGAACCGCTGAATGAAATCACCTTGACTTGGGTGGAAGTGATGGAAAGATAAAGCCTGCCAAGTCTGCGGATGAGGACGTTACCATGACTTTTGAGACTCCTGCACCGGAGCCGGTGCCCCCTTTTCGGGAACAGCCGGTAGAGAAGGAGCCGGCATTCCAGGTTGAAAAGGCCGAAGAGGAGGAGTATGTGGGAACGGAGAAGGAGCCGTACAATCCCCGTCTGGATTTGGAAAACTATCATTACCCCACAATAGACCTGATGAAGCATTACGATGACAATGGTCCGACCATTGACATGGTAGAGCAGAACGCGAACAAGGATAAGATTATCAATACTCTGCGTAGTTTCGGTATAGAAATCAGTACCATTAAGGCGACGGTAGGTCCTACGGTGACGCTGTATGAAATCACTCCCGAGCAGGGCGTCCGCATTTCGAAGATACGCGGTCTGGAAGATGATATTGCCCTCAGCCTTTCGGCGCTCGGCATCCGTATCATCGCTCCCATTCCGGGAAAGGGTACGATTGGTATCGAAGTGCCCAACTCCAATCCGAAGATTGTATCTGGTCAGAGTATTATCGGCAGCAAGAAGTTCCAGGAGTCTACTTACGACTTGCCCATCGCACTGGGTAAGACGATTACGAATGAAGTGTTTATGGTGGATTTGTGCAAGATGCCGCACGTGCTCGTTGCCGGTGCTACCGGTCAGGGTAAGTCCGTGGGGTTGAATGCCATCATCACCTCCTTATTATATAAGAAGCATCCGGCAGAGCTGAAGTTTGTGCTGGTAGACCCCAAAAAAGTAGAATTCAGCATCTACTCCGTAATTGAGCATCACTTCCTCGCGAAATTACCCGACGGGGAAGATGCCATCATTACGGACGTCACGAAGGTGGTGCAGACTTTGAACTCCATCTGTGTGGAGATGGATACTCGCTATGACTTGCTGAAAGCTGCCCATGTGCGCAATATCAAGGAGTATAACGAGAAGTTCATCAACCGTCGTCTGAATCCGGAAAAGGGGCATAAGTTCATGCCTTATATCGTAGTCGTTATCGACGAGTTCGGTGACTTGATTATGACAGCCGGTAAGGATGTGGAACTGCCCATCGCACGTATCGCCCAGTTGGCGCGTGCCGTGGGTATACATATGATTATCGCTACACAGCGACCGACAACAAACATCATTACGGGTACGATTAAGGCCAACTTCCCGGCGCGTATCGCCTTCCGTGTATCGGCAATGGTCGATTCGCGTACCATCCTCGACCGTCCGGGAGCCAACCAGCTGATAGCCGCGGTGATATGTTATTCCTGCAGGGAGCTGACCCGGTGCGTGTGCAGTGTGCCTTTATCGATACGCCCGAAGTGGCGGAGATTACGAAGTTTATCGCCCGCCAGCAGAGTTACCCCACTGCTTTCTATCTGCCCGAATATGTGGATGAAAATGCAGGAGGTGATTTGGGGGATGTGGATATGGGACGTCTCGATCCTTTGTTCGAGGATGCAGCCCGTCTCGTTGTTATTCACCAGCAGGGTTCCACATCGCTCATTCAGCGTAAGTTTGCCATCGGTTATAATCGTGCCGGCCGCATCATGGACCAGTTGGAGAAAGCGGGGATTGTGGGACCGGCGCAAGGTAGTAAGGCGCGTGAGGTGTTCTGTATAGATGAGAGTGACCTGGAAATGCGGTTAAACAATTTGCAATAAGGAATGGTTATTTATAGAATGATGAAACTTGATAAGCTTTTACTTGGTGTGCTATTGCTGTTGTTTGCTGTGCCGATGTCGGCACAACAACCGGATGCCAAGAATATATTGGAGCGTACAGCCGAAGCCTTTCGGAAAGCGGGAGGGGTGAAGCTGGCGTTTACCGTGAACGAACAACAAGGCTCTTATGCGGGAGTTCTCTATCTGGAAGGTGAGAAATTTGTGGTTGAGACCGAGGGAATGAAGACTTGGTTTGACGGACATACGCAGTGGAGCTATGTGGCTTCGGCAGATGAGGTGAATGTATCGGAACCTACGCAGGAGGAATTGCAGACTCTCAATCCGTATGCCTGGTTGTCCCTCTACAAGCAGGGATACAGATTGAAGTTGAGCAGTGTCGGTGGTAAGCAAGACAAGTCTGTTTATTACATCACCATGACTGCTGCCGACAAGAGAAGAGACCCTGAAAGTGTCTATCTGTTTGTGACAAAGGATACGTATCGTCTGCATCAAGTGGACTTGGCACCACGGGGGAGTAAGTATATGACTACTATCCTTATTAATAACTACCAGACCGGACAATCCTATCCGGATAGTTTCTTTGTCTTTGACAAAAAGCCTATCCCACGGCTGAAGCCATCGACATGCGCTAAATAGTAAATTGTAAATAGTCAAATAGTAAATAATATAATGATGGAAACAGAAAAAGTAAAATGTCTGATTGTCGGTTCGGGTCCTGCCGGCTATACTGCCGCTATTTATGCAGGCCGTGCCAATCTTTCACCGGTACTTTATGCAGGATTGCAGCCCGGTGGCCAGTTGACAACCACTACTGATGTGGAGAATTTCCCCGGTTATCCCCAAGGTATCGGAGGTCCGGAATTAATGGAAGACCTGCGGAAGCAAGCCGAACGTTTTGGTGCAGATTTGCGTTATGGAGTTGCTACCGCAGCCAATCTTGCTGAAGCACCTTACAAGATTACGATTGATGACGAAAAGATGATTGAGGCTGAAACGCTGATTATTGCTACAGGTGCCGCTGCGAAGTATCTGGGGCTGGAGGATGAAAAGAAATATGCGGGAATGGGTGTCAGCGCTTGTGCCACTTGTGACGGTTTCTTCTACCGCAAGAAAACGGTAGCTGTTGTAGGGGGTGGAGATACTGCCTGCGAGGAAGCTGTTTACCTTGCCGGACTGGCTGCCAAGGTTTATCTGATTGTCCGCAAACCTTATCTTCGCGCTTCCAAGATTATGCAGGAGCGTGTGATGAAGCATGACAAGATTGAAGTACTGTTCGAACATAATGCCGTAGGTTGTTTGGAGAGAACGGTGTGGAAGGTGTACATTTGGTACAGCGTATGGGTGAACCTGATGAGAAGCGCTATGATGTGGCTATTGACGGTTTCTTCTTGCTATCGGCCATAAACCCAACTCAGATATTTTCAAACCTTATGTAGATACGGACGAAGTAGGTTATATCGTCACCGAGCCGGGAACACCGCGTACCAAAGTGCCGGGCGTATTCGCCGCCGGAGACGTTGCTGATCCTCACTATCGTCAAGCCATCACCGCTGCCGGAACTGGTTGCCAGGCAGCCATTGAAGCGGAAAGATATTTGTCTGCGAAAGGACTGATTTAGTGATTAGTGATTAGGGGTTAGGATGGCAATAATGTGTTTTTATTATGCTAACCCCTAATCGCTTATCCCTTGTCACTTATTCCTTATCCTATCTTGCTGATTTTCTTCAGCTTTTCTTCGTCTATGATTTTGATTTTACGCCCGTCGATGGTGATTAACCGTTCTGTGGCAAACTGTGACAACGTACGTATGGCGTTGGAAGTGGTCATGTTTGACAAATTGGCCAGATCTTCACGCGAGAGATAGATACTCAAGGTGGAGCCGTCTTCCTCCAAACCATAACTTTCTTTGAGGAATAGTAGGGATTCTGCGAGTCTTCCGCGGATATGTTTCTGCGTCAGGTTTACAGTGCGTTCATCGGCAATGCCCAAGTCAACGGACAATTGCTTGATGAAGAACATGGCAAGGTCGTTGTTTTGTGTGAGCAGAGTCATCAAGGCAGTCATGGGGATTGGCAAACAAGAGACGGCTCGAATGCAGATGCTGCCGTGACATAGTCTGTTTTTGCAAAGTAAGGGCGGTAACCGAAATATTCGACAGGTTTAATCATACGGATAATCTGGCTTCTACCACCGACTCCGTCTTTATAGATTTTGACCTTTCCACTCAGCAGACACATCAAATGCGTAGGTGTCTCGCCTTCGCAATGGATGACTTCGTTTTTTTTGTAGTTCTGGAGTGTGAAGTGGTTGGCGAGGAATTCCCGTTGTTCGTCATTCAAGGGAGACCATATATCTGCAATCAACTCCGGAACATTAATATCAGACAAGTTTACTTTTACCATAACTGCTGCAAAACTGTGTTATACAGCACAAATGTAAAAAGAAAAAATTAAATATTGCACAAATATGACAAAAAGATGTCGTAGGGGGGGAGATAAAGGAAAATCTATATATTTACGATTAGACGATTTACGATTGAAGTTTGTATTGTTAAACAACTACTCATTAGCAGGTGGGTTTATGATTGTATGAGTAACTCCAACCGTAAACCGTCAAATCGTAAATCGTAGTAACTTAATTGTTTATCGTAGTATCTCTATCCCCCTCCCTACGGGGGAGGGGCTAGGGAGAGGCCTACTTTGTAAACAGCAGCTCCCTATATTTCGGAAGCGGCCAGATTTCATCATCAATTTCCATCTCAAGGTGGTCGATGTGGTCACGGATACTTTCCAGATAAGGGCGTACGGTTTCTTCGTAAGCGAAAGCTTGTCTTTGTAGTTATCCATGTGGTTGGCTACTTTGCGGGCTTCGGTCATTTCGCGTACTTGTACCTTGATGGCTGTTACGCGCTTGGAAATTTCGCGTACAAGCTCTTTCCGGTCGGCACTGAGGACTTCGTATTCTTCGGGAGAGAAGGTCTCGCGCAGGCCACGGAGATTTTCCAGCAGACGGTTTTGGTAGATAACGGCAGTCGGTACGATGTGGTTGATGGCAAGGTCGCCCAGCACACGGCTTTCTATCTGTACCTTCATGGTGTATTTCTCCAGTTCTACTTCCAGGCGGCAGGCAAGCTCCGTTTCGTTGAAGATACGTTCGCCGATGAGTACGGAACGGGACTGGTTATCCATGTAGTGCATCAGGGCTTCGGGAACGTGGCAGATGTTGGTCAGCCCACGGCGGGCGGCTTCCTGCTTCCATTGTTCGGAGTAGCCGTCACCCTCAAAGCGGATAGGCTCGGAGGCGATGATGGTCTCTTTCATAATGCGGAAGATGGCTTCATCCTTGCCGACTCCTTCTTCCATCAGTTTGTCGATGGAGACTTTGAATTCGTTCAACTGGTTTGCCATAGCTGCATTGATGGCAATCATGGCGGCGGCACAGTTGGCGGACGAACCTGCGGCACGGAACTCAAAGCGGTTGCCGGTAAAGGCGAATGGAGAAGTACGGTTACGGTCGGTGGTATCCAGTAATATTTCGGGAATACGTCCGATGCCTAATTTCAGTGTTGTCTTTTCTTCCGATGTCATCTTGCTGCTGCTTATCTGGCGAGCTATCTCGTCGAGGATGGAAGACAGCTGTTTGCCCAGGAAGATGGACAGAATGGCGGGAGGTGCTTCATTGGCTCCCAGACGGTGGCTGTTTCCGGCACTCATGATGGAGCGCGCAGCAAGTTCTGGTTTTTGTATACCATCATCAGTACGTTTACCAGGAAGGTAAGGAACAGCATGTTTCCTTTCGGATTCTTGCCCGGTGCAAACAAATTGATACCCGTATCGGTGCAAAGCGACCAGTTGTTGTGCTTGCCGGAGCCGTTCACGCCGTTGTAGGGTTTTTCGTGAAGCAGTACGGCGAAGTGATGCTTGCGTGCGATGCGTTTCATCAGATCCATCACAAGCTGGTTGTGGTCGTTGGCAAGGTTGGCATTCTCAAAGATAGGCGCCAGCTCAAACTGGTTGGGAGCTACTTCGTTATGGCGGGTCTTGACCGGGATACCCAGTTTGTGACATTCGATTTCCAGTTCTTTCATAAAAGCTGTGACACGTGGGGGGATGGAGCCGAAATAGTGGTCCTCCAGCTGCTGGTCTTTGGCCGAGGAGTGTCCCATCAGGGTACGTCCGGTCAGACAAAGGTCCGGGCGGCATTGTACAGTGCCGAGTCGACGAGGAAATATTCTTGTTCCCAGCCTAAATTGGTATAAACGCGTGTGATATTCTTGTCGAACAACTGGCATACGTCTGTCGCTGCTTTGTCTACGGCTGCCAAGGCTTTGAGCAATGGAGTCTTGTAGTCGAGCGCTTCGCCGGTATAAGAGATGAAGATAGTGGGGATGCAAAGTGTGGTATCTACCACAAAGGCAGGTGAGGAAACATCCCAAGCAGTATATCCTCGTGCTTCGAATGTGTTTCTGATACCCCCGTTGGGGAAAGAGGATGCATCCGGTTCCTGCTGGATGAGCAGTTTGCCGGAAAAACGTTCAATCACTTCCGTTCCTTCTCCGAATTCGATGAAGCCGTCATGTTTCTCGGCTGTTCCGTCCGTCAGAGGCTGGAACCAGTGCGTGTAGTGGGTGACGTTGAGGGACTTTGCCCAACTTTTCATGCCGTTGGCAATCAGGTCTGCCATTTCGCGGTTGATGGGAGTGCCTTTTTCGATGGCGTCGGTCACGGCTTTGTAGGCTTCACGAGGCAGGTATTCCTGCATTTTCTTACGGTCGAAGACATGGCTGCCGTAGTAGTCGGACAGTTTGTTTGAAGGGGTGGTCACTTCAAGAGGTTGCCGATTGGCAAGTTCTTGCAAAGCAAAAAATCGCATTTTTGACATATAAGTCTCTCCTTTTATTGGTTGTTGGGCGCAAAAATACATGTTTTTTTCTGAACTACCCCCTCTTTTTTAGGGGGTATTCTCGAAAATATTAGTGTTTTTTGAGAATAGACCCCCTAAAAAGTCTGCTTGTTATGGAAAAACGACCAAAAGCTTGCGTTTGTTACATGCCATGATTAGTAATCTTTCCGCATCACGATTAGTAATTTTAGTGCGTCGTGATTAGTAATTTTCATGTGTCACAATTACGAATCATTCTGTACATGACACTTGTGGCACCCTTTTTATAACAATTAATATAGGTTCGTATTTATCTCGCACAAACTATGTGTGCTTGTGTATTATTGTCTCTCGCGCGTAACATATGTTTTATAATAAAGGGTGTCACAAGTGTCATTCCCGCTTCTTTATGGAACATGTTTTTGCATTACACAAATTCTTCCGTATATTTGTCCCGATTCTATAAGGAGAAATTGCGGTTGAAACGTTTGTTGTTTATATGGATTTGGATTTGCTTCTTGTTTTCTTTTGTACAGAAGGCAGGGGCGGAGCGTGTATCTTATCCGGTTGACAAACATGTGAGTTCGGCAGACTCCATCATGGAGAAAGTCATCTTCTTTGCCCCCTTTATGAACGTATTATTGAAAGTTACAAGGCTGAGCTTTACATAAAGGCTGGGTGAATATCCGTAAGAAGAATCATATTCTCCGCTACATCCCTTCCATGTTCCGGCCCAAGAAAGGGGTGCGGGAATATATGATGGAAACTTATAGCGATTTGCATTTTACTGCTCCCGACATCTATGACCAGAAGGTAAAGGCAAGTGTCGGTACTGCTTCCGAGTTTTGGGAAATGGACGGACGGCTGCCGGAATATTTTCACATCAACATCTATTCTTCTACCTTATTATATGACAAACTACTCTCTCCTTTAGCACCCAATGCCAAAAAATATTATACCTATCGGATTGATACGGTGATGGGGGAACGGCATGCCCTTCAGTATAAAATCCGTTTTATGCCAAAAAGCAAAAGCTTTCAGCTGGTGGGCGGTTATCTGATTGTGAGTGATAACGTGTGGAGTGTACGCGAGATGCGTTTTTCCGGACGTAATGAGATGGTGCGGTTCAATAATCTGGTGAAGATGGGTAATGTGGGCGATTCGGACGAATTTCTTCCGTTGCAGTATGATGTGGATGCAACGTTTCGTTTTTTGGGAAATGTGGTAGATGGCACTTATGAAGCTGTACTCGATTATAAGAACATCATTCAGAAAACTTCTGGCAGTGATATACGGAGGTCGGTGAAGAAAAGTAAATATGACTTGTCCGATTCATACACGTTGCGTACTGATACGAATGCTTATCTACGTGATACTGCTTACTTTAAAACTTTGCGTCCCATTCCTTTGACTCCGCATGAGGAGACACTGTATCAGGATTTCTTCTTGCGTCGGGATACGCTCGCCCGGAAAAAGAAACCGGTGAATAAGAACTTGGAGTTTTGGGGCAGATTGGAGATGCATTGATCAGTCGCTATACGGTAGACCTTGATAAATTGGGGAGTGTGCGCTGTTCACCACTAATCAATCCTTTTCTTTTGAGCTATAGCGGCAAGCATGGAATTTCGTATCGGCAGGAGTTCAAGTACAACCGTATTTTTACCGGTGATCGCCTGCTGCGCATCGTTCCCCGGATAGGTTATAATTTTAAGGAAAAAGAGTTTTACTGGAGGGTGAGGTCCGATTTTGATTATTGGCCCCGTAAGCGTGCAGCATTGCATCTGGAGTTTGGTAACGGTAACCGGATTTACAGCAGTGATGTGCTGGACGACCTGAAAGCCATCCCCGACAGTATTTTTGACTTCAACCAGATACACTTGGATTATTTCAAGGATTTGTATCTGAATCTGCGTCATAGCTGGGAAATAGTAAACGGTCTGTCGCTGGAAGTGGGTGTATCCATGCACAGACGTACGGAAGTGAACCGCTCCCGGTTTGAACTGAACTACCCGAGCATGCCGCCTACCAAGTCGGCACCCGTGCCGGTTCCGGAGGTTCATCCTTCTTTCCGAATTTTGACCCGAATATCCTGAACAAGTTCCGCCATACCTATAATAGTTTTGCTCCCCGCGTCCGCCTCACCTGGACTCCGGGACAATACTATTATATGAATGGCGACCGTAAAGTAAATCTTCATTCCAAGTATCCTTCCATCTCAGTAGATTGGGAGCGGGGACTCAGTGGAGTGTTGCAGAGCAGTGGTTCGTACGAGCGTGTAGAGATTGATTTGCAGCATCAGGTTTCTTTGGGCTTGATGCGTGATATTTATTGGCGTTTTGGTTGGGGAGAGTTTACCAATCAGAAGGAACTGTACTTTGTGGACTTTGCCAATTTGCGGCGTTCCAATCTTCCTATGGGTTGGAGTGATGATATTGGCGGGGTGTTCCAGTTGCTGGACGGCCGCTGGTATAACTCTTCCCGTAAATATATCCGCGGACACCTTACCTATGAAGCTCCTTTCCTCCTGCTCCGCCATCTGATGAAATATACCCAATATGTATTGAATGAACGTCTGTATCTGAATGCATTGGTGGTTCCTCACTTGAAACCTTATCTGGAAGTAGGGTATGGCATTGGTACACATATATTTGACTTTGGCTTGTTTGCCAGCTTTGCAAACTGGAAGTATCAGGAAATAGGTTGCAAATTTACCTTCGAACTGTTTAACAGATAGCAATGTGGTAATGTGATTAATGTGCCAATGTGTCAATGACCAGGACGTGATGGCGTAGCATAAACATAGCGCAGCCAATTAGCCAATTAGCATATTGGCACATTATCACATTAATCAATTGTCAATTATTGATTCTTTTGTAACTTTGCTGCAAATTACTTGGAGCTATGGGTATAGTAATAGGAATAGATGTGGGTGGAAGTACCACGAAAATCGTTGGAATCAATGGAGAACAGATACAGTCTCCAATGTTTATTACGGCTACCGACCGGTGACTTCCTTATTCGGAGCATTCGGTAAGTATATTTATGACAATGGTATACAGCTGGCCGATGTGGAGCAGGTGATGCTGACGGGAGTGGGAAGCGCATTTGTCAACAGCCCTCTATATGGACTGCCTACTCGCAAAACGGATGAGTTATTGCCAATGGTTTGGGAGCTAGACATGCAACGGATATAGACCAACTGATTGTAGTCAGCATGGGTACCGGCACTTCTTTTGTGAAAATAGACGGAGACAAGGTGCAGCATATTGGCGGCTTGGGGATTGGTGGAGGTACTTTGCAGGGATTATCGAGGTTGCTGTTGAAAACTCATGATATTCATCAGGTGTCCGAGTTGGCTGAGAAAGGGGATGTAACTCGTGTCAACTTGCAGATAGGTGATATTTGCAACACTGCTTTGCCTGACTTGCCAGTGAGTGCTACCGCCTCTCTTTTCGGGAAAGCAGATAGCAATGCTTCTCAAGAAGATATTGCCTGCGGTATAATTTATACGGTACTTCAAACCATTGGAGGAGCTGCTGTACTGTCAGCTTTGAACAGTCCTATCAAGGATTTCGTTCTGATAGGAAATCTCACCCAACTGCCCCAGTGCCGGGAGGTGTTTTCTAAAATGGAAGCCATCTATCATGTACATTTTCATATACCGCCCTATGCTGAATATAGAACAGCAATAGGAGCGGCATTGGCATACGTAAAAGAAAGGCAAGGGTAGTGGTTACTTCTTGCCTGCCTTCTTCATATAGCTGTTTATCAAGTACATGCGGGAGCGGCCACCGTACCGTGGTCAAATCCCTCCATCTGATAGAGGGTGGTTTTTTGTCCCAATGCTTTGAGGAGAGCATACAAATGGGCGTTTTCCTCATAGCGTGCCAGCATCTCCAACTCTTTGTCGCCAGTGATAAGTATCATGGGTGAAGCGTCTTTTCTTACGTTATTGGAAGGAGCATATTTATCTATAATCGGAGTGTCGGAAGGCAGCCCGCGTTCTTTGCGGATGGTGTAGTGGGTAGTGGTCTGTCCGCTGATGGGGAAAGCGCCTGCCAGGCTGTTGGCGTCAATATTCCACTTTGCCAGGTAACTCTTGTCCAGATTGAGCATCAGACAGAGATAACCACCGGCTGAATGACCGGCTATGTATATTTTGTCTTTATCTCCTCCGAATTCTTCTATATTCTCGAAAGTCCAAGCAACGGCCTCTGCGGCATCTTCCGTGTAGGCAGGATTTTGGGCACGCGGGCTGAGTCGGTAGTTTACGGCTATCACGGCGTAGCCTTGCTCCAGGAACTCCTTCGGAAAATGTTTTTCTCCGGCTTCCAGTCCTCCGCCGTGGAACCAGATAAGGGTGGCAAATCCTTTTTTATCAGTAGGATAATGGAGGTCGAGCTTACAACGCTCCAGCTTATAACTGTCCTTTTCGCCGGGATGAAGATAGGAAATGTTCTTTTGCGTACGGTAGTTGTTGTCCGTTGTCTGATTTTGGCTATAACATAATAATGTATAGCAAATGATGGAAATGCATGCGATTATCTTTTCATGATAAATTATTGAGATTATGTATAAATGAAACGATGCAAAGGTAACATTTTTTTTATTCTTTAATTGATTATTCCACTGCTGTTTTGAATGCTTTTTGTTTTGTAGTTCAAGAAAATACTTCTATCTTTGCGCCCGATTTACAATGAGTCAACATAAAGTCTCACTTAATTAACGAGTTAAACAATTTATTTATTAATGGAAAATTTAAAAAATGTTGCTCCCATTGAGGACTTCAACTGGGATGCTTACGAAAACGGTGAAACCGTAACAAACGTAAGTCACGAAGACTTGGAAAAGGCGTATGACAACACGCTGAACAAAGTTAACGACCGCGAGGTAGTTGACGGAACCGTAATCGCAATGAACAAGCGTGAAGTAGTTGTGAACATCGGTTACAAATCAGACGGTATCATTCCTTTGAATGAATTCCGCTACAATCCCGACCTGAAAGTAGGTGATACGGTAGAAGTGTACATCGAAAACCAGGAAGACAAGAAGGGACAGCTGGTTCTGTCTCACCGCAAAGCTCGTGCTACCCGTTCTTGGGATCGCGTTAACGCTGCTTTGGAAAATGAAGAAATTATCAAGGGTTACATCAAGTGCCGCACTAAGGGTGGTATGATTGTGGACGTATTCGGTATCGAAGCATTCTTGCCGGGTTCTCAAATCGACGTGAAGCCTATCCGCGACTACGATGTATTCGTTGGCAAGACTATGGAATTCAAGGTTGTTAAAATCAATCAGGAATTCAAGAATGTCGTTGTATCTCACAAGGCTCTTATCGAGGCTGAACTGGAACAACAGAAGAAAGAAATCATCGGTAAACTCGAAAAAGGACAAGTTCTCGAAGGTACCGTTAAGAATATCA
>ENA-OQDD01000316-OQDD01000316.1-human-gut-metagenome-genome-assembly--contig:-NODE-316-length-20572-cov-2.430130_pt1 | contig 20572 bp, 22 predicted proteins | sample MGYA00242507_ERZ504598 | MGnify/ENA primary metagenome ERZ504598 (study PRJEB26092, sample SAMD00036318) | human gut metagenome | host: Homo sapiens | study: EMG produced TPA metagenomics assembly of...
CTTGCTCTTCCTTAAGTTCCTTAGCTTTGCTCTTATTATATGAATTGATTTCACGAGGGGTAAAAGCCTCAAAGCTTTCATCGGATTTTCCTTCAAGCATCTGGATAATCTTGATATTTTCTTTAAAATGATTCTCAGCGGCAGTAAGCTTTTCTATAAGCGCATACTTGCTGTCATAAAATTCATCTCTTGTTTTCTCTAAATATTGTTTAACCATAATTATCGAACATTTGTTGTATAATTAATTTATCTACAGGATAATTATATATCATTTTACTATATTTAAAAGCAATTATAAAAAATAATTGTATAAAACTTCTTTTTTGTTATAATATAGTTATAAGAATACAAAATCAATATATCAAATTTTTCAGATAAAAACAAGGAGGTTATAATATGAAAAGAAGTACAAAAAATCTGCTTTTTCTCACATCTGCAGTGATTGCCGGAATGCATATATACAACAGAGTTGTAGACTCTAATGCCGAAAGAAAAAATGCACTCAAAGTAGACAATGGCCACTACTACAAATGGAAAGAAGGAAATATCTTTTATACAAAAACCGGCACCGGTGAGCCAATACTTTTAATACACGACACCGACTCCGGAGCATCCGGTGAAGAATGGGCTAAAGTAGCTAAAAAGCTTGCAAAGAACAATACCGTATACACTATTGATTTGCTTGGATGTGGCCGCTCGGACAAGCCTTCCATCAAATATACAAGCTACATGTATGTACAGATTATCACAGCCTTTGTAAATGACGTAATAGGAAAGCCTGTTAACGTAGCTGCAACAAATCTGTCAACAGCTCCTGTAATCATGGCAAATGCTCTGTCAAAGGATTTATTTAATAAAATCATACTTATAAACCCTGTATCATTACAACAGCTTAAATGCATACCTGACAAGAACACAAAATTTAAGCAGAACATAATTAATCTGCCAATCATAGGTACATTTATATACAATAAGCTTATGAGCCTATCAAGGTAGATTTACTCTTCAGAAATAAATTTATTTCAAGAGGCCAGCTCATATCAGATAATATGAAGGATGCATACTATGAGTCCGCACATAAAGGGCAAAGCCGCGGCAAATATCTTTACTCAAGCATTTTATCAAACTATATCAATACTAATATTGCGCCCGCTCTCAAGAACCTGGACAAGGATGTATCAATTATAGCATCAACAGGAATAAAAAATAATATGGATGTTATCAACAATTACCATAAGCTAAACAGTAAATGCGACATCATCCATATTGCAAATGCAAAGCTTTATCCTCAGTTAGAGTTACCGGAGAAGACAGCTTCAATTATTAAAAAAATTGTTACTAACTAATTCTATACTTTAATCTAAAATAAGGCACCGCCTATAACTATTCTTCAACAAATATAACGGTTTTTTACAACGGTTTCTTTGAAGGCAGTCCGGCTTTTCTCGGATACTTATTGCTCGTATTCATAACCTTATCAATTATGACAAAAGAGCGATGATTATCTGAGTAGCCAAACTGCTCTATTTTGTTCAACTTTCCTCCCAGCAGATAAATGGCCGACTTTGCATCTGCCACCTCGCTCTCGCACTCACCTGATTTATATGACACAAAGCAGCCTCCCATTTTCACAAACGGCAGACAGTATTCTGAAAGAGTAGACAGATTTGCAACTGCTCTCGATACACAAATATCATAAGCTGCCCTGTGTTCCTTATCCCTGGCAAAATCCTCTGCCCTGCCATGAACTGCTTCAATATCCTTAAGCTCAAGCGCTTCAATAACTTCATTTAAAAATCCAACTCTCTTATTAAGTGAATCTAATAAAGTAATCTTAAGCTGAGGAAAAGCTATCTTAAGAGGAATACCGGGAAAACCAGCTCCGGTTCCGACATCAATGATATTTTTTTCCGCGTTTAAATCCAATGTGTGGCATAAAAACAAGCTATCCAGGAAGTGTTTCTCTATTACCTCGTCGAAATCTGTAATGGCAGTAAGGTTCATAACCTTGTTTTTTTCGATAAGCATGTCATAATATAGCTCAAATTGCTCTAATTGTGAATTATTTAATGTACATTTAATTTTTGATAATTCATCAGTGAAGTGTGTGAAATCATATTTCATATTTTATTCTCCATTATTATTGTTCAACGCTTGTATTATCTGGGTTTAATCTAGAAAATAAATCAGGATTTGAGTATTTTAATTGTTCCAGAAATACAAGTAAAACCGATATATCAGCCGGTGTGACACCTGAAATTCTGGATGCCTGACCTATACTAAGCGGCTGAAATTCATTCAGCTTCTGCTGTGCTTCAATTCTCAGACCCGAAATAGTATTATAATCAAAATCAGTAGGTAACAGTTTTTTCTCAAGCTTCTTAAAATGAGAGACCTGCTTGATCTGTCTTGAAATATACCTGCGTACTTAATAAGAATATTAATCTGTTCTCTTGTATCATCAGATAGCTTAGTCTGTCGGGATCTATCGGAGCGAGCTTGTCATAATCCAGCTCAGGTCTTCTGATAAGCTCCTCAAGTGTGGTTCCGTTGCTTAGCTCTATACTGTTGTATTTCTTCAGAATATCCTGTACATCAGCCCTTGCGCCGATATTTACATGCGACACTCTCTCTATTTCCTTATCAATAAGCTCTTTCTTTTACATACATAGTCATATCTTTCCTTTGAAATCAGACCAACCTCGTATCCCTTCTCGGTGAGACGCAAATCTGCATTGTCCTGTCTTAAAAGGAGACGATATTCCGCTCTTGAAGTCATCATGCGGTAAGGTTCTCTATTTTTCTTAGTAACCAGATCATCAATCAAAACACCTATGTACGCTTCTGACCTGTCAAGTATCAATGGCTTTTTGCCAAGTATCTTCATTGCTGCATTAATGCCGGCGATAAGTCCCTGACAGGCTGCCTCCTCATATCCGGACGAACCGTTGAACTGTCCACCACTGAACAGACCATGTATTTTCTTAAACTCGAGCGATGCATATAGCTGGTTTGCATTGATACAGTCATACTCTATGGCATAAGCATCTCTTACTATCTTTACGTTTTCAAGTCCCGGAAGGGTGCGGTACATCTCATACTGTACATCCTCAGGCATAGACGAAGACATACCTCCCACATACATCTCGTTTGTATTAAGTCCCTCCGGCTCAATAAATATCTGATGTCTTTCCTTCTCAGCAAACTTAACAACCTTATCCTCTATTGAAGGACAATACCTAGGACCTGTTCCCTCTATGATGCCTGCATAAATCGGTGAACGGTCTAGATTGTTTCTTATAATCTCATGGGTCTTACTATTCGTATATGTAAGCCAGCATGAAACCTGATCAATCTGCACACTTTCAGGATCAGTTGTGAATGAAAACGGCACTACCCTCTCGTCACCGAACTGCTCCTCCATCTTTGAAAAATCAAGACTTCTCTTATCTACACGCGCTGGAGTTCCTGTTTTGAATCTGCGCATCTCAATTCCATGATCTATGAGCGACTGAGTCAGATGGTTGGCTGCCAGAAGTCCATTCGGACCTGTATGAGTGATCATCTCGCCGGTTAAGCATCTGGCTCTTAAATATGTACCGGTACACAGCACAATCGCCTTACAATGATATAAAGCTCCCGAAGTAGTTTTTGCACCGACTATATTATTATTCTCATCGGTAACAATCTCAGAAACCTCACCCTGTCTGATGGTCAGATGGTCGGTATTTGAAGGGTTTTTCTCATTTCCATACTATATTCCGCTTTATCCGCCTGCGCGCGGAGAGAATGAACAGCAGGCCCCTTTGATTTATTTAGCATCTTTGACTGGATAAAGGTCTTGTCAATGTTTTTTCCCATCTCGCCGCCAAGTGCATCAATCTCCCTGACGAGATGCCCCTTCGAGCTTCCACCGATATTCGGATTACATGGCATGAGCGCTATACTGTCCACGCTTACCGTGAAAACAATAGTCTCAAGTCCAAGCCTAGCACACGCAAGTGCTGCCTCACAACCTGCATGTCCTGCACCAACTACAACAACATCATAATTTTCTTCAACAAACTTACTGCACATAACTGCCTACTTTCCCATACAAAATTTACTGAATATCTCATCCATCAGATCATCCTCAACCGATTCTCCTATTATGAGTCCAAGCGACTCATACGCACTCATCAAATCAATCGAATAAAAATCCTCCGGCATATCATCATCAATACTGTTCATAACAAGCTTAAGACTTTCCTTAGCATCTGACAATAGTTTTTATGCCTGATATTTGTGATATAAATCTCATCATTGAATGAGACCTCTCCATCAAAAAACATATTCTTTATTGTATCAGAAAGCTCATCTATTCCCAAGCTTTCCTTTGCAGAAACCGAGATAACAGTTTTATCCACAAGCTTTTTTATATCATCTGCAGACACATTAGAGGCCAGATCCGACTTATTTAGTAAAATGACTGCCTTTTTATCCTTAATAAAATTGATAATATCATAATCATTATCATCAAGTGCCACTGACGAATCAACTACATATATTATTAAATCAGCTCCATTGGCATGCTCCATAGCCTTTTTCACACCAATTTTTTCAACAACATCCTCAGTGCTTCTGATGCCTGCAGTATCAACGAGATTTAAGGTGATTCCACCAATATTAATCTGTTCCTCAAGCACATCTCTCGTGGTTCCTGCTATATCCGTGACAATTGCCCTGTCACTTCCGACAAGCACATTTAAAAGAGATGACTTTCCGGCATTTGGCTTTCCAATGATTACTGTGTTTATTCCTTCCTTCAGAATCCTTCCATTATCTGAGGTTTTTAACAGACCATCTATCTCCACATACTCGTTATCCACAATTGTACGTAGTTTTTGTGGATAACCATCCAGAGAAATATGTTCAGGGTCGTCAAGTGCCGACTCAATAAATGCAATCTCATGCAAAAGTTGCTCTCTTATCTGCCTGATGCTTCCAAGCACGGCTCCGCCTAGCTGGCTTAAAGAGCTTTTGAGCGCAAAATCATTTTTTGAATTTATTACATCTATGACAGATTCTGCCTGGGATAAATCAATCCTGCCGTTTAAAAATGCCCTTTAGTTAAACTCTCCGCTCTGCCGGTCTTGCTCCGTTTTTGATTACTGCTTCAAGCACTCTTTTCATCACATACACACCACCGTGGCAGTCTATCTCCACAGTATCCTCCCTCGTGTATGTATTGGGAGCCTTCATCAAAAGCACCATAACCTCATCTATTTTCTCATCGCCGTCATATATAAAACCATAATGAATGGTATGTGACTGACAGGCGCTTATTTTCGTTTTATTATTCTTGCTTTTATAAATCCTGTCTATTACCGAAAGTGCATCATCTCCGCTTATCCTGATAATTCCGATTCCGGACGGAGACATAGCTGTGGCAATAGCCGCTATTGTATCATTTTGCATATGAAATTCCTCAAAAATTCTAAGATAATATAAATCATTAAAAGGATACCTGAAACCAGATACCCTTTTAATGATTTATATCTATTATTTCTTAAGTGTCACAACAACGTGTCTGTAAGGCTCATCACCCTCGCTGTGTGTTTCAACAAATCTATCATTCTGAAGTGCAGAATGAATCACTCTTCTCTCAAAAGGATTCATCGGCTCAAGAGAAACAGGTCTCTTTGTACGCTTAACCTTGAATGAAATATTCTTGGCAAGATTCTCAAGTGTCTCTCTTCTTCTCTTTCTGTAATCCTCAGTATCAATCTTTACTCTGTAGTAATTCTCAGACTGCTTATTGATAGCAAGATTTGTAAGGTACTGGAGTGAATCGAGAGTCTGACCTCTCTTGCCGATTAAAACGCCCATCTCAGGTCCGTTAAGCTCAACATCAACATTTCTGTTGTCCTCATCCACTTTGATATCAATAGTAACCTCAAGCTTCATTGCCTTAAATACACTGTCAAGGAATTCGCGAATCTCATCCTCAACACTTGCCTCGGCCTTTTTAACCTTGATGACAGCATCACGCTGCCAATTCCAAGAAAACCATTGCTTCCCTTATCAATTACCTCATACTCGAGCTTATCGCTTGTTGTTCCAAGTTTAATAGATGCCTCTGTCAAAGCATCGTCAATTGTTTTTGCAGATACTTCAATGTATTCCACTATTTTCTCCCCCTATTTGCGTGAATTGCGTTCATTAAACTCTTTAACCATATTAGCCTTTGAAGCAAGTGAGCCTGCCTTTGCATTAGCCTTGTACTCAGCGGCCTTTGCAAGCTTCTCCTCTGTGCCTGCTGATACAGATACGTTTGCCTTATTGTCAATTGACTTTGTCTTAATCTGAGCTGCCTTCTTTATATAATCCTCAGACAGTCCCATTTTTTCTCTCTTCTTCTTTGCCTTTTCCTCGTTCTTTGCCATAACAGCCTCAAGATCAAGATTCTCAATATGTCTGTTTACGAAGAACTGCTGGATACCTCTTACAAGTGCAGAGCAGATCCAGTAAATACCAAGACCTACAGGAACTGTAAAGCAGATAACAAATGACATAAATGGCATCATGAGATTCATCATCTTCATCTGGCTTGCCATCTGGTCATTGCCGTTTGTAGCCTGTGGCATGAGCTTGATATTAAGCATCTGTGTCAGATATGACAGTACAGGAATAAGCAGTGCAAGTATTACAAAAAGTAACCACTTATCAGGCTTGTCCGTAAAGTTGCTTTTATGATATACCAAGGTGTATCTGAGATATTCAGTCCCAAAAAGTAGTTGAAATGAAGTAACGCATCGTGCGTCTTCTCAACTGCGCTCTGGATACCATCAAAAAACTTACCGTCCATAAGAGCATCCCAGCCCTTTGAAGGAAGCTTATAAAGGATATCAATGATATAATTGCTTAAAGTATCACCACTTGCATCGGCAAGCTTTGAAGCCGCATTTGAAGCGTTAAGACCGCTTGATGTAACAACATTATACTTTTCCATCAGACTGACAAGTGTATTCTGATATCCGCTTGTCTGCTGAATTGAATCAACAAGCCCTGTAAAAGAGCCCTTAACTCCGCTCAGATAAGCAGGAATATTGTAGAACACACGGTACAGTGCAAACAGAATAGGCATCTGTATAAGCATCTGCACACAGCTTCCCATCGGAGAAATACCGTACTTCTGGTATAAAAGCTGTGTCTCCTCCTGCATGGCCATCATTGAAGCCTGATCCTTTTATTTTATATTTAGCCTGGATAGCCTGCATCTCAGGCTGCATTTTCTGTGATAGCTTAGAAACTTCTGCTGCTTAATAGTCAGTGGCAACAGACACATGTAGATTATAATCGTAATAATTACAATACTTAGTACAACGCTCTCAACTCTTCCACCTGTAATATTAGATATACCACTGTATATCCAATCCATCAGGATACCGAGAAGCTTGGCAATTGGTCCAAGAATAGAGCCTGGATATGCGGTTAATAAAATGTCCGACATAAAAACCTCCATTGCTGCTATGGAACCGGATCATACCCACCCTTTGAAAAAGGATTACATCTCAATATCCTCCATGCCGCAAGCAGACCACCCTTTATGGCACCGTACTTTTGCACAGCCTGCAAACCATACTCCGAACAGGTCGGACAATATGGGCATTTCGTTGATTTCATCGGGGAAATATACTTCCTATAAAATTTAATCAAAAATATTAAGATACTTTTCAAAACGATTCCATCTTCTTTTTCATTATTCAAATATTTTGTTTCTTAATAATCCTGTGAAGACCTCCAAGATGTAAAACAGCACTTTCTATTTCCTTATAACCCACATGCCGCGCTGCAACTCTTGCGATGACTACGATGTCCAAACCACTATCGAACATGTCCTCATGTAGTCTGTAGCTCTCTCTCACGAGACGAGTAATATGATGTCTAATAACACTATTTCCAACTTTTTTGCTAACTGATATACCTATACGATTATTTTCTGTGTTATTTTTCAGAACATACATAACGAGGTATCTGTTAGCAAACGATACACCGTTATTATATACATTCTGAAAATCCTTGTTTTTTTTCAACGAATCTGAAAATTTCATTTGAAGCTGTCCTTCTAAAAACAATCAAAAATGAAGAAAAGACCACAAAAATTGTGGCCTATGCTGATAATTTTTTTCTTCCTTTTAATCTTCTGGCTGCGATTACTTTTCTTCCGCCAGCAGTTTTCATTCTCTGTCTGAATCCATGAACTTTTGCTCTCTGTCTCTTCTTAGGTTGGAATGTCATCTTCATATATATCCACCTCCTTTACGTTAAAAAACATCGGTATAATTATAACAAAAATTACTGTTGTGTCAAGGATTTTCTCAATTTTCTTTAAATTTCTACATATATTTTTTTATCGGTTTACATTCCACAATAAAAATGTGGAAAACGAGTTTCTTCTATATATATAATAATTCTTGATAACCGTCTACATTTTGATATAAACCACCTATTGCGACCAACATATTGTGGAAAGTTATCAAGATATCAAAAAGTTATCCACAATATGTGAATAACATGTTGGTAACTTTGTATAATTGTGGTTGAAAAATGTGAATAAAGTATTTTTGTAAATCTTTTTACATTGCCTAAATGCCAAAAATAGTGTACTATATAGTATGTATGGGATTGTGGAGAACATTCCCATAATATACTCTTTATATGTTAAATAATGGAGAACTTTGATGGATAAAGTAATGGAAAAGTGGAATGAAATACTACAGATGGTCAAGGAAGAGCATGGTCTGACAGACGTTTCCTTTAATACGTGGATAAAACCGCTTGAGGTGTTCGCCATAGACGGCAATACACTGTATATTCTCGTTCCGTCTGAGCAGATGGGGCTCAGCTATATCAACAAAAAATATTATCTTCCTCTTAAGGTAGCTATAGGTGAGGTGACAGGTATCGAGTATGATATCCAGTTTATTTTACCGGATCAGGCACAGAGCCTTAAGTTTAAAAACAACGATACCCCTCAGCTTGAGCCACAGACTCCTGTAAAGGGGGATCACTCAAACTTAAACCCTAACTATACATTTGACACCTTTGTCGTAGGTAATAATAACAGGTTTGCCCATTCTGCTTCTCTTGCAGTGGCAGAAAGCCCGGGTGAAGCATACAATCCGCTATATATATATGGTGGTCCGGGACTTGGCAAGACTCATCTTATGCATTCAATAGGTCATTTCATCATTGACCAGAATCCTGATACCAAGGTGCTTTACGTTACTTCTGAAGAGTTTACCAACGAGGTTATCGAATCTATCCGTAACGGTAATTCTTCCGCCATGACAAAGTTTCGTGACAAATACAGGACTGTAGATGTGCTCATGATTGATGATATCCAGTTCATCATAGGAAAGGAAAGTACTCAGGAGGAGTTTTTCCACACCTTCAACACACTGCAGACACAGGGCAAGCAGATTATCCTTACCTCTGATAAGCCGCCTAAGGAGATGGAGACTCTCGAGGAGCGCATCCGCTCACGTTTCGAGTGGGGACTGATGGCTGATATCGGTACTCCTGACTATGAGACGAGGATGGCTATCCTCCGTAAGAAAGCTGAAACTGACAATTTTGATATAGATGATGATATCTTAAACTACATTGCTTCAAACATCAGCTCCAACATCCGTGAGCTTGAGGGAGCCTTAAACAAGCTTTTAGCCTTCCACAATCTCGAGCATACTCACATCACTATGGAAATCGCTGAGAGAGAGCTTTCCAATATCATCACGCCGGACAAGCCAAGGGAAATCACTGCACAGCTCATCATCGAGGTCGTTTCAGAGCATTTCCACATCTCTGTAGACCAGATGATTTCAAAGACCAGAAGCAGCGAGATTGCACGTCCAAGACAGATTGCCATGTACCTCTGCAAGACCATGACCTCTGATTCACTTGATGTAATCGGCCAGCTTTTGGGCGGCAGAGACCACTCTACTATCATCCACGGCATCAAGAAGGTCACCAAGGATTACGAGGAGAATGACAGTACACGTACTCTCATAGAAACTATCAAGAAAAAGATTAATCCAAATTAGTTTCTACCTATTATATATGTGCTCATTTGCATGTTAATAATTTGGTTATAACCTTGCTTTTATTTCCACATGAGCATGTTAATGACAGGTTGAAGGAAAGTGAATAAAAAGTTATCAATTTTTATCATTTTTACTTCAACAGGTTTTTAAGCAAGTTATCAAGCCGCTTAAAGCTTGTCTTTAAAGGCTTTGAAGGGGTTTTAAACTTTTTAACAGCCCTAAGAAGAATATTACGAATATCTTTTAAATATTTATATATACGCGCAGGAAGGAGTTTTTCTAAATGAAACTTATTTGTTCAAAAGCAAATTTACTGAAAGGTGTTAATATCGTATCGAAGGCAGTACCTACACGTACTACAATGGCAATTCTCGAGTGTATACTGATTGATGCATCTGCAAACGAGATTAAGCTTATGGCTAACGATATGGAGCTTGGAATCGAAACAATAATAGACGGAACCATCGAAGAAAGAGGAATTATCGCTCTTGATGCCAAGATTTTTTCAGAAATAGTGAGAAAGCTTCCTGACAATGACGTAACAATTGAGACAGATGCTTCCTTCAAGACCGTCATATCATGTGAAAAGGCCAAGTTCAATATCATCGGAAAATCAGGTGATGATTTTTCTTACATACCATATGTTGAGAGAAATGAGTCTATTGTCCTCTCACAATTTACCCTTAAAGAGGTTATCAGACAGACAATTTTTTCAATTGCTGATAATGACAACAATAAACTGATGACAGGTGAGCTTTTTGAGATTGAGGAGAATAAGCTTCGAGTTGTTTCTCTTGACGGACACAGAATATCTATCAGATATATCGAGATGAAAAATCACTATGACAGCAAGAAGGTTGTTGTTCCCGGCAAGACTCTGCAGGAAATAAGCAAGATTATTCCGGGTTCAGCGGATGAGGATGTGGTTATCTATATCACTAACAATCATATTGTTTTTGAATTTGAAAATACTACTGTTGTTTCACGTCTTATCGAGGGTGAGTATTTCAAGATTGACCAGATGCTTTCATCTGACTACGACACTAAGGTTCGCATCAATAAGCGTGAGCTTCTTGACTGTATAGACCGTGCTACTCTTCTTGTCAAGGAGGGAGATAAGAAGCCTATTATCATGAATATCACAGATGGCAATATGGAGCTTCGCATCAATTCATTTATCGGTTCCATGAATGAGGACATCGATATCGACAAAGACGGAAAAGATATTATGATAGGCTTTAATCCTAAGTTCTTCATAGATGCACTTCGTGTTATCGATGAGGAGGAGGTTAATTTATACATGGTCAATCCAAAGGCACCATGCTTCATTAAGGATGATGAGGGCAAGTTTATTTACCTCATTCTTCCGGTAAATTTTAATACAGCAGCAAACTAGGAGATTTTATGAAACAGATTTCTATAAGAGAACAGGATGAGTTCATTAAGCTGGGACAGGCTCTTAAAAAGGCCAACCTTGTGAGCTCGGGAGTTGAGGCAAAAATTGTTATTCAGGATGGTCAGGTGACTGTAAACGGTGAGACTGAGCTTCAGAGAGGAAAAAAGCTTCACGACGGAGATGTTTTCTCATATGACGGCGAAACAGTTAAGGTTGTTAAATAATGATTATTAAGTCAATCCAACTGAGTAATTTCAGAAATTACGAAAAACTGGATATCAGCTTTGACAGTGAAACCAACATAATCTACGGCGATAATGCCCAGGGAAAGACAAATATACTTGAGGCTGCATATTTAAGCGGCACTACAAAGTCCCATAAGGGAAGCAAGGACAAGGAAATGATCCGGTTTGGCGAGGATGAGGCACATATCAGGACAATTGTCGAAAAAAATGACAAGGAATACCGGATTGACATGCATCTGCGAAAAACGGTGCAAAGGGTGTGGCCATCAATAAAATGCCGATCAAAAAAGCGAGTGAGCTGTTTGGTATTTTGAATATTGTGTTTTTCTCTCCTGAGGATCTCAATATTATCAAAAACGGTCCTGCCGAGAGACGCAGATTTATAGATTTGGAGCTTTGCCAGCTTGACAAAATATATCTGTCTAACCTGAGTAAGTATAATAAGACATTAGTTCAGCGAAACAGACTGTTAAAGGATATAACTTACAGACCTGATTTGATTGATACACTTCAGGTGTGGGATATGCAGCTTCTTGAGTATGGCAGGCATGTTATAAAAAAGCGGCGCGAGTTTGTTAATGAGCTAAATGAGATAATACAGGACATTCACAGCAATATTTCGGGAGGCAGGGAGAAGCTTATACTCAAATATGAGCCGAGCATTGAGGATATTTTTTTCGAGGACGAGCTGCTTAAGGCAAGAAGCAGGGATTTGAAGCTATGCCAGACAACTGTCGGACCGCACAGGGACGATATGCTTTTTTCAGTGGACGGTGTGGATATCAGAAAATATGGCTCGCAGGGTCAGCAGAGGACATCTGCTCTCTCACTCAAGCTTTCTGAGATTAGTCTTGTAAAGAAAAATATAAACAGCACTCCCGTGCTTTTACTGGATGATGTGCTTTCAGAGCTGGATGGCAACAGGCAGAACTATCTGCTCAACAGCTTAAGTGATACACAGACCATTATCACTTGTACGGGACTTGATGAATTTGTAAAAAATAGATTTCAGGTGGACAAGGTCTTTCATGTCGTGAAGGGCCAGGTGGAGGTTATTGATGAGTAAAGAAATACAGCAGAACAATCAGGAATACGGAGCTGACCAGATTCAGATACTTGAGGGTCTTGAGGCGGTCAGAAAAAGACCGGGTATGTATATCGGCAGTACGTCTTCGAGAGGACTTCATCATCTGGTTTACGAGATAGTGGACAATGCAGTTGATGAGGCCTTAGCCGGTTATTGTAAAAATATTGAGGTTACAATCGAGGAAGACAATTCCATAACAGTACAGGATGATGGACGAGGAATCCCGGTCGGAACCAATCATAAAGCAAAAAATCAGCACTTGAAGTCGTTTTTACAGTGCTTCACGCAGGTGGTAAATTCGGCGGTGGAGGCTATAAGGTATCAGGCGGTCTGCACGGAGTTGGTGCATCTGTAGTAAATGCTCTTTCCACATGGCTGACGGTTGAGGTCTACAAGGACGGAAATATTTACAGACAAAGCTACAAGCGTGGCAAAACAGACGATACAGTAAAGATTGTTGGACAGTGTGACGAGTCACTTCACGGTACAAAGGTGCATTTTCTGCCGGATCCGGAGATTTTTGAGGAGACAGTGTATGACTACGATACCTTAAAGCAGCGTCTCAGAGAGACAGCCTTCCTCACAAAAGGACTTAAGATTACTTTAAAGGATGTGCGTGAGAACAGCTATCACAATCATGTATTCCACTATGAGGGTGGAATCAAGGAATTTGTAGAGTATCTTAACCGTGGCAAGGAGGCTCTCTATGATGAGGTAATCTACTGCGAGGGAACACAAAACGGTGTTTATGTAGAGGTTGCATTGCAGCACAATGATTCGTTTAATGATTCAACCTTCAGCTTTGTAAACAATGTAATCACACCTGAGGGAGGTACTCATCTCGCAGGCTTTAGAAATGCCCTGACAAAGACCTTCAATGCCTATGCGCGTGAGAAAAAGATACTTAAGGATTCAGATCCGGCCCTGACAGGTGATGATATCCGTGAGGGACTTACCGCAATCATCAGTATCAAGATTGAGGAGCCTCAGTTCGAGGGACAGACAAAGCAGAAGCTTGGAAACAGTGAGGCCAGAGGAGCCGTAGATGCTGTTGTATCGGAAAAACTCACATATTTCCTCGAGCAGAATCCTGATGTAGCCAAAAATATTTGTGAGAAATCACTTTTAGCACAGAGAGCCAGAGAGGCCGCAAGAAAAGCAAGAGACCTGACCAGAAGAAAGACCTCTCTCGATGGAGGTACTCTGCCGGGCAAGCTGGCTGACTGCTCAGACAAGGATCCTAAAAACTGTGAAATTTTCATAGTCGAGGGAGATTCAGCCGGCGGTTCTGCAAAGACAGCAAGGAGCCGTGCTACACAGGCAATTTTACCTCTGCGAGGCAAGATACTGAATGTTGAAAAGGCAAGACTTGACCGTATATATGACAATGCAGAAATCAGAGCCATGATTACAGCATTCGGAACAGGAATCCATGAGGATTTTGATATAACAAAGCTGCGTTATGACAAGATAATCATCATGACAGATGCCGATGTAGACGGTGCTCACATCGCTACTCTCATGCTCACCTTCCTCTACAGATTCATGCCTGATCTGATCAAGGAGGGACATGTATACTTGGCTACACCGCCACTTTACAAGGTGGAGAAAAACAAGGGTGTATGGTATGCCTACGATGATGACGAGCTCAAGCAGATTTTAAATGACATAGGCCGTGACAATAATAACAAGATCCAGCGATACAAGGGACTTGGCGAGATGGATGCTGATCAGCTCTGGGAGACAACAATGGATCCTGATCACAGAATTTTGAAACAGGTCATGATAGACGGAGAAAATTCATCTGAGCTTGATGTGACATTTACCACACTGATGGGTGATAAAGTAGAGCCAAGAAAAGAATTTATTGAAGCTAATGCCAAGTATGTAACAAATCTTGACATCTAGCAGGGAGGAGTAATTTAAGTGGACGACAAAATTTTTGACCAGATACAGCAGGTCGATTTGAAAAAACAATGGAGAGCTCCTACATAGATTACGCGATGAGCGTTATTGCAAGCCGTGCCCTCCCTGATGTCAGGGACGGATTAAAGCCTGTTCAGAGGCGAGTATCTACTCATGGTCGAGCTCGGAAATACACCTGACAAGCCACATAGAAAATGTGCGCGTATTGTCGGTGATACAATGGGTAAATACCACCCACACGGAGACAGCTCAATCTATGGAGCACTCGTAAATATGGCACAGGACTGGTCTATGAGATACGCACTCGTGGACGGTCATGGAAACTTTGGTTCAGTCGATGGAGACGGAGCCGCTGCCATGCGATACACAGAGGCAAGACTCTCAAAGATTTCTCTTGAATTAATCAAGGATATCGCAAAAATACAGTAGATTTTGAGCCAAACTTTGATGAGACAGAAAAAGAGCCGACAGTGCTCCCATCAAGATATCCGAACCTTTTAGTAAACGGAACCACAGGAATCGCGGTAGGTATGGCAACCAATATCCCACCTCACAATCTGCGTGAAGTGGTCAATGCTGTAGTGCGCCTTATCGACAACGATATCGAGGACAAAGAAACCACAATTGATGAGCTTATCGATGTGGTAAAGGGACCGGATTTCCCTACAGGCGGCATAATTCTTGGAACAAGTGGTATCAAAGAGGCTTACAGAACAGGTCGCGGCAAAATAAGAGTCCGTGCTGTCACCAATATCGAGCCGATGGAAAACGGCAAAAACAGAATTGTAGTGACAGAGCTGCCATACAACGTAAACAAAGCTCGTCTTATTGAGAAAATAGCCGAGCTTCATAAGGACAAAAAGATAGATGGAATAACAGACCTCCGCGACGAGACAAGCCGTGAGGGAATGAGAATCGTGGTAGAGCTTCGCCGAGATGTGAACCCGAGTGTAGTTTTAAATCTGCTTTTCAAGCATACACAGCTCCAGGATACGTTTGGAGTGATAAACCTTGCACTCGTAAACGGAGAGCCAAAGGTATTAAATCTATACGATCTGCTCAACTACTATCTCATCCACCAGAAGGATGTAGTGACCAGACGTACAAAGTTTGATCTCGACAAGGCAGAGGCCAGGGCACATATTGTAGAGGGTCTCATTATTGCCCAGGACAACATAGACGAGGTAATAAGTATTATCCGCTCAAGCCAGACCACACAGCAGGCAAAGACCAGATTGATGGAGAGATTTGGTCTGACCGATGAGCAGTCACAGGCAATTGTCGATATGCGTCTTAAGGCTCTTACAGGACTGGAAAGAGAAAAGCTCGAGGCTGAGTATAAGGAGCTCATGGCTCAGATTGCGCAGTTAAAGGCAATTCTTGCCGATGAGAAAAAGCTTCTTGGAGTAATCAGGGAGGAAATTATCGCAATTGCAGATAAATATGGCGACGACAGAAAGACAGAAATAGGCTATGACGAGTATGATATGTCGATGGAGGATCTCATTCCTGAGACAAATACAGTCATAACAATGACAAAGGTAGGCTACATAAAGCGCATGAGCACTGACAATTTCAAGGCTCAGCACCGCGGTGGCAAGGGAATAAAGGGAATGGAGACAATCGAGGATGATTATATCGTCGAGATGCTCATGACCACATCACATCACTACCTGATGTTTTTCACAAATACAGGAAGAGTATACAGAATCAAGCATATGAGATACCGGAGCTAGCCGCACATCAAGAGGCACAGCCATCATCAATCTCATACCTCTTCAGCCTGACGAGAAAATAACAGCCATGATTCCAATCAAAGAATACGAGGATGACAAGTATCTGTTCATGGCTACAAGAAACGGAATAGTCAAGAAAACACCGATAAAGGATTATGAGAATATCCGAAAGAACGGACTTGCAGCAATCAATCTGCGCGAGGACGACAAACTCATAGAGGTCAAGGTCACAGACAATTCAGAGGATATTTTGCTCTTCACCAAATTCGGACAGTGTATCAGATTCAAGGAGACAGATGTGCGCTCAACAGGCCGTACAACCATGGGTGTAATCGGAATGAATCTTGCACCAAATGATGTAATAATCGCAATGCAGACCGCATCAATGGGTGAGGCAGTGCTTTTGGTATCATCAAACGGACTTGGAAAACGTACACGAATTGACGAATTTACCACACAAAACCGTGGCGGTAAGGGAGTAAAATGCTACAAGATTACAGAAAAATCAGGCAATCTCGTAGGAGTCAAATCAGTTGAAAACGATGATGAGCTCATGCTCATTACAACAGAGGGCATTATCATCAGAATCCAGGTAAGTGATGTAACAGTGCTTGGACGAATCACAACAGGTGTCAAGCTCATCAACCTGAAAGAAGGAGTCAGCGTAGCCAGCATCGCAAAGGTAGTAGAGGATAAGACTCTCATGCCACCTGAGGAAGCTAAGGCAGAGACTGACGAATCAGAAAATAGTGACGAAGACTCAGCAGAGAATAATAATTCACATGCCGAAGCTATCGAAAATAACACAGAAGCATAACTAAATTCATAAAAGCAGGGTCATAAGATCCTGCTTTTTGCGAATGTGGTGATACTATTTGAAATGTATTGAGAAAAAATGTATACATGCAAGCACTATGCAACATATTTACGTTTTCAGAGGCTTTGAATAGTAATAAATAAACATAATACGGAAAAATAAATATGTTATCCACAAAAACACAAAAAATAATATTGAATTGTGGATAAAAGGTGCCGGAATTTAAAATACAGAGAATAAAAAGAGAGGAAAAGAATGATCAGGGAAATAAACGTTTCAGAAATAACAGCTGCAATAAAGGAAATGTGCATACAGGCAAATCATTTTCTTTCGCCGGACATGGACAAGACACTTAAAGCTGCAACAGCAAATGAAGAATCACCTTTAGGTAAAAAAATATTAAACCAGCTACAGGAAAACTTAAAAATAGCAGGCGAGGATATGATACCGATATGTCAGGATACCGGAATGGCAGTTTTTTTCATAGAAATAGGCCAGGATGTCCATTTTACAGGAGCGTATTGGAGGATGCCATAAATGAAGGAGTCAGACAGGGCTACACCGACGGCTATCTGAGAAAATCAGTGGTAAAGGATCCGCTCATCAGGGAAAATACAAAGGACAACACACCTGCAGTCATCCATTACTCAATAGTTTCCGGCGACAAAGTCAAAATAACCTTTGCACCAAAGGGCTTTGGAAGCGAGAACATGAGTCGTGTATTTATGTTAAAGCCGACAGATGGTATAGAGGGAGTAAAAAATGCGATTCTGACAGCAGTTTCAGATGCAGGGCCAAACGCATGTCCTCCTATGGTTGTCGGAGTCGGAGTCGGTGGAACCTTCGAAAAATGCGCAATAATGGCAAAAAAAGCGCTGACAAGAGAAGCAGGCGCACATTCAGACATAGAGTATGTGGCAGAGCTTGAAAAAGAGATGCTTGAAAAAATTAATAATCTGGGTATAGGGCCTGGAGGACTCGGCGGAAGCACTACTGCCCTCGCAGTAAACATAAACACATATCCAACCCACATTGCAGGATTGCCGGTTGCGGTAAATATTTGCTGTCACGTAAACCGCCATGTAGTGAAGGAATTGTAAAGAATTATTGCATAGAAGAAAGAAAATGGCAATTTTAATTGTTACAGCTACAATGAAATGTGAACTGTAATTAAAAAAGCTATAATTGTTACAGGTTATATTATGCTGGAAAAATAAATATACAGTAAAAATAAAAGAATCAGGAGAAAAAAATGGAAAAACATATAACAACTCCAATCACACAGAAAATAACAAAAGACCTGAAATCAGGAGACTATGTATACATAACAGGTGAAATGTATGTGGCAAGAGATGCTGCACATAAAAGAATGATAGAGGCGCTGGACCGTAAAGAGGAACTGCCAATAGATATAAAGGATTCGACAATCTACTATATGGGACCATCACCGGCCAGAGATGGTCGTCCAATTGGCTCAGCCGGACCTACAACAGCAACAAGAATGGACAAGTATGCCCCAAGACTGCTTGATTTAGGTGAAAAAGCAATGATTGGCAAAGGAAAAAGATCAAAAGAAGTAATAGATGCAGTCATTCGCAATAAAGCAGTGTATTTTGCCGCAGTCGGTGGAGCAGGCGCTCTCCTTTCAAAATGCATAAAATCATCAGAAGTAATCTGCTATGATGATCTCGGTGCAGAGGCAATAAGAAAGATATACGTAGAAGATTTCCCGGTAATTGTGGTAATAGACAGTGAAGGAAACAATTTGTACGAGACTTCAATAAAAGAATTTAAAAAAATATAAAAATACTATTGACAAAACAAAGAAAATTTTATAGAATAAACAATGCGTCACGTAAGTGCGTAAAACATTTAAATAATTTATGTAAAGACTTTGGAGAAGTACTCAAGTGGCCGAAGAGGTGCCCCTGCTAAGGGTATAGGTCGGGAAACTGGCGCGAGGTTCAAATCCCTCCTTCTCCGCTTTATCTTCTACATAAAATAATTTAAAAAAGTTCTTGACAAATGAAAAACATTTTGATAGAATAAACAAGCTGTCGCAAGACAGAGAACTTAAAACAGAGTTCAAAAAATAAAAAAGTGCTTGACAAACGAACAGCGATTTGATAAAATAATCAAGCTGTCGCAAGAGAGCAAAACAAAGAACATTGATAACTGAACAGTGAGAAACCTTGAAAGATTTTGAGAATCAATCAGAACGCTTCAATGAAAATTGAAGACCTTTAAAACAGTAAATTCAGATTCTATCTGAATGAACGAATTAGCCAAGTTTAACTTGACTGAGATCAACTTTTAACATGAGAGTTTGATCCTGGCTCAGGATGAACGCTGGCGGCGTGCTTAACACATGCAAGTCGAACGAAGCACTTTATTTGATTTCCTTCGGGACTGATTATTTTGTGACTGAGTGGCGGACGGGTGAGTAACGCGTGGGTAACCTGCCTTGTACAGGGGGATAACAGTTGGAAACGGCTGCTAATACCGCATAAGCGCACGGCATCGCATGATGCAGTGTGAAAAACTCCGGTGGTATAAGATGGACCCGCGTTGGATTAGCTAGTTGGTGAGGTAACGGCCCACCAAGCGACGATCCATAGCCGACCTGAGAGGGTGACCGGCCACATTGGGACTGAGACACGGCCCAAACTCCTACGGGAGGCAGCAGTGGGGAATATTGCACAATGGGCGAAAGCCTGATGCAGCGACGCCGCGTGAGCGAAGAAGTATTTCGGTATGTAAAGCTCTATCAGCAGGGAAGATAATGACGGTACCTGACTAAGAAGCACCGGCTAAATACGTGCCAGCAGCCGCGGTAATACGTATGGTGCAAGCGTTATCCGGATTTACTGGGTGTAAAGGGAGCGCAGGCGGTGCGGCAAGTCTGATGTGAAAGCCCGGGGCTCAACCCCGGTACTGCATTGGAAACTGTCGTACTAGAGTGTCGGAGGGGTAAGCGGAATTCCTAGTGTAGCGGTGAAATGCGTAGATATTAGGAGGAACACCAGTGGCGAAGGCGGCTTACTGGACGATAACTGACGCTGAGGCTCGAAAGCGTGGGGAGCAAACAGGATTAGATACCCTGGTAGTCCACGCCGTAAACGATGAATACTAGGTGTTGGGAAGCATTGCTTCTCGGTGCCGTCGCAAACGCAGTAAGTATTCCACCTGGGGAGTACGTTCGCAAGAATGAAACTCAAAGGAATTGACGGGGACCCGCACAAGCGGTGGAGCATGTGGTTTAATTCGAAGCAACGCGAAG
>ENA-OQDD01000317-OQDD01000317.1-human-gut-metagenome-genome-assembly--contig:-NODE-317-length-20567-cov-3.765362_pt1 | contig 20567 bp, 21 predicted proteins | sample MGYA00242507_ERZ504598 | MGnify/ENA primary metagenome ERZ504598 (study PRJEB26092, sample SAMD00036318) | human gut metagenome | host: Homo sapiens | study: EMG produced TPA metagenomics assembly of...
CTGACAAAAGGCATGTATGCCTTCATTAACCAAAAAGGACAAATGCAAATAAACAAACAAAGTGACCCCAACACTTTTGCATGGAAGACCCACTGTTTGTTTATAATGAAGCCCCCTTGAAAAAGGTAGTAAAAGAATTAGAAGAAGTCTATAAGGTCCATATCGGCGGAATTCCACAAAAAGAGTACTATCTGACCACGACCTTTGACAATACTCCGATAGAAGACATAATTGAAATCATAAACCAAACACTAGATACGAAACTAGACATAACCCAATGATGCAATTCCATTCTAAATTTTCTTTTCTTCTGCTCCTTTGCCTCATGCACATTTGTATTGAGGCAAAAGGAACAGAACATGATGAGCCCCTCGTAACATTAGATATGAAACAAACCCCCATCCGTAAAGTTTTGGCAGAAATCACCCGGCAGACAGGTGTAACCTTTTCGTATGAGTCCTCCTTAACAAAACATCTGTTACCGATAGATATAACAATAACCGCCCAGCCGTTATCCCACTGTTTGCGCATTCTGTTTCAAAAACTGCCCGTAGAATATATACAATCAGGCAAATACATCATCCTCAAGAAAAAACAGAAAAACATTGTAATCAGCGGCTTCATACGAGACAAATCCTCCTCAGAGTCCCTTATAGGCGCCTCCATCTATGATGCCAAAAGCCATCAAGGAACAACCAGCAACGCCGACGGCTTTTTCAGTCTGACTCTGGAAGCCGGAAACGATGTATACCTGAACATCTCCTATGTAGGTTATGACAGTTTCCACCGTTCATTCACACAATTGGAACAAGACACGCTGCTTCCGGTTCTGCTGAACAGCCACCAGCAATTAGCCGAAGTGGTAGTGACCGGAGAATATACCTCTTCTCCATTAGTCCAAACATCCGATATGGGACATACCCGTCTCAACAAAGACTGATCCAACAAACCCCGGTATTATTCGGAGAAGCTGATATTATAAAAACCCTACAGACCTTGCCGGGTGTATCGGCAGGCACAGCCGGATTAGCAGGAATGTATGTGCGGGGCGGTAATGGAGACGACAATCTTTATATGATAGAAGGGAATCCGTTATACCAGATCAACCATGTGGGCGGTCTGTTTTCCTCCTTCAACGCCGAAGCCGTAAAGGATGTAGAATTCTTTAAGTCCGCCTTCCCCGCCCGTTACGGAGGAAGACTGTCCAGCGTAGTCGATATCCATACAAAGGATGGCAACATGAAAGAATATCACGGAAGCGCCATGCTGGGACTGACCTCAGGCAGCCTGAATCTGGAAGGTCCGTTGGTCAAAGACCGGACCTCATTCAACTTTGCATTACGCCGTTCATGGATTGACGCGCTTTCGGCCCCAACCATCGCCATCTGGAACGCTACCAGAAATAAAGGAGAAACCCAAATAGTGGCACGATACGCTTTTACCGACATGAACTTTAAACTCAACCACCAGTTCAATGACCGCAGCCGCGGATATGCCGGTCTTTACTGGGGAAACGATTTTTTGAAGGGAGGAGAAAAAAGAGAAGGTGACAATGGATATGAAAGCAGAAACACCGGCAGACTGCGATGGGGAAACATCATGGCATTTACCGGCTGGTCATACGTATTCAACAACCAACTCTTCGGTAATGTGAATGCCGCCTTTACCCACTATTCTTCCACCTTGAAAGGAGACTACTACCAAGGAACAGAAGCCAACTACGTATCACAGGAAAGTTCAACCCGGAACCGCATTGACGACCTCAGCATACGAGCCAATTTCGATTTCCGCCCCAATGCTTCCCACCAGTTGCATTTCGGCACTCATTATATTTACCACCGTTTTCATCCCGTAGACGAAAAATCGCATTTTTCCAATGGCATGACCACCCAGACCAGACAAAACAACGACACTGCCCTACCTGCACATGAATTAGGCATATATATGGAAGAAGACTGGAAAATGAACAAAAGAATACGTTTAAACGCCGGGGTTCACCTCGGACTATACACCATTGACGGGAAAACGTACACTTCCCTGGAACCCCGTTTTTCCAGTCGTTTCCTGATCAATCCGCAACTCAGCCTCAAAGCCTCTTATACCCGGATGAGCCAATATGTACATCAAGTCAATGAAAGCTACATCAACCTGCCCACAGACACATGGATACCGGTCAGCCGCAAGCTGAAACCGATGCAGAGCGACCAACTGGCTGTAGGAGCTTATTACACCACCGGCAACAAAATCTACTCTTTCTCCATAGAAGGATATTATAAATGGATGAAACATCTGATGGACTATAAAGACAACTACCAGTTTCTCCCTCCTTCCACCAGCTGGGAAGACAAACTGACTCAAGGAAAAGGACGTTCTTACGGCGTAGAACTTATTGCCCGCAAAGAAAAAGGGAAAATAACCGGATGGGCAGGCTATACTCTAAGCTGGAATGACAGACAGTTCACTGAGATAAATAAAGGCAAGCGTTTTCCTGCCAAATTCGACAACCGGCATAAATTCAATATAATAGCCAATTGGAAAATCAAGCCCAAACTGGAGTTGACCGGAAGCTGGACCTACGCAACCGGTAACCGGCTCACGGTTTCTTTCGAAAACTACCAGGCCGTTTCTCCCCAACATCCGTTTCCGGGAGGCAGCCTGGTTCCTCCTTATATAGATCCAGGCGGATTAGACTATTATACGGAACGTAATAATTTCCAACTTCCCGCCTATCACAGACTCGACTTGGGCATCAATATTTACCGGCCAAAGAAAAAGAACCGGATGGGAATATGGAATATCAGCATCTACAATGTCTATTCCTACATGGCACCCGTCAGCATACGCAAAGGATGGTGGTATAATAACGACTGCTTCTATACCCTGGGCATAGTTCCCATTATACCATCAGTTTCTTACACTTATAAATTTTAAATGATTATGAAACATCTGCTATATACATTACTTCTAGGAGTGTTCCTTACCTCCTGTTATCGAAAAATAGATTTGGACGAATATCGCACTACGCCCAAAATGGTAATAAACAGTGTAGTATCCCCCGACACAGTGGTAATGGCCTCCATCACCCGGACCTGGTTCTATCCAGACAAGAAGCCTTATGTCAATCTCCCTCACGCCCATGTGGAGCTCTATATCAACAATCAATACATAGAAACCATGCAATGGAAAACACTGAATAATCCCCGGAACCCAGACCAGCCGGATACCTTATTCCTTTCAAATACAATCCCGGCAGAAGGAGACCGGATAAAAATTGTTGCATCCACCCCCGAATATGGTACGGTAACGGCAGAAGATATCATACCAAAGAAAGTACCTATAAAAAACGCCAGTCATACAATTAAAAAAGGTAACGGAGTTTATCAAGGAACAATTTCCGACTATTTTGAAATATACTATGAAGTCACGTTTGATGAATTTCCGGAAAAGAACAATTATTATCTGGCCAAAATCACACAAATAAAAACGGGCTATTACGGTTACTACGAAACAGAAATAGATTATATAGATCCTGTATTCAAGGAACAGGATGCCATATTGGACGAAAGTATGGCATTCAACGGATTGGAAAAAAGAGGAGGAGCCCTCTTTACCGACCAAAGCATTAACGGACAAACCTATACTTTACAAATAAAAGAGACAACGGCAGAGTTAGACGAAACAGAACAAAGAATCATTTCCATCTATTCCCTTTCCGAATCCTACTTTTTATACCTGTTGTCCTTACAAAAAATTGCCGGAAGCACGTTAGAAGGAGGCTTGGGTAACATTGGACTAGCCGAACCTCTACGGGTTTACAGCAATGTGGAGGGAGGAACAGGTATTCTGGGCGGCAACCAACATTCGGAAACAACTATAACATTGAATAACCCATCTAAAAAATAATTGATTATGGATACATTACAACAAGCTCCCGCCTTATGGTATTGGAGCGAACCCGCATCGGGATACAGCATTGAAGATTGCGAACAGATTGTAGCAGAAGAGATGCAAACAGCAAAAGCAGACTAAAAGTTCTGGCCACCGTGGGGGTACATTGAAATGTCCCCCTACGGTAAAAAAGAAATTTCACGCCTCAATGGATAATTCCCCCGCAAATGTTCAAATTCTTCGGGATGCCGTTTCAATGCATCACTGTCACGAGTCGGATCATACACCTGTAGAAAAGCCTCTTCCGGATCAGAAGAATAATCCATATACGGCAAAGCGGGCGGTACTATTTTAAAATCAGCTGTATATGGAAGAAGTTACAAAGCTCCTCCAATGCCATCCGTGTAGCATTCGACTTTCCGTCAGCTGAATACCCTGCTATATGAGGGGTTCCCAAAAAAACTTTCTGCAACAAATCCGGGTGAATATCCGGTTCATTTTCCCACGTATCAATAACCGCATCACGTATCCGGCCTGTCTTCAGCGCATCAAGCAAAGCCAATGTCTCTATTACTTCTCCACGAGAAGTATTCACAATAAAAGGTTTCCGTTGCAAACCGGCAAAGAAATCCGCATCCGCCAGATGGAACGTTTTATATTTCCCATTCCTGTTCAGCGGAGTATGAAAGGTTATTATATCACATTCCCTTGCCAGTACAGACAAATCCACAAATCCCGTTTCCCCCCGGTCCGCACGTGAGGATCATTCAGCAAGACCCGCATCCCCAATGCCTCCGCCATACGTTGGATACGGCTTCCCACATGTCCTACCCCAACAATCCCCAGACAGCTTTCTTCCAATCTCACCCCCTTCCGGCGTTTCAACAATAATAATACCGAATGCAGGTACTGCTCCACACTGCCGGCATTACAACCGGGACAATTTTTCCATACAATTCCCGCCTCATCACAATAGTCCACATCAATATGATCAAAACCGATGGTCGCAGTAGCAATGAATTTCACCTTGCTTCCTTCCAGCAGTTCACGGTTACAACGGGTACGGGTACGGATCACCAATGCGTCAGCATCCCGTACATCCCCGGCGGTAAAACCACTACCGGGCAAATACACCACTTCATCGGCTATCTGTTCGACAGCTTCATGTATATAAGGTATTTTATTATCTACAATTATTTTCATCTTTCAAAAACTTGCTTGGGAACAAAGGTAGACACTTTTACCGAATAATAATTGGCTGATTAGAAAACTTTGCATAGATTTGTACATTCAATAAAACAGCTGTTATGTCCAAGATTCTTGTAATCTGCTTTTCATCCATCAATAATGTGGCAATGGCAATCCCGGTCATTCACTCATTGGCTACGCAATATGCCCAGCATCAAATCATGGTGCTGAGCATAGACACATTCTCCCCCTTATTCGAGAATGTGCCGGACAATGTTATTTTCCGTGGGGCAGATTTCAGAGGAGAACATGCCGGATTAATGGGTCTGGGATGGCTGTACAATGATTTAAAAGAAGAAAAATTTGATGCCGTAGCCGCTTTCCAGCCCACATTCCGCAGCCGTTTTCTTTGCTGGCGTTTTCGTCTGGCAGGCATAAAAGCAGCCCACATCAAGCAGAACAGGCGGGAACTGCAAAAACTGATACGGCGGAAACATAAAATATATACAGAGCAAGACTCCTTTTTTCAGCGCTGTGCCCATACGCTCAGTCAGATAGGTTACCCCATCCGGTTAAGTTTCCTCTCCCTTTTCGGAAAGAATAAAGGCAATATTTCCAGCCTGGCTCCGTTAACCGGTGAGAAGAACCAAGAAACATGGATTGGAATCGCTCCCTTTGCAACACATGTAGGCAAAATCTATCCGTTGTCAAAGCAAGAGCAGATCCTCAAACATCTATCTGCACGCGACCATACAAAAATCTTCTTATTCGGAGGCGGGAAAAAAGAAATCAAAGTATTGGAAGAATGGGCCCAACATTTCCCCAACGTCATCTCAACAGCCGGCAAACTAACCATAAATATGGAATTGGCCTCATGAGCAATATGGACGTCATGCTGGTAATGGATGCCGCCAATATGCACCTTGCATCATTAGTGAACATCCCGGTTGTATCCATTTGGGGGGCAACGCATCCCTGTGCAGGCTTTGCAGGATGGAATCAGTCTGCGGCAAACACAATACAGATAGACCTGCCCTGCCGTCCTTGTTCCTTATCCGGAGAAAAGCACTGTTATAGAAAAGATTATGCCTGTCTGCAAGGCATAACTCCCGAAATGGTAATAGAACACATAAACAAAGTCATCAGTTAAATGAAACAAATAAATCTCATATATTATTCCGTTTTCTTTTTGTGGTATTTGCTTTCGCTTCTACCCTTGCGATTCTTATATTTCATATCCGATCTTCTTTTTTATCCGCTCTATTATTGCATCCGCTACAGACGTAAAATCATACGCAATAATTTATCGAACTCATTCCCCGAGAAAGATTTAAAAGAGATTGTCCAAATCGAGAAACAATTTTACTCTTTCTTTTGCGACTATATAGTAGAAACGCTCAAGTTATTCTCCATTTCAAAAAACAACTGATGAGAAGAATGACTTTTGAAGGACTGGACGAGATAGTGGAAAGCATGAACAAAAAGAACAAAGACTTCTGTTTTATCTATTTAGGGCATTATTGCAACTGGGAATGGATTGCATCCTTGCCTTATTGGATTTCCAAAGACATATCCTGCGGACAAATCTATCATCCACTGTACAATCAGGCTTTCGACAAACTATTTCTAAGATTACGCAACCAGTTCGGAGGCGAATGCATCCCCATGAAAACGACTTTGCGCCGCATCATTGAATTGAAACGGACAAAGCAAAAGGCAATTATCGGATTTATTTCGGACCAAGCACCCAAGTGGAACAGCATACATCACTGGACTGAATTTCTAAACCAAGAAACACCGGTTTTCATCGGTACGGAGAAAATAGGCAAGCAAGTGGACGCCTTGATTTATTATGCTGACGTAACACGGGTCAAAAGAGGATACTACCACTGCCGGCTCAAACCATTGTGCGACACCCCCCGGCAAGTACCCGATTTTGAATTGACCGATTTGTTTACCCGAGAATTGGAACAAACAATAAAAGCGCATCCCCAATATTGGCTCTGGAGCCATAACCGCTGGAAAAGAACCAAAGAAGAGTGGCTGCGCAGACAACAGGAAGAAACTAAGTGATTATGGAAAAATATGATTATTTGATAGTAGGTGCCGGTTTGTTCGGCGCCGTTTTTGCCCACGAGGCAAACGAGTAGGTAAACATTGCCTGGTAATTGACAAGCGCAATCATCGCGGAGGCAATATCTACTGTGAAGATATAGAGGGCATCCATGTACATAAATATGGTGCACATATCTTCCATACCGACAATAAAGAAGTGTGGGACTATGTAAACAGCTTTGTCGAATTCAACCGATACACCAACTCCCCTTTGGCTTACTTTGACGGGAAATTATACAATCTTCCCTTCAACATGAACACTTTTTATCAGCTGTGGGGAGTAAAGACTCCGGCGGAAGCCAAGGCCAAGATAGAAGAGCAACGTAAAGAATTTGACCATATCGCCACCCCCGCCAACCTGGAGGAGCAAGCATTAAAGCTATGTGGAAAAGACATTTACCATCGCCTTATCAAAGGTTATACAGAGAAACAATGGGGACGTTCCGCCAAAGAATTACCGGCATTCATCATCAAACGTATTCCTTTCCGTTTCATTTATGACAACAACTATTTCAATGACAGCTACCAAGGAATCCCCAAAGGCGGATACAACGCCCTTATCGATGCGTTACTGGAAGGAACCGAGGTTCGTCTCAACACCAATTATTTCAGCAACCGCAATGAACTGGACGCATTGGCAGACAATATCCTGTTCACCGGATGCATAGACCAGTTCTTCGATTACCAATGCGGACATCTGGAATACAGAAGCCTGCGCTTTGAACATAAACAGCTGGAAACAGAGGATTTCCAAGGCAACGCAGTAGTCAATTATACAGAACGTGAGGTACCCTATACCCGAATCATTGAGCACAAGCACTTTGAATTCGGCACACAGCCCACCACTGTAATCACGTATGAATATCCCGATGATTTCGCGCCGGGCAAAGAACCTTACTATCCGATAAACGACAAGCGGAACACCGAAATGATGAGCCAATATAAAAAACTGGCCTCTGGGCGGAAAGACGTTTTATTCGGAGGCCGTCTGGCACAATACGCATACGCCGACATGGACGATACCGTAGCCGCCGCCCTCGCCTTATGCAAAAAGACATTTAAATAAAAGGAAATCCTTGGACTCCCCAAGGTTTTCCGCTAAATTTGCATGATATTCCTAAATTGACAAACAACATAGATAACAAACCAATGAAGTGCCTTCATATCATAACACCCGTAAAAGATTCGATTGACTCCACGCTTGAAACCGTAAAAGCAATCATGGAATCGGATATTTTGGTTCCTTTCACTTATACTGTCTATAACGATTTCAGCACGGAAGAAAATACCCATCGGCTGGAAGAGGCCGCCCGTCAATGGAATTTTCGTCTGGTCAACTTATCAGACCTGACCGACCACCCCTCTCCCAACTATCTACTGGTGTTACAAACAGCACAAAAAGAAGCCATCGAAGCAGATGCAGGATTACTGATTGTGGAATCGGATGTTATTGTCAAAAAAAACACATTGCAATCACTATACAATGGAGCATTGCAACAGAAACAATGCGGAATTGCAGCAGCTGTGACAACCGATGAAAAAGGCGTAATCAATTACCCCTACCTACACGCCAAGGGACAGAGAATCAAGTGTACCCGGAAAAAAAGCATTGCAGCTTCTGCTGTTCACTACTCACCCCCGGACTGCTGAAAGCATTTGACTTTCAGACATTAGACCCAAGCAAGAACTGGTATGATGTGACCATCTCGCACGAGTCACTGAAACGAGGTTTCCAAAACTACCTGTTCACCACGTTGCCCGTATGGCACAGGCCCCATAGCAGCCGTCCGTGGAAACAACTGAAATACAAGAATCCTTTAAAATATTACTGGTTGAAATATACCAAAGGACTAGACAAAATTTAACACTATTATAATGATATGAGCAAGACAGAGCGTTTGTTTCATCCCCGCACCTTAGTGATTCACCCTGATTTCAAAAATCTGGAAGAATTTATAGTATCCATTCCCGAACGTTTCCAAAGGAATGAAGGTACTGTTATTCACCAAGGGCGCAATGAATTGCGGAAAATGGAATACAATGGCAAAGAATATGTTATCAAATCCTTTCACAGCCCCCACCTTATCAACCGGTTTGTATATGGCATATTTCGTCCATCCAAGGCAAAACGCTCTTACGACCATGCAGAAATGCTGCTGAAAATAGGTGTAGGCACTCCGCAACCGGTGGGATATATGAATATACGTTCAGGCTGCTGTTCGATAAAAGTTATTATATCAGCCTCCTCTCCACCTGCCCCTACATTTACGACAACCTGTTCACACAGCAATTTGACTACGCCGAGGAAGTATTCCGCGCCATAGGCAAAGTGACCGCCCGTCTTCACGAACACGGATACGCCCACAAAGACTACGGACGTGCCAACATCCTGTTTCAGAAAACTCCCAATGGCATAACAATAGAAATTGTCGATTTGAACCGGATGTACATCGGCCCCATAGATATGAAGACCGGCTGCAAAAACTTTGAACGCCTGCCGGCAACTCCACAAATGCACCGATGGATGGCAGAAGAATACGCCAAGGCACGGAACTTTGATGTGGAAAAATGCTTTGAGCTCATGAGAGCCTATAGAAGCGTACAGCCGGGAAAAATAGATAACCTTTACTAAAAACTAAATGCATCATGAACATTATAGCCGTAGTTGTAACCTACAACCGAATGGAACTTCTGAAAAGAAATATTCGTTGTCTGCAACAAAACAAGCCGATATCTTCCATTGTAATAGTAAATAACGGAAGCACGGACGGTACAACGGAATGGCTTGCCGCACAGGAAGGGCTGACAGTAATCAATCAGACCAATGTGGGCGGTGCGGGAGGATTCTATACAGGCATACAATACGCTTATCAGGCGGGTGCCGACTGGATTTGGTGCATGGATGACGATGTATTTCCGCGGGCCGACTGTCTGGAACAACTCTTGCCGTATACCGGCAAGAAAGATATCGGCATACTGGCCCCTCGCAGGTTGCTCGAAGGAGAAATATTCACCCATGACTTCCAGGCATACAACCTGAGCAATCCTTTTGTATCCATGTACAGCAAGAAACTGGCAGGACGGCACATCACCTCACCGACAGAAATTACGGGAACAGCTTTCGAAGGTCCGTTCATCCGCCGCGAAGTCGTTGAGAAGATAGGTCTTCCCAATAAAGACCTTTTCATTTTCTGTGATGATACAGATTACTGTCTCCGCACCATACGGGCAGGTACAAAATACTCTATATACCTGATGCCTGATGGATAAAGAGAAATTCTTCTCCAACGACACATGGAATGAGCGAAGCAAGAAGAAAAAGTGGAAACGCTTTTACCAGATCCGTAATTCAACTTATTTAAACCATCACTACGGACGCAACATAGCAGTGAAATATCTTCGCGGCTTCAACGGAGTAATGGGATATATTTTCATCGCGTTGTTCACCAGTCCGTTTGCAAAAGCCTATCAATGGAAAGATATACCCCGATTATGGAAAGCCTATTGCGACGGAATACATGAAAAACTTGGAATTATGAGCTAAAAAACGGTAACGCCCTTACCAGTTAATGTTTCATAATAAACTAGCATTTATATACTATATTTACAGAAAAAGAGTAAATTTGTTATATAATTAAATATCAGAATATTATGAGAAAACTAAGGATTACGTTATCTATTATAATGAGTTCAGAATAAAACAAATTCTTTTGACAATAGTATTAATTATCTCTAATATGACAGGTAGAAATCAATAATCATTGGTTATTTATGAGCAATTTATTACTATCCAAAATAGGGCACGTTATATCCGAATTTCCTTTGGCTTTTAAACAAACGAAAGAAGTCAAATTATTCATGACATTGCTGGTAAAAAACGAAGAAGGGATGCTGGAAGAGAATCTACAGTTCCATAAAGCGATGGGAGTGGACGGGTTTATCATTACTGATAATAACTCCACAGACTCAACTCCGGACATTATCCGTAAATACAAACAAAAAGGGTGGATTAAAGAAGTGATAGAAGAAAAGGCTACCAACTATGAACAAAAGGACTGGGTAGACCGTATGATTTGGAAAGCCAAAACCATTTATAAGGCCGACTGGATTATCAATGCCGATGCCGACGAATTATGGTATGCCCCTACCGGCAATTTGAAAGATGAATTATATGCCACCAATGCCAATGTGCTAAATTGTGAAATGAGAAGTGTCTATCCTGAAGAAGAAAAACCCTTTTGGCAATGGGATAAGACTGTAAAAGCGGTAACCGAACCTGAAAAATATGACTTGTCACTCTATTCGCTGTTTGAGCGTCAGAACAAAAAAGTCATTCACCGGACTGCCGGTTACCTGCAAATTTCAATGGGAAACCATAAAGTAACCATGTTCCCACAAAACTCTGCCGACAGCCATATCCATGTATATCATTACAATATACGCGGCAAGCAGCAGTTTATGGAAAAGATGATAAATGGCGGCAAGCAACTGGAGCAACACAAGGGCAGACACGGAGGTCGCCACTGGCGCTACTTCTATCAGTACATAAAGAAGGAAAACTAGAGGCTGAATATGAACGTGTTATCGGCAGTGCTTATTTTGAAGCACTTCGCAAAGACGGATTCATTATTCCGGATGTAACGATTCCTAATTTCTTTAAAAGATTAAAACCTGATATATAATGAAACATGCATTTCTGATTATCGCCCACAATGAATATCCGGTACTGGAGGTACTACTTTCCATGTTGGACGATGAACGTAATGACATTTATTTGCATATTGACAAACGGGCTACAGAACTGTTTCAGCAAATAAAAAAAGTCAAAATGCAGAAAGCCGGCTTTTATTTAATAGAAAATCCCATCAAAGTATATTGGGGTGATATCAGCCAAGTACAAGTAGAATATCTTCTCTTTGAAACGGCCTTATCACACGGTCCCTATGCTTATTATCATTTATTATCCGGAACGGATTTGCCCATAAAAAGCCAAGATTACATTCATGCTTTTTTCCAGCAGAATGCCGGTAAAGAATTTGTAGGCTTTTGGCAGGATGCCGCTCATCAGCGTGATTTGGAGCGCAAAGTATTCCGATACTATTTTTTTACAAAAAGGTTAAAAGATAAGGAACATCTGTTACATGGAATTACAGCATTAATCCGAAACCTCATATTAGCAGTACAGAAAATAAGCCATTATCGCAGAAAACAAACTTTTGAATTCAAAAGGAGGAAATTGGATAAGTATTACCGAAAACGCAGTCAAGTATCTATTACAATACAAAGAGATTGTATTAAATCGTATGAAATATACACTTTGCGCAGATGAAATATTCATTCAAACTATTTTATGGAACTCTCCTTTTCGAGAAAGAATGCATTGTACGAACAATGCCAATACCGGTAGTATGCGGGAAATTGACTGGGAGCATGGCAGCCCCTATATATGGCAAGACCATGATTATCAGACGCTTATTAACTCTAATAAAATATTTGCACGGAAATTCAATTCAAACCAGATGGGAGTTGTCTACAAGATTCAAAAATTATATTTAAAACAAGTTCCCAAATGAATATACTATTTTATACTACCAATGAAGTTGCGCCACAATACGGAGGTGTTGAAAGAGTTACTGCTAATATTGCAAATGCATTAACTACTTTTTATAATGTGAACTGTTACTCTGCCTATAAATACAACATTGACAAATCCTTTATTAAACAGCAATTCGTTAATACAATTAAAATCAATTCTTATCACAATCTCAATAATTTAATCCAATTTATAGAACAAAATAAAATTGACGTCATTATTAATCAAGGAGAGCATAAGTTAACTAAGAGTTTAAGACTTGCTTTAAACCAGTCTCAAAACAAAAAATGCAAGCTAATGTTTGCACTCCACGTAAGTCCTGCCACGGAAATTAATTTCATCACCTTAGATAATCCTAAAAAAGAACTAAAAGAAGGAAAGAACATTAGGAAAAACATCAGCAAATTTTTATCCTTTCCATATCAAAAGATAAGAAAAATAATAAAACTACCTATTTTATATAGAGAGTCATATCATTTTGCCGATAAGGTTATCTTATTATCTTCTCATTTCAAAAAGCCGTTTCTAGAATACTCTCATTTAAAAGATGATAGTAAAATAAGAATAATCCATAATGCTCTTTCATTCCACTCTTTCTATGATTTAGCCAACTATAATCACAAAAAGAAAGAAGTACTTATTGTATCCAGACTGGAAGAAGAACCTAAAAGAATTTCTCTGGCTTTAAAGATTTGGAAGGAAATTGAAACAGACCATACTCTATCCGAATGGAAGCTAAAAATAGTAGGACATGGGAAAATGGAAAGCTGGTACAAAAGTCTAGTCATACATTATGGCTTACAACGTGTCTTTTTTGAAGGGACAAAAAATCCGGAACCTTATTATAATGAAGCTTCTATTTTTATGATGACCTCATCTTTTGAAGGATGGGGGCTGACATTAACCGAGGCACAACAATATGGTTGCGTTCCTTTAGCTTTTCATAGTTTTGCTTCATTGACAGACATAATAACAGATAAAGTCAATGGGTTTGCTATCCCCAATGATGATATATCACTATATATTAAACAGATGAAGCTATTGATGACAGATGAAAAGCTACGTAAATCAATGTCTGCCAACGCTATTGAAAGTAGCAAGCAATTTTCCATCGAAATTATCATAAAGAAATGGATGGAAGTGATCAATGAATAATACTTTTATTTTTATCATACCAAATCAAAATTCTAATAATTCCATGCTCTCTTATATGCAATTACAAGATAATCAGCGCTATCCAAAATAAAATTTCATACCGTCTTAACATTATCCCCCCCTTCAAAAAATCCTGGCTTCCTTTAGGATTCACCTGAAAAATCAAGGGGAGAACCTTTGTTCTTAAAGTATCATTTTATTCTTTGGATAACATCCGAAAGTATTCTTAATATATCAGCTCACTAGAAAGTTCGGAACATTTATACCCTCATGCCCTCACTACATTTTAAAACAGAATTTCTCATAACCTACTTACTGTCAGTTATATATTCTTTCCTGTAAGCTGCTCCGACTTGATATAAAGTATGGCATTTTCAGACTTTTTCCTTGCAAAAGTGCAATAAAGAGTGTGTACTTTCACAGAATGACGGATAACGAAGGCATGGCAACGGTGAAAAAGATCAAAACGTTTAAAAGAATTCATTATCTTTCCTTCAAAATAAGACAATCAATAATACAGGCTATCTATAAATTCTTCCAATAAATAAGGGAATGAATGGATGTGTATAGCAGTCAGCCCTATTGCATAAGCTTTTTCTATCTCCAGATTAAACCTTTTTATATGCATCTATTCTATCTCCATAGCCTTTGGAGTTATCTCCATAAGCTTTGGAGTTATCTCCCAAGACTATGGAGTTAACTCCAAAGGCTTGCGGAGATAGAACAAACAGGAAGAAAACCCTTAACCATACAGCAAGAAATGTTTAGGGATGCGGATAAGATATTTTAAGGATGAATCTGATTTTAAAACCACACAATTCCTTACGGATGAAAAAACTCCCCAATGTCCTTCTTTAAAAAAGTGAAACAATATATGACAGGAAGATATACATCTGACTATACATACAGGACAGAAATATGAAGTGAGAGCATATATGCACCCAAACTTTTTATGAAAATACAGGCACTCTTGAGAAATCGCAAGCGGCTGCATAAATGAAATTAAGAGAACAACCTAAAATTCCTGAAAAACGTAGTAAAGGCCGCCCTTTTATTAAATCTTCCCAAAGCCATAGATACCCCCCACAAACCACATATATTATAATGTTTATGCAATGAAATACGAAGGATGGTATGGATATAGCATTGCAATGCACTAATCAGCTCCGGATCATCCACATAATCGGAAAACATATTCCTCATCCATCTCAAGAAAAGAATAGTAGCGTGCAATTTATCTTTGTCATGACCGGCAGAGTTACTGATGTTTGCACCTTCAACATTCCTCCAACATACAGGCTGCCCCGGCAAAGAAATAACACCCCCCGCATGACGGGCAAAAGCAGCCACGTAGCATCATCCGAACACCAAGCCATAGGAAAATGAACAAAACCACCTGCCGACTGCCATATCTCCCGACTGAACACGTACTCTACGGCAGCCGAATCTATCTTTCCCTGTAACTTATCTAGCAGCAGCCGGTAACAAGACACACTTCCTTCTTCCAAAGGACGATTGGCACGTATCCGCTTGTTTTCACCATCAATGACAGCTAATGGAAAACGAAAGAAATATCCTCGCTGATGGTGTGGGCGCGACAAAGCCTCCATGACACGTTCCACACCATCAGCCGGCATCAAATCATCATCCGAGAAAAGCCAGATAAACGGCTCTGCAGACAGCTGGATACACCTCTCCCAATGGGCCACCAAATCTTTGCCCCCCATATTTTCGCTAAAGCGATGATACACCAGATTTACCTTATTCTGATAAGATTCCACAATCTTATCCAATCTTTCAGGACTTGCATCATCACCTATATATAACACGAACTCATCTTTATGGGCCTGAACTGCAATTGAGTCGAGCGTTTCCTTAAGGAAACGCCCCTTGTAGGCGGGAATAACAATTGCCAATTTCTTTATTTGCTCCACTTTACAAAGACTGCATATCGTTCAACTTCTTGTAATATCCATTCAAGGCTATCAGTTCATCGTGAGTTCCTCTTTCTACAATGTCGCCTTCATAAAGTACACAAATTTCATCGGCATTCTTAATGGTACTCAATCTATGTGCGATAGCGATAGTAGTACGCGATTTCATCAAACGCTCCAACGCTTCCTGAACCAAACGCTCGGACTCTGTGTCAAGAGCCGAAGTAGCCTCATCTAATATAAGGATAGGAGGATTTTTCAAAATTGCACGGGCTATACTGACACGCTGACGCTGACCACCGGACAAACGCCCTCCACGATCACCAATCATCGTGTCATATCCTTTTTCCGTTTCCATAATGAAATCATGTGCATTCGCTATCTTGGCAGCTTCTATTACTTGCTCCATAGTGGCATTCTCTACACCAAAAGTAATATTGTTATAGAAGGTGTCATTAAACAGAATAGCTTCCTGATTTACATTACCAATCAGAGAACGTAAACTGTGGATGGATACATCTTTCACATTCTTGCCGTCAATCAGCAATGCACCCTCCGATACATCGTGATAACGCGGTACCAAGTCCACTAAAGTAGACTTTCCGGAACCGGACTGACCCACCAGTGCAATCGTTTTTCCTTTAGGAACAGTCAGATTGATATGGTTCAAGACCGGACGCCCTTCTACATAGCTGAAACTTACATTTTTAAACTCTAACTTATCTGTGAAAGCGTCCAATGGCAAAGGCTGCTCCGGCTCTACGATATGATTTTCCGCTTTCAATATCATATCAATTCGCTCCATACTGGCCAATCCCTGCGGAATATTATAAAATGCTCTTGAAAATTCTTTCAAAGGATTGATGATACTATAAAGGATAATCAGATAAAATATGAAAGTAGCCGCATCCATCGGAGCATAGTTTGTATTTAAGATTAAAGCACCGCCAAACAACAGCACGGTCACAATCACACAAGTGCCTAAAAACTCACTCATGGGGTGGGCTGAACTTTGCCGGATAATCATCTCGTTCATTGCATCGCGGAAGTCATTGTTTGTTTTAGAGAACCGGGCAGACATTTTGCTTTCGGCTATAAACGCTTTGATAACCCTTAAACCTCCTAATGTTTCATCCAATTGGGACATAATATCTCCCATTGCGCCTGTGCTGTAGAGGACTGTCTTTTCAGCTTCCGGCTGACAACCCCCATTATCCAACCTGTCAGAGGTAAAATAAAGATAACAAAAAGCGTCATTTGCCAACTTACCGAAAACAGAGTGACAAAACAAACCAAAAGAGCGATAGGATTACGGATAAGCATATCGATGGAACTGGTCAACGAGTTCTCCACCACCGTAACATCCGCACTCATACGGGCTATGATATCTCCTTTACGTTCTTCTGAGAAAAACTCAAAGGAAGACTTAACACTTTATTATAAACCTGAATACGGATATCCCGGACAATACCTGTACGCAAAGGTACCATGACAGCCGCAGAAGCAAAATAACCGGCAGTTTTCAACATAGTCATAAAGATAAGTATTCCTCCCATCATGCAAGTGTATAGAACGCACCATTGTCGCCACAAAATTGCTCACAAAGTAATAGGCATTATTTATGAGTACATCCTTATCCAAATTATGAATATCCATAGGAATGTACTCATAAGACTTGGTATCAATTTGAACAGAATGTTCAAAATTGGCACAATCGCCATGAACGAAAACACATTAAGCCATTGCGACAGAAAGTTCAGTATCAATGCCCATGTCAAATATTTGCGGTATGGAAGAATATACCGCTTCAACAAACTAAAGAACTGTTTCAGCATAATTATCAATTATATATAATGCCGCAAAGGTAACAAAAAAGAAATAATCACCCAAGATTACCCCACTTTATCCCCTAATATTTGTTCATACACGGCAAGCCTTCTTTCCTGCATCTGTCCGGGGTTATATACTTGCCGCAAACTGTCTTCCGCATGGGTAACCAACTGTCTCTGCAACTGCGGATTACTTGACAAGGCTATGACAGCTTCTGCAAATCCGGCAGGGTCATCAACAATCAAGCAATCTTCACCATCCTTAAAATCAATGCCTTCCACACCCTTTGCCGTCGTTACAAAAGGAACTTTTGACAATACAGCATCTAATATTTTCATACGCATACCACTACCGATACGTATTGGAACAACAGCAACACTGCCTTTTAAAAAAGAGCCCAGATCTTCCACATAGCCTGCCAGCTTCAATTCCGGGTATTCGGACTGCAAACGATTGATACACTCTCCACGCCATTTACCAATTACTTGCAATGTAAACGAAAAATGACGTTTACGCAGATGCGGAATCACTTCGTGACAGAACCATGCCACGGCATCCAGATTGGGAAAATGATCCTCACTTCCCACAAAAGTCAGGCGTCCGCTTTGGACCGGAACAAAAGGCTGTTCCAGCCTGTCACCCACTTGCACCACAGCCGGAGAAGTGTAGATATGGTCTTTCCGTCCTATGAAGTCCTCCATAATTTTACGGTCTACTTCAGTCAGAACAATAACATCTTTATATTTCAATAATGCACTGCGCTCAAAATCCTTTGCTATATGAAACAACATCCTGTCACCGGCAGTCTGTTCCCTGAACAAAGTAATCTCCTTTTCATTACGGATGTAGCGGAGTTCATGATGCACAAAAATAGTCTGTACATTTTCAGGCAACAAGAATCCCAATGACAACAGTTCATAAAACTCTACTTGAATAATATCAAAACCTGAATGAGCCACCTGAGAAACATACTCCACATACCCCTGGTCTAGCGGCTGGAAACAAGAGCTGAACAAAGTACTCTTTCCCCGTACTAAATCCACAACTTCGCCCGTTTCATCCGTCCATATCTGTTGCCGGTTCATTTTACGGGTTACAGACGCATGTATCTTTTGCAGCCATTTATAATAAAAAGGATGTTTAATTTTGGGTAATCTGACAGTTTTAGTTTTAGGAGTATAAATAAAGAAATCCACATTATCCCAAATTTTCTTCAATGACTCTACATCTTGCATACGTCTCCCTGTTTCAGGATAAAGCAATACAGATACGGCCATCTTATGACGCAGATATTCCACCATATTAAAGAAAGCTTGATTACCGCCCGAATCCAGCGGATAAGGAATGTACGGAATAATAAAAAGAATTTTCTTTCTCATACTAATTGAATTTAAACAATAGTCTAATGTCTAATTTAATTTTTAGTTTAATACAGCAAATGCTATGTAGTGTATAATGCAAAGGTACAAGAAAGACTGCATACTAAAATGTTAATTATCGTTTCTTTTTAAAAGTTCAACAAAATTCCTGTTTTTTGAAAAAAAAAACAAAGAAGCAACTTGTTTATTTACCTGTATAACATTACATTTGTAGAAATAAAACAAGAACTAACTTAACAATAAAGCATGAATGCACTTCCCTTGGTCAGTGTAGTGGTACCTAATTATAATTATAAACGATACCTCAATCTACGAATTCAGAGTATTCTGCAACAGACCTATCAGAATATCGAACTGATTTTACTTGATGATGCCTCAACAGACGGTAGCGAAGAGGTATTATCGGACTATCAAGACCATGCCAAAGTGAGCCATATTCTATTAAACGAACACAACACCGGAAATCCATTTAAACAATGGTTTAAAGGCATGCAATTAGCCAAAGGAAAATATATATGGATAGCCGAAGCCGATGACTTGTGTGAGCTTACTTTTTTAGAGAAAGTAGTTCCTTTAATGGAGAAATACCAACAAGCCGCCGTATGCTTTGCCGGTTCCAAGTATATTGATAAAGACGGTAATGTGCTGAGTTACGACATGAACAAATGGAAATCTGCCATACCTCCATACGCCGTATTCAATGGGAAGACTTATGCCGAACATAACCTTTACTGGCGCAGCTATATAGCCAATGCAAGCTCGGCCATTTTCAGAAAAAGCATGGTAAATGCCCAAAATATGGAACAATGCCTGCAAATGCGCTACAGCGGCGACTGGCTGTTCTGGTTTTATATGGCAATGCAAGGAGACATTATAGAAAGATATGAAGTACTGAACTACTTCAGACAACATAACCAGAAAGTTACCGTCAAAGCTGAAAACAACGGAGGGGGTAAGAGCGAAGATATTGAGATAGTACGCATTATGGAACAACACCTTACCCACCTGAGCAGATACAAACGGTGCATACGAAGGGGAATGCTTTACAACCGCATTGCCAAACTAAGCACAACAGACCGGGTAAAACTGCAATTATGGGAACTCCTCCGGCAGAAATTAAACGGAACGCGGAAAGACGGACGTCTGGAGCGCCTCAACCGGATAGCACGGCTATTCTGTCCTTTTGTTCTGACTATGAAAAGAGACCGCCTTACTCCTTCCCGAGAAATAGGATAAGAAACGGAAACTGCTTGCCCATATTTTCGGGCGGACTCACATGTCTGCCCCTAAAGTGAACAAATTGGCAGTCAATTTTACTTTTGGCATACCCTCTTTTGATATTTCTAAAATTCTGTTTACCTTTGTTGTCAATCATCCGGATTGATTCAAACAAATGCAAACTTACTAAAACAAATGAAATATCTCCGTTCACTCATGCAGCAATCTGTAACAGCATGTAAGAATCAGGCTAAGCTTATCCAACAG
>ENA-OQDD01000318-OQDD01000318.1-human-gut-metagenome-genome-assembly--contig:-NODE-318-length-20555-cov-2.613619_pt1 | contig 20555 bp, 30 predicted proteins | sample MGYA00242507_ERZ504598 | MGnify/ENA primary metagenome ERZ504598 (study PRJEB26092, sample SAMD00036318) | human gut metagenome | host: Homo sapiens | study: EMG produced TPA metagenomics assembly of...
AAGAAAAAAAGACTATGAAAATTGGGTCTCCGGCAGATTCTTTAAACTCCCTTGTTGTCAACTCTGTCGATTTTAGAAAAAAAAGTGCTTCATATACTCGCGTTGGTCCAGTGCTTTCGTTCTTTAATAAACCGGACGTAAGCTATTATGGTGGCGATGGTCCAAACTATTATGATAAAATTGTCGCCTGTAAAGATGATTTGGGCGCAGTGTACGTTTCTGGTACCTCTTTTGCTGCACCGTGGGTTACGAGAAAAATAGCTTATTTAGTTTATAATATGGGCCTGACTCGAGAAATTGCAAAAGCACTTATTATCGATGCTGCAGCCGGATGGAAGTGTAAAGGCGACCCATCCCATGCAATAGGATATGGAGTAGTTCCAATTCACATTTCCGATATTCTTCATTCAAATGATGATGAAATTCGCTTTATTATGAGCGGAACAACTGAATCTTTTGAAACCTATACCTACAATCTTCCGGTCCCAATTGTCAAAAATGCACATCCGTTCTACGCTCGCGCAACGCTTGTCTATTTTCCACAGTGCAATCGTTCACAAGGAGTTGACTACACAAATACAGAAATGGATATTCATTTTGGGAGAGTCGTTTCAAAAAATGGAAAGGCGAGCATCGCTTCTATTGATGCAAATCGGCAATCCGATGATGGATTAAACATTATCTATGAAGAAGATGCACGAAAAATGTATCGTAAATGGGATAATGTTAAGCATATTAGTGATGTCATCAAATCTAGAGCTATTCCCCGCAAAGCTTATGATTCAGGTTTATGGGGATTAAGCATTAAAACGAAAGAACGAATGCAAACAACTCCACAAAAAACATTGCCATTCGGTGTTGTAGTGACGTTAAAAGAAATGAGTGGAGTAAATCGAATTGAGGACTTCAAACGATTGTGTATGGCACGCGGATGGCTGGTAAGTGAGCTAAACGTCCAGAACCAGTTGGATATTTATCTCCGAGCAGAAGAAAATCTAGACCTAGAGTGAGTATAGCTTACTTCGATGACAAAGAAGAAAAGTTTATTTGCTCTCAAATATAAGATAGTAGACGGAAAAATTAAATTGGTATAGGCGCAAACGGTCACTCGCGATGTCAACTAACGAAGCGAGTGACCGTTTGTGATTTGAGGCAATGCTTAATGACGGTAATTAATAATTGCTAAATTATTTTATTGGATTTTGGTAAAAGCTATTCTATATTATGCATGGAAATTTCTGATAATCAACACAGTTAATCTTCTAACCCATGGCTCCCGGTTACGTTTTTCAAGTATTCTTCTGGATTGCCATTCAGAATCAAGTCCGCATAGCCCAGCGGATCATTGTAGATGAGGTAATCCAATTCCGACCTCTGTGCCATAGTCACGTCCAGCGCATCTTCAACCCCGGTGCAGTCAATGGAGATCATTCTCCCATCCCGGAGCAGCAGTTCCACGCACCCGGTGTCCATGTTGAATTTGCAAGTTCTTTCATCGTACTTCATAATCGTGTCCTTTCTGCCTTACGGCACCTTTACAGTTGTGACTTTCGTTACACGATTCTTTTGATGCTGATCGCACACAAAACGAAGTTTTGGGTGCCTACCGCATTGAGAGCCGGTATCGGCTCTCAACAGCCAAGTCATCCTCTGCAAAGAGGATGGCTATAAGGTTTTGGACACACAGCCGTCGGGAAGGAGCCTTCATTTTGCTTTCCGAAGAAAACAAAAAATCCGAACCCTTCTCCTATCGAGAAAAGGTTCGGATTTTCATTGTTTGGTGCGGATAAGAGGACTTGAACCTCCACCGAGTTGCCCCGATTAGAACCTGAATCTAACGCGTCTGCCAATTCCGCCATATCCGCATATTCTGTTTTGTTCGTGAGCTGTGTTGCTCGGAACGATAGTTATTATACCAGATATGGCAGAATTGTCAAGCATTTTTTCAAAAAAACTTTTTCCTCACTACAAAACGTCATACTTTCGCGAAAAAAGCCCTCTGCAGGCCGATTTTCCGGCGGTGCAGAGGGTCGGAGTTTCTTTGTTTTTTCTTCAGCGGACAGCCGTGCCGGAGGCCAGCAGATCAGACTCTGCCCACACCAGCCACAGATACACATAGCCTGTCAGCACTGCAGCCAGCGTAAAGGGCACGCCGATGCGCAGGAAGTCCCGGGTCGTGACGGTTTCACCGTTTTTGCGCAGCAGGCCGATGGCAGCAATATTGGCCGAAGCGCCGATCGGCGTCAGGTTGCCGCCCAGAGTGGCACCGGTGAGCAGACCGAAGTAAAACACATAGGCTCCATCCCCCGGCCATCATTCATCAGTGCAGCAATGCTTTGCACCACCGGCAGCATGGCGGCCACGTAAGGGATGTTATCGATGAAGGCCGAAAGCACAACCGAAACCACTACCAGCAACGTAAACAGTCGGAAGGGGCTTTCCCCTGCCACGGCATGGAACAGCCGGGCTGCTGCGTCGATAACACCCGCCGCGTGGATGCCCGCGATCACGATGAACAAGCCAAACAACAGCAGCAGGGTGTCGCAGTCCAGCTCGCCCAGCACATGCGCCAGCGGCTTTGCCGACCCTGCCCGCAGGCAGCGCGCGCCACGCCAAACAGGCACAGCCCCATGCACACAAGGCCGCTGCGCAGCTCGTACACCGTGTGCAGCGGCCCGGCTGCAGGCTCCGGCAGGAAGATGCCGCAATGAGCAGACCTACCGTCAGCAGCATCAGGGCGGCGGGCACGTCGTCCTCCACTTCCGTTTCCACCTTTGCACAGACCGGCTGGGTCTCACGGCGGAACAGCCACAGCAGCATCGCCAGCGAAGCAAGTGCGCCCAGCTCTACGCCCCAGAAAATGCCCGGACGGCCCCGCATCCAGAAGAAATCGAAGAAATTCATGTCGGCAAAGCTGCCCAGCAGGATGCTGGTGGTGTCGCCCACCAGCGTGGCCGCGCCCTGCAGGTTGGAGGACACCGCAATGGCAATGAGCACCGGCACCGGCGAGATCTTCAGCTTGCGGGCAATGGCAAGGCCCACCGGTGCCACCATGAGCACCGTGGCCACATTGTCCACAAAAGCACTGATGACACCGGCGAACAGCGCCAGCATACACACCGCCCACTTGACATCCGGCACACGGACGATAAGCATTTCCGCCAGGCGGGCAGGCATTTTGCTCTCGATGAACAGTGCCACCGTACCCATGGTGCCCGCCATCATGAGCAGCACATTATAATCCACGGCCTGCAGCGCGGCGCGGAGTGAAAACTCGTAGACCCCTGCCTCGCCCAGCACAATAAAGAGCACCGCACTGCACAGTGCCACCCACGGGCGGTACTGCTGCAGCCGCAGCATCAATACATAGGTAACAGCAAACAGGATCAGTGCAAGTATCATTCGTTGATCTCCCCGCTGCGGGCATCCTCGTCGATCATGCGGTAGCCCACGCCCAGCTCATTGAGGATATAGGCATTGCTGCCCGGACGGCTGCCCAGCTTTTTGCGGATATTGGCCATGTTCACCTGCAGCTTTTTGGTGCTGCCGATGTCGGTATCGCCCCAGATGGCCTTGACAATGGCCGCATAGGTCATCACGCGGCCCGCGTGCTGGGAAAGGAATGCCACGATGTTGTATTCGGTCTGGGTCAGCTTGATCTCCTGCTCGTCCACGAACACCTTACGGCGGTCATAGTTGATGCGCATTCCCTGTGCGCGGAACTCACCCGCCGGGGCATTGCCGCCGTGCATGGCACTGTAGCGGTTCAGCCGCAGGGCAGCGCGCACGCGGGCCAGCAGTTCGCCGGTGCTGAAGGGCTTGGTGATGTAATCATTGGCACCCAGATCCAGCGCTTCGATCTTATCCATCTCGTCGGTGCGGGCCGAGAGCACCACGATGGGGGTCATATACTTCTGCCGCACGGTGCGGATGAATTCCAGCCCGTCCCGGTCCGGCAGGCCCAGATCCAGAATGACCAGATCCGGGTTGTGGGAGGCGAACAGGGTCAGGCCCATGGTACAGGTATGGGCCACCAGAGCCTGATAATCGTTGGTGGTGAGCAGCGTTTCGATAAAGCTGCAGATATTTGCCTCATCCTCTACGATCAGGACCTTGAATTTGTTATTGCTCATCTTCTGCATCCTCCATTTCAATTTCTTCGGTCTCCAGCCAGAAGCGGATGGTCGTTCCCTCACCCAGACGGCTCTCGGCCTTGATCTCGCCGCCGTGCGCCTTGATGATGGCCGCACACACCGAAAGGCCGATGCCCATGCCGTGCTTGCGGCTGTCTGCCGGTACATCCGGGTCGGTGCCGCCGGTGCCGGAGAACAGCGTTTTCAGCCGTTCTCTGGGGATGCCGCAGCCATTGTCCGTCACCTCGAACACCGCACGATTGCCCACCGTGAACACCTTCAAGGTCAGTTTTGTCATGCCCTCGGCGTGCAGAGCGGCATTTTCCAGCAGGTTCATCAGCACCTGCTGGATGAGCATGGAATCCATGGGGATCACGATAAAGGCATCCGGCGTTTCCAGCTCTACCGGGATCTCCGGGTAGCGCTTGCGGAACTTGACCAGCACCGTATCCAGCAGTTCGTCCAGCACAGTGGGGGTCTTTTGCACCGTCACCTTCTCGCTGTCGATGCGGGTGACGGAAAGCAGATTCTCCACCATGCGGGTCAGCCACTGGGCATCGCTGCAGGCTTCGCCAAGCAGTTTAATGGTCTTTTCCTTATCCAGCGAGTCATAATTTTCGATCACAGTGGAGCAGGCACCGTAGATGGAGGTGAGCGGGGTGCGCAGATCGTGAGAAACCGCGCGCAGAAGGTTTGCACGCATCTTCTCCTTCTCGCTTTCCATACGCAGCTGTTCCTGCTTTTTGATGCGGGTGGTAAGGGTGCTGGTCATGATGGACACCACCAGCATCACAAGGCCGGAGAACAGGTTTTCCGACAGGGTAAAGTTGAAGGCGAAATACGGTGAGAGGAAGGCAAAGTTCACAGCCAGCACGCTGATGAGCGAAGCCGCCACGCCCCACGCATAACCTTCTGTATACATAGAGGTGACGAATACCGCCAGCATAAAGATAAGCATTGCTACGCCCTCAATGCGGCCCATAACGGCCTGTGTAAGCATCACCATGGCATAGGCGGCGAACAGAGCCAGCAGCATTACGGTGGCATCCCGCACAAGCGTCTGTTTTTTCATGCACATTCCCCTTCCCAAATAATATATTCCGTTTCCCGCATTATACCATAGAAAAACTAAAGATACAGTAAAAATCCTTTGCCGTAAAGAGGGACGCGATTTGACACTCCCTCTCCCCCGTAGTAGAATAGCCCTATCAACACTTTATCTCACTGGATCAGGAGTAACGATATGCTGTATTTCGAGAACGACTACTGTGAGGGTGCACACCCTGCCATCCTGCAAAAGCTGGCCGAGACCAACTTTGAAAAGGTGCCCGGCTATGGCACCGACCCTACTGCGCCAGCGCCAAAGCAAAGATCTGCGCTGCCTGCGGCTGCCCGGATGCAGACGTGACCTTCATCTCCGGCGGCACCCAGACCAACGCCATCGTCATTGCGTCCATGCTGCAGCGCTGGCAGGGCGTGATGGCTGCTGCCACCGGCCATGTGGCTGCACACGAAGCCGGTGCCATTGAGTATACCGGCCACAAGGTCATTGCCCTGCCCGCCCACGAGGGCAAGGTGAGCGCCGCCGATGTGCGCGACTGGTGCGCCACCTTCTATGCCGATGCCAACCACGACCACATGGTGTTCCCCGGCATGGTATATATCTCTCACCCGTCCGAGTACGGCACCCTGTACACCAAGGCTGAGCTGGAAGAGCTGCACGCTGTGTGTCAGGAGTACCACATGCCCCTGTTCATGGACGGCGCACGCCTGGGCTACGGTCTGATGGCCAAGGGCACCGATGTTACCCTGCAGGATATCGCCCGCCTGACCGATGTGTTCTACATCGGCGGCACCAAGGTGGGCGCGCTGTGCGGCGAGGCCGTGGTGTTCCCCCACGGCGCACCGGCCCACTTTATGACTATGGTCAAGCAACAGGGCGCGCTGCTTGCCAAGGGCCGTCTGATGGGCCTGCAGTTCGATGTGCTGTTCACCGACGATCTGTACACCCGCATCAGCCGGAACGCCATCGAAACCGCAGACCGTCTGAAGGAGGGCCTTGCTGCCAAGGGCTACCGCTTCTATATGGAGTCGCCCACCAATCAGGTGTTCCCCATTCTGGAAAACAGCCAGCTGGAAGCGCTGGAGCCACTGGCAAAGTTCGGCTTCTGGGAGAAGTACGACGACACCCACACCGTGATGCGCATTGCCACCAGCTGGGCCACCCGCATGGAGGAGATCGAGCAGCTGATCGACCTGATGTGACCCTGCCGAAGATTTTCTGCCGGTTTTATGCGGGATACCAATTGCAATTCCTTTCACAATGTGGTATCTTTTGGGTAGACCAATGGGTTGGAGACGGTGGGCCTTGCAGGACAGCGTTCCGGCCAGCTGGCTCTATGAAATGATCGGAAAGAAGGTATTTTAACATGGGCTTTTTTGATAAGCTGTTCGGCGGCAAGACCGAGCAGGAAGAGACTGTCAAATTCTTCGGTCAGAGCAAGACCGTTCTGACCCCCATCCGCGGCAAGGTGCTGGCACAGGCCGACATCCCCGACGAGACCTTTGCACAGGGCATCCTTGGCCCCGGCTGCGGCATCGAGCCCACCGGCAAGACCGTGTATGCTCCGTTTGACGGCACCGTGGAACAGGTGGCTTCCACCCTGCACGCCGTGGGCCTGACCAGCGAGGACGGCATCGAGATCCTGATCCATGTTGGCATGGACACTGTGGAGATGCAGGGCAAGGGCTTCAAGGCACTGGTCAAGGTGGGCGATAAGGTCAAGGCCGGCACCCCGCTGCTGAAGGTGGATCTGGACGCCATCCGCGCCGCAGGCCATCCCACCGCTACCGCCATCATCGTGACCAACGCCGACGACCTGCCAAAGCTCCATATCACTGCGGGCGCATCGTCTCCACCGGCACGCCGCTGTTCAAATTCGAGTAAGATACAAAAAAGACATCTGCCGCCGGCAGATGTCTTTTTTGTTATGCTCATGCTTTTTCGGGCTTATACTGCAGGACCCGCTCGGAGACGAGGCCGTTGAAGAACTGGATGAAGGGTCCGAGGCAGAACGCGCAGATGAGGGTACCCAGACCCACAAGACCGCCCAGGAGCCAGCAGAGCAGGGCGCAGAAGGCGTCGGTGAAGACGCGGCAGCCGAAGTACTGGAAGTGCGTGTAGTCCCGCAGGCCCAGCGAGAGGTAATCGTAGGGCGCAATGCGAGGTCCGCCGTCTGGTAGAGGGACGCGCCCAGCGCCGTCACAAGGACGGCCAGCACCACCCACACCAGCTGTTCCGGCAGGGACGCTGCCGGGCCGAAGGCCGCGGCAATGGGGTCGTAGAAGAAGGTTATGATGAACCCCATGCCGATGCCGTTGACGAAGGTGCCAAGGCCGATGTACTTGCGCCCGAACCAGAATTCCAGCGCAAAGAAGAGGATGTTGGTGGCGACGTTCTGCACGCCCAGCGAGATGCCCAGCAGCTCGGCAAGGCGCATATTCAGCGCGCTGATGGAGTCGTTGCGAGATGGGACTGCTTGAAGAGGGCGATGCCCAGACCAATAATGACGATGCCCACCACCATCCCCACGATGCGGCGGGTGGTCGGCTTTTGGGTGGTCGAAATGCTCATGAAACGGCCTCCTGATTTCTTTTTCTCTATTATAACGCTGCAGGAGGGTCGGCGCAATCAATATTGCACAATTCTCTGTTTTATTGTGGAAAACTCATCGTCTCAGGTCTTCTTCCAGCCGGGCCTTGTCCAGCCCCTCGCCGATGACGATGAGCACCTGCTGTCCTGCGGGATGGGGGCCGCCGTCAGACCGGCGGCGGCAGCATTCAGCTCGTACCACCGGCCATCGTCCTCCACGAAGCCTTTCACACGGAGGACATTTCCGCAGGCAGGGTCGGTGAAGAGGGACGGGATGTTCTTTTCCAGCTGAGCGCGGGGCAGGCCCAGCTCGAGGAAGTAGGCAGGTAAAAGCATCATGCTCGTCGAAGTGGAGCTTTTCGCAGCTGGCCTGCCGGAAGCCGCACTTTGCGAGGCGGGCCATATCGTCGGTCGTCAGATCGGCCCAGTCCCTCGCAATAATTTCCTCCGGGCCGAACTTCCGGGAGCACTTGCAGGCTTCCAGCGCACGGGCCAGATGGGCTTCTGCCCCCTGCTTCTGCGCGTCAGAGGCCAGCTGACAGCGGCTCAGGAGGACACTGCCCGCCCATGCGCTCTCGGAAGCGAGGATATATTCTGCCTGCGGGGAAAGTTCTTCCGGCAGAAGGGCATCCACGATGGCGATGACGTTGCCCAGCTGATACCAGCGGTCCAGCGGCTCGTCCCGCAGCACGTCGAAGAACTCGTCCACGTCAAAGATGCCGCTGGGCTCCACGATGACCCGCTCAAAGCCCCGCATGGCCATGGAGATGAGCTTCGTCCGCATCCGGCGCTGGTGGGTGTCGCAGTCGCAGCCGCCGCTGATGGTCTCCAGCTCCACGCCCTGGGCCTCGAGGTCCTGCAGGAGCATGGCGTCCACGTTCACCGCGCCGAAGTCGTTTTCCAGCACACAGACTTTGACGCCCTGCCCGGCCCACCATGCCGCGTATCTGCGCAGGAAGGTGGTCTTCCCTGCCCCGAGAAATCCTGTGATAAGGTCTACCTGTACCATTGTCCTGTCCTCCTGCTGTATCCGCTTTTTCAGCATAGTATAAACTGACAGCCATCGATTGTCAAACACAAAAACGGCCCTTTCCCGGTCTGGGAAAGGGCCGTTTTGCCGCAATGCTGGGAGTTCCTTACAGGAATTCGACGCTGCCGTCCTCGATGTGGTACATCGCACCGACGACCCGCAGGCCCGTTTCCTCCTCAATGTTATGGATGCACAGGCTCTTTTCGATCTCCTGCACACTGTGCCGGACATTGAGACAGCTGGCCTTGTAGGGGTCTGTTTCGTCCCCGATGGCCTTTTTTATCTCGTCGGTGATGCAGCGGATATAGCCGGAGGCTCGGAGTTGATGGCCGCATCCACCGCGCCGCAGTGGGTGTGGCCCAGCACCACCACCAGCCGACAGCCCAGATGGCCGGCAGCGTACTCGATGCTGCCCAGCTGGTGGTCGTCGATGATGTTGCCCGCCAGCCGGATGACGAACAGCTCACCGATGCCGCCGAGAAGATGTTCTCCGGGATGACCCGGGAATCCGAACAGGTGACGATGATGGCGTAGGGCGACTGGCCCTTCGGCCAGGTGGACATCCGGATACGGCGGGAAATATCGCCGCTCCCGTTTTCCGCGTTCAGGTATTTCAGATTGCCCGCCGCCAGCTTGTAGATGGCATCGGCCGCGGTGCAGACTGGGGTCTCACGCATTGCAGCAGCCTCCTTGGGGAAAAGTGGTAAAAAGTATCCTGCAAAAATGCCCGGCCGTCCAACGAAGGGCAGCCGGGCGGGAACTCAGTTTATCAGAAGTGGATGACGCCGAGGATCAGACCAGCGACGAGGCAGACGATGGAAACACCCCACTGCCAGCCGAAGCAGTACTTGATGTGGTCCTTGATCTCGACACCGGCCAGACCGATGCCCAGATAGGTAGCGGGAGCCACCGGGCTGATGAAGGTAGCGCAGTTGCGGCAGACGACCATTGCGATGGCGATGTGAGCCGGGTTGACGCCGAACTGGTTGCCAACACTGATCAGGACGGGCAGCAGGCCGTAGAAGTAGGAGTCGGTATCGAACAGCAGAGCCAGAGGCACGCTCAGGACGCCGATGATGACGGGCAGGAAACGGCCCAGAGAGGCGGGGATGACGCTGGCCATCATGATGGCCATCTTCTCCATGATGCCGCTCTTGCTCAGGACACCGAGGAAGACACCGGCACACAGGATGGTGGAGGCCATGGTCAGGCCGGAAGCCGCATGGCTCTTGATGATGGAGTTCTGCAGCTTCTTGCCGCGGTAGTTGACCAGAATGCCCAGAGCGCAGCCGACCATAAAGACGTAGTAAGAGGGGAAGATGTCCAGAACCAGCACGATGATGACGGCCAGAGTCAGGATGACGTTGAAGATGAAGTTCTGGGGACGAGCCAGAGTCTCGTCCTTCTTGCCGTCGTCGGAGTCGTCGTACTTGCCGGCGTCCTCAGCAACGATGGAATCGCCCAGCTTGGCAATGCGCCTCTTCTCCTGCAGGCCCCAGAAGATGGCAGTGCCGACAGCGAGAACCAGGCCGACGATCTGCATCGGAAGGATCTGACTCCACAGGTCATTGGACTCAACGCCCAGAACGCTGGCGGCACGCATGGTGGGGCCGCCCCAGGGCAGCAGGTTCATGACACCCATCGACGTAACGCAGATGAGCAGCAGGGTCTCACGGCGCATGTGCAGGCGCTTGTAGACGGGCAGCATGGCAGGGATGGTGATGAGGAAGGTGGAAGCGCCGCCGCCGTCCAGATGGCCGATGATGGCGATGAGACAGGTCATCAGGCAACGCCGACGACGTTGTTGCCGACCTTCTTCATCAGCGCGCCGATGATCTTGTCGAACATGCCTGCATCGGTCATAACGCCGAAGAACAGGACGGAGAAGATGAACAGGATTGCCGTACCGTGGACGCCCTTGACGCCCTCCTTGATAAAGCCAGCCATTTCATCCAGGGTGAAAGCACCGGTAGCCACCAGAATGGCTGCGGTGATGGTCGAGACGCTGACGAATGCCAGTGCAGGGACCGTGACATTGCGCAGCAGCAGGACGATGACCGTGATCACCGTTGCAAAGCCGAGCAGAGCGAGGATCGTATCACTCATGGGTTTGTACTTCCTTTCCTTTTTTCATATACCGGGGATGCATTCCGTTTTCTCCTCCGGAATCATTCCCGTTCGTTATGGTTCCAGTATACAGGCTCAAACTTACAGTCCAAAGCCCTTCTCATTACGGTTTGTTAAGAAATCCCTTAATATCCTGTAAGATTCCGTATGGAAGGTTGGATACAATAAAGCCGGAGCTGCGCAAAAAACAACAGGCCCCGGGGTGTTTCCACTCCGGAGCCTGTTGTCATCTTTATTTATGGGGAATTATCGCCTTGCGGCAGTCCTCACATGGGGAAGAGAAAATCAGGTGTTAGACGTTTCGACCACATCGTTGACGATGACGACCAGAATGTACTTACCGTCGCTAGTCTTAGCAGTGCCAGCTTGCCGGTCTCAGCAACTTCATGATTCATGTCGTTAACGGTAGCGGCCTGAGCCTCGAACAGAGCGCCATTCACAATGCCAGCCTGCAGGTTTGCGTTCTTCGTGGCATTCTCGGTCTTGACCAGAGCAACACGGATCTGCTTGCCAACATTTGCCTTCTCGGCACCCTCGCCGGTGGTGAACACACCCAGAGCCTTCTGGACTGCATTAGCGGCATCGGTGTTGCCGTCGATGTGCTCCTGACTGATGACCTTGCCGGTGACCTTCTCAACAGCATTGTCCAGAGTGATCTTGTTGGCGGAGTCAGCAGCGATGATAGTCTCGATAGCCTTCAGGGTGTTCTCAGCAGTCTTATCCATGTCCTTGTCCTGCTCGACCTTGACGCCCATCTTGGTCAGAGCGTCAGCGATGTCCTTGCTCTTGACGCTAGCGCCGCAGCCAGTCAGAACGGACAGTGCCAGAACGCCGGCGAGGGCGACGGCCAGAAACTTCTTTGCCATTTTCATGATTTTTGCCTCCATAATTATGAATGATCTTACAGGCAGGCTGTCCAGTTCCGGTCGTCGGCCTGTCGGCCTTATTATACCCCCCCCCCCCCAGAATTGTCAATATATTCCCTGCATTTTTATCATATCATCGAATTATGAAGGACACCTCTGTGCATATTCCACAAATTCATGAAAAACAGCCGCCGTTTACTCTTTCCGGCTGCTCCGTATCTGGGCCAGCAGCGTAGACGCCGACACCGGTTTTACCACATAGCCGTCGATGACGCCGTGGCTGCGGGCGTCCACGATCTCCCTTGTGGGGGCATTGGTCATCACGATGCGGGTCATGCCCGGGTAGCGGCCCCGGATGGCCATGCAGAAGTCCACGCCGCTGCTGCTCATCAGGCTCTCGTCGATGGCAAGGACGTCGAAGGCTGCTGCTCCAGCAGCTGGCGCAGCTCGCCCCGGCGGGAGCAGGTGGACACGCTCAGGCCCAGCGCGCTGAGGTCTTTGTCCAGCAGGTCGAGGACCTTGTTGTTGTCGTCCGCCGCAAGGATGCGCAGCTTGCTGTCCACGCCCCACTGCAGCTGTTCGCGCTCCTGCTGCTGCTCCAGCACCGGCAGATAGACATAGAAGGTCGTGCCTCTGCCGATGGTGCTCTCCGCCCGGATGCGGCCCCGGTGGGTGCGGATGATCTGGTCCGCCAGAGCAAGGCCGAGACCGGTGCCTTCGCCGGTCTTCTTTGTGGTGAAGAAGGCTCGAAGATGTGCTGCATCGTCTCCTTGTCCATGCCGCAGCCGGTGTCGGTGACGCTCAGGCAGACGTAGCTCGACCATTCCTCGGAGATCTTCTCTTCCGGGAAGAGCGCCGCCAGCTCACTGCGCGGCACGACACTGCCCCGGATGGTCAGCTTTCCGCCCTCGGCGCCGATGGCGTGGATGGCGTTGATGCTGATGTTCAGCAGCACCTGCTGCAGCTGGGTCGCGTTGCCCAGAACACATTCGCCGCTCAGCTCATTTTCTTCCTTCAGCTCTACGTTCTTCGGGCAGTTCGTCTCCACCAGCTTCCGGGTCTGATGGAGCAGTCCCTCCACAGACACGGCGTCGTAGACCGTCTCCACGTTTTTCCGGCTCATGGAGGAGATCTGTTTCACAACCTCCTGCGCCTTCTGCGCCGCCTCGCTGATCTCCATCGCGTTGTCATAGATCTCGCTGCCCGGGTCGGCGTCGGCATGATGAGGTCGGCATAGCCGGTGATGGGGGTCAGGAAGTTATTGAACTCATGGGCGATGCGCCGGTGAGGGTCCCCATCATCTGCAGCCGCTGGCCGTGGGCCAGCGACTCTTCGCTGCGGTGGAGCTCTTCGAGGGTCTGGTTCAGGTCTTCAGATCGCTGATCTCGGTGGCGCTGCGGCGGTCGCGCTCCTGCAGCCGGAACATCTGGAACATGAAGAGCACCAGCACCAGCGCCACGCCGCCGAAGATGAGGACCACCTTCACGAAGCTCTGCTGTACCGGCTCGTAGAAATCGTCGTAGTCCACCACGGCGCTGACGATCCAGAAGCTGCCCCCCACGTCCAGATGACGGAAGGCGCTTATCTTATGCACCCGGGCAGATCCGGGTCGGCCCACCAGTAGGAGTAGTAGTCCAGCGTACCGGATTCCTCTTCCTGCTGAGCGCGCAGCAGCTCACTCAGACTGCTCATGTCCAGTTCCTTCCCCTGATAGATGCGCTGGCGGCCCTCCACGACCTTGATGCCCCACTGAACGGCTTCGGGGTGCATGACCACAAGGTTATCGTCATTCTTTATCATGATGTAGCCGTTCCTGCCGACATGGATCTCCGAGATGAGCTGCTGATACATGACCGTGGAGTCTACCACGAGGCAGGCTGTCTCACCCCCGGCCTTCTTCTTCATCACAAGATAGTGCTCGTCGCCGCTGTGGTACTGCCAGTAGGAGATGTCCTCCGTCCGGGTGATGAGGACATCGCAGACGGCGCTGAGGCCGTAGCAGCTGTAGATGACCTCGCCGTTGCTGTTTTCCAGCCAGACGTCCCGGATGGTATCGCTCCGGGTCACCGTGGGGCGGAACGCTTTGCTGGCCTGTGCTTTTCCGGCGATGGAGTCCAGCCGGTCGGCGTATTCTTCCAGCAGGACGCGGATGCTGTCGGCGGTGCTCTGCACCACCAGCTCCATCTGCCTCGTCTGGCTGTCCATCATGCGGTGCGGTAGTCCTTCCATACCATACCCACCACGACAGCCAGTGCGGCTACCGTGACAACGCCGATGGCCAGCGGCACCCACAGGGTGCGCAGCGTCTGGAGCCATGTCTTTTTCGGGGCCTTCTCCTTCATATCGAGTCCTCCTTTGGGGCGGTCTTGCTCTTCCTGTCTAAAAATGTTATAATTTTATTCATTATAAGATAAGCGAAACAAATTTTCCGGTCAGAAAAGTGCAGGGAGTTATCATGTCGTATCATGTTCTTATTGTAGACGATGATCCAGCAATTTGCAAACTTTTATCGAAGGTTATGATAAGCAATGAGATGGACCCTCTCGTCGTCAACAGCGGTGCGGCGGCGCTGGACCTCATCGCGCGGCAGAGCAACACGCTGGATATGATCCTGATGGACATCACGCTGGGCGACATGGAGGGCTTCGATGTCATCCAGACCATCCGGCGCAACGGCGTCACCACGCCGGTCATCATCATCAGCGGCCGCAACGAGGACTACGATTTCATGTACGGCCTCTCGCTGGGCGCTGACGACTATGTCACCAAGCCTTCCGCCCCCAGATTTTGGCGCAAAGGTCAAGGCCCTCATCCGCCGCAGCAAGAGCTTCTCGCAGGAGAACAACCAGCAGATCAGCTGCGGGCCTTTCCTCTGCGACACCACCACCATGCGCTTTTATAAAAACAATGTGGAGCTGAACCTCTCCGAGAAAGAGCGCAGCCTGCTGCTGCTCTTTGTGCGCCACCCGCAGCAGGTGTTCACCAAGGATATGATCTACGAGCAGATATGGGGCAATCTCATCGCTGTGGACGACAACGCCATCATGGTCTACATCAACCGCCTGCGCAGCAAGATCGAGGACAACGCCCGCACGCCCCAGCACATCATCACCATCCGCGGCGTCGGCTATCGTTTCGTGCCGTAAAGACGCGTTTTTCTTGCGTCTCTCCTGAAAACATGGTATTCTTGAATAGTTTTCCGTCAGGAGGTGCATTCTATGGGACTTTTAGAAGTCAACGGACTTTCTCTGCCACTCCTTGCAGAGCTTTCGTATCCATCCCAACTGGGGCGTTCGCTCAAAAACAACCTCGGCTCTTTTGACAAAGAGTCTCTCCTTCTGGATGCGCTGTCTGCCGCTGAATGGCTGGACATGAATCCGCTCTTGGGTGAAGTCGCCATCGACTATCGCATCAAGTCAGAGGAATCCATCCGCACCAAGTATGAGCGCTACTATCCTGACCGTCCTGTTCTGAAAGTTTTCAACGACATTCTGGGCTTCCGCTCCTACTGTGACGATTACACGGAAGTCCTTTCTCTCGTTTCCCCGCGGCTCAAGGTTGTGGATATGTCTCGCGGAAAAGCCCGTGATGACGGCTACCGGGGTGTTCATCTCTATTACCATGCCGACAACTTCCACTATCCGATTGAGCTGCAGTTTAACACGCTCTATGACCGCCAGCTCAACAACTGGCTGCACGATTACCTTTATAAGAAAGACTATCCAAACTCCATCGGTTGTATCCTGAGAGAACGGTACGAGCATGGAGAATTTTTCAATCTTGAAACCTTTGAGGAGGTGCTGCACGATGTGCTATCTGGTTGCCAAAAATAAAAATGCCCACGGCTGCTACGCGCTCAAGACTGTTCATGGTATCCACCTTGTGGATTTGAAGCGGCAGCTGAACCAGTTTGCAGTACCACATGGCATTCAGCTTGTGACCATCAGCCGTCCCAACGCTTACGGAGAGTATGCACCTTATCACATTCTGGACAGCGAAGAGGATTTTGTCCAGACTGTCCGAAAACTCTGCTCCATGTAAATCCGCATTTTTATTTTTGCCAAATTAATCCGATAAACAAAGAAGAGCAGCCAACTGCGCGCGGTGCAGTTGGCTGCTCTCTGGTTTTATGCCGGTATAAAACACAAAACCTTGAAAAAGGAGAATCGCATGAAGTTTGTGTGCATATTTAGCCGCAAAAGCGGGGGTGAGAAGAGCGAAGGAATCTCCGTGAATCCATTCCGAAGCGTGGTTGGCAAGCCACATTCCCGCTTTTACGCTATATCACTCAATCTTCGCGGAAAGAGAAAGGCTTGACTTCGCGGACGACGTCCATGACGGTGCCGTCGCGGGCCTCGATGATGCCCACGATGCGGTCGCCGAACTGGACCTTCTCCGGCTCGCCGACGATGGAGTAGGCGATGTCGCGCAGCTCCTCGATGGTCTTCAGAGGCACGCAGTCAGCGGCCTTCAGAGCTCCAGCAGGTCGGGACGGCGGGGGTTGACGGCCACGCCGTAGTCGGTGACGACGATGTCAACGCTCTCGCCGGGGGTGGTGACGGTGGTCACGTCGGTGCAGATGGCCGGGATGCGGCCCTGCAGCAGAGGAGCGATGACGATGGTGCACTTTGCACCCTGTGCGGTATCGGGATGGCCGCCCTGTGCGCCGGTGATGATGCCATCGGAGCCGACGACGACGTTGCAGTTGAAGTGGGTATCCACTTCCAGAGAGGCCAGGATGACGTAATCCAGCTTGTTAACGAAAGCGCCCTTGTTCATCGGGCTTGCGTACTCGCCAGCAGAGATGGGGAAGTGGTTGGGATTGGTGCGGACATTGTTGACAGCGTCCAGGTCGAAGTCCTGGGTATCCACCAGCTTGCGGGCCAGACCGCGGTCCAGCAGCTCGCACATGGCTTGGTCAGACCGCCGACGCCCAGACCCATGTGGATGTTCTTCTCTTCCATGATCTTGGACAGAGAGATGGTGGAGGCGATGGATGCGCCGCCGACACCGGTCTGATAAGAGAAGCCGTCCTTGAAGTAGGGGGTGTTTGCAACGACCTGAGTGCAGTACTCTGCCATCAGGATCTTGCGCTGGTCGGTGGTGGGCTTTGCAGCGCCGGTAGCGATCTTCTCGGGGATGCCGATCTGGTCCACGACGCAGACGTAATCCACCTTGGTCTGGTTGATCTCTGCGGGGTAGTTGGGGTAGTCCACGAGGCAATCGGTGACAGCGACGACATAGTCCGCCATCTCAGCGTCAACGTAAGCATAGCTCAGGACGCCGCAGTTGGTCTTGCCGCCCATGCCGGAGCAGTTGCCGTACTCGTCGCAGGAAGGTGCGCCGATGAAGGCGATGTCCACATGGGTCTCGCCGGTCTCGATGGCGCGGACACGGCCGCCGTGGCTGCGCATGGTAGCCAGCCCCTTCAGCTTGCCATGAGAAATGGCATCGCCGATCTTGCCGCGGACGCCGGAAGACTCGATGTTGACGATGGTGCCGTCCTCGATCATGGGGACGAGGGCGTCATGAGCCTTGCCAGAGAGCTTGCGCTCAGGGTGATGTTCTTGAAGCCCATCTTGTGGATCTCTTCCATGACCATGCAGACCACGAGGTCGCCCTCGCGGAAGTGGTGGTGGAAGGAGACGGTCATGCCGTCGTGGGCATTGCACTTGACCAGAGCCTCGTGGATGTCCTTGACCATCTTGTCGTGGTCATTGCGCATCACGGGGGTGACCTTCGGGCTGGCCTTCTGGAAGGCCTTGCCGTCTTTATAGTTGTTGCCCTGAAAGACCTCTTTGCCGGTGCGCTCGAGGATCTCTTCGGGAATTTCTCTGCCGACTGCGTTCAACATAATTACAAATCCCCCTTATACACGCCGGATGCCTTTGCCAGATCGATGGTGCGCTTTGCACCATCGTAGAAGGCGATGTCGATCATCTTGCCGTCCACGGTGAAGACGCCGATGCCCAGAGCCTTCTTGGAGTCGATCTCCTTGACGACCTTCTCTGCAAAGATGATGTCCTTCTGGGTGGGAGTAAAGATCTCGTGGACGATGGGGATCTGACGGGGGTTGATGATGGACTTGCCGTCGAAGCCCATCAGGTGGATGTTCTCGACATCCTTGCGGAAGCCATCCATATCCTTCAGGTCGGTGTAGACGGTGTCGAAGCACTGCACGCCTGCTGCGCGGGCTGCAATGATCATCTGCTGGCGGGCACCCATCAGCTCGATGCCGGTGCCGGTGATGTGGGTCTGCAGGTCCTTGGTGTAGTCGCCGCCGGACAGTGCGATGCCGAACAGGCGCTCATCGCTCTCGCAGATCTCCAGAGCGTTCATGACGCCGCGGGCAGATTCCAGAGCGGCGATGATGAGGACTTCGCCCTCGGGACGGCCATAGGTCTTCTCGTCCTCGGCGATGGCAGCAGCCACGCGGTGGACATCCTCGGCGTGCTCGGTCTTGGGGATGCGGATGGAATCGCAGCCGCCGGCCACGCAGGCACGGATGTCTTCACGCCAGTAGGGGGTGTCCAGACCGTTGATACGGACGACCCGCTCTGCACCGCGGTAATCCACGGTCTTCAGGGCGTGATACAGGCTGAAGCGGGCGACATCCTTCTGGTTCTCGGCCACAGCGTCCTCCAGGTCCAGCATCAGGGAGTCGGCCTTATAGATGTAAGGGTCTTTGATGAGGCCGGGCTTCTGCGCATTCAGGAACATCATCGTGCGGCGCAGGCGCTTCTTGTTCGGATTATTCATCGAATGGCACCTCCCCAAGGCAGATTCTCATACTGGTCAACAGAGCGGAACACCGCGCCCTCGATGCGGGCTTTCAGGGTGCAGTCCAGCGCACCCTTGTCCACGATGGTGATGCGGACGTTGTCGATGTCCAGATCCTTCAGGGTCTCCAGTGCGACCTTGCGCAGCTGGTTGCCATACTGGTGGATGACAGAGCTTTCGAGGGAGAAATCGATCTTGCCCTCACCCGGCTCGACGGTCACCATGCAGTCGCTGGATTCCAGAGTGCCAGCCGTGGCTGCTTTCTTGATCTCCATGCTTTTTTCCTCCTTGGCAGGTGGTTTCTTCAATCGTTATACCGTACTTGCGGGGCGGCCCTCACTGCGCCGCTCCTGATGGTTCTATCATAATCGGACAATCTTACAAAAGGCATAGCGTCAGTCTTAATATTCGTTAAGAATCGCCAAAAATTTCTCTTGTACACAAGATTTATTCCATTTGGTCATGCTGCTCGCGCATTTTCTCTTCCATTTTCCCTCCTTTCCTGCACAAGCTGCCATCCGGCGCTGTTTTTGCCTTTTTCTCAGCTCTATCCTACCGCACCCGGCGGCATTTGTGAAATGAAAAGATGGAATCCTTATCCATCCAAAAAGGGAATGGGTAGTGCAAAGCAGGCAAACCACTGGCTGTGCGTTTTGCCTGCTGCGGAAAAGTCCTTTTTTACACGGGCTGAAGCCCTTACCGATGATCTCGCTGGAGTTTTCTATCATGATAAAGGCTGTCGGCTCCTGCTGGCGGATGAAGTTGCGCAGGCGGATGGCCTGACTGCGCCGCATGGTGGTCATGATGACCGTCTTGTGGGCGTCAGAGTACGCGCCGCGCGCTTCAAAGGTGGTCGCACTGCGGTTCAGCTCGTGGATGATGAAGTTGCAGATGGGCTGCGGGTGCTCACACACGATGTTAAAGCACTTGCAGAGGTTCATATTCTCGATGACGTTGTCCACCACCATCGACTTGGCCACCAGACCCATGACGGAGAACAGACCGGTGGAGGGGCCGTACATTGCAAACGAGAGGCCCACAGCCGCCACATCCGCTGCCATCAGGCAGAACCGATGTTCCATGCTGGTGTACTTTTCAAAATCATGCGATGACATCCGTGCCGCCCGAGGATGCCGTCGATGTTGAACAGGATCGCCGAACCGATCGCCGGGAGCATAATGGCAAATACCAGCTCCAGCATCGGCTGGTCGGTCAGAGTACCGTGCATCGGCACCAGCGCGTCCAGTGCCTGCAGGCTCACCGACATCACGATGGTCGCATAAACAGTGCGGACGCCGACACTCTTGCCCAGAAAGATGAAGCCAGCACCAGCAGCGCGTAGTTGGCCACGGTGGTGAAGGTACTTGCCGAGCAGTGGAGCAGCTGGCTGAACACGGTGGAAAAGCCGGTCACGCCGCCGAAGGCGAAGTGGTTCGGGAATTTGAAAAAGTAGATGCCGATGACCATGATCCAGATGCTGACGGTGATGAGGCCATACTCCGCCAGCGTCCGGAGCCATGGATTTTTGATTTCTTTTATTGTTGTACGCCATAGTCTGATTTTTTGGCCGCCTTCCGGTTTACATGGGGCCGAGGTGGATCGCCTGTGCGATCATCAGCATCACAGAACCGACGGCCAGCCAGATGAGAAACAGCTTCCACATGAACTTCATCCAACGGTCATAGGGGATGTTCACGGCGCTGATGATGCCCATCAGAGCGGTGGAAGTGGGCAGGACGTAGTTGCAGAAGCCGTCGCCGAAGTTGAAGGAAAGGATCGCAGTCTGGCGGGTAACGCCCACGAGGTCGGCCAGAGGTGCCAGAATGGGAATGACCGCTGCAGCCTGACCGCTGCCGGAAGTCAGGAAGACGTTGATAATGGTGTTTGCCAGCAGCATGGCGGGTCCGAGCAGGATGGTGGGGACGAAGTTCAGGCCGTTTGCCAGTGCGTGGACAACGGTATCGGTG
>ENA-OQDD01000320-OQDD01000320.1-human-gut-metagenome-genome-assembly--contig:-NODE-320-length-20519-cov-1.761279_pt1 | contig 20519 bp, 30 predicted proteins | sample MGYA00242507_ERZ504598 | MGnify/ENA primary metagenome ERZ504598 (study PRJEB26092, sample SAMD00036318) | human gut metagenome | host: Homo sapiens | study: EMG produced TPA metagenomics assembly of...
CATAAATTTATTCTTTATCATAATAGTTCTCCATGTGTATATTCTTCTCCTTATTATATATGTATTTGCCAAACTTGTAAATCCCGCCCTTACATTTCTGCCAGGAGCCCGCCGTCCCCTGCGCTTACGTCCCGTACTCCAGCAAAAAAAGAACCCCCGCGGGATGCACCCGCAGGAGTTCTTAAGCCCAATTTGTATTTAAAGGAGGAAGAAAAATTCTAGCCTCTAAATGCCAGATTTCATCATTGTACTGCTTGATTGTTCTGTCAGAAGAGAAGAAACCAGCCTTGCTGATGTTGACAAGCATCTTCTTAGCCCAAGCCTTCTTATCCTCATAATCAGCGTAAGCCTTCTCTTTTGTCTTGCAGTAATCCTCAAAGTCTGGGAATGTCATGAACCAGTCTTTGTTGAGGAGCTCGTTGTAAAGTCTCTCTAAGTTCTCCTTAGAACCAACCTTCATCATCTCATCACTTACAAGGAAGTCAACAGCCTTCTTTAAGTCTGCATCCTTGTCATAGTAATCCTTAGAGCAGTAGTCGCCTCTCTCATATCTGTCGATAACAGTCTGTGAATCCTCACCGAATACATAGATGTTCTCATCGCCGACAAGCTCAGGCTATCTCTACGTTTGCTCCGTCACTTGTTCCAAGTGTAATAGCACCGTTAAGCATGAACTTCATGTTTCCTGTTCCTGATGCCTCCTTGGAAGCAAGAGAAATCTGCTCTGAAATATTTGCAGCCGGGAATAATTTCTCAGCTAATGTTACGTTGTAGTTCTCAACCATGAATACCTTAAGGTATGGACTTACCTCAGGATCATTGTTGATAATCTGCTGTAAGCAGAGGATTGCATGGATGATATCCTTTGCAATGATATATGCAGGAGCTGCCTTTGCACCGAAGAAGCACGTGATTGGTGTAGATGGCTTCTTGCCTGCCTTGATCTCAAAGTACTTACGGATGATGTAAAGCACGTTGAGCTGCTGTCTCTTGTACTCGTGAAGTCTCTTAACCTGGATATCAAAGATTGAATTGTCAGGTACGTCGAGATTCTGAGTCTTCTTTAAGTAAGAAGCAAGCTCTGTCTTCTTTGCGTTCTTGATGTCAACAAGCTTTGTGAGAACAGCGTCATCATTGATGAAATTGCCAAGCTTCTCTAACTCGTTTGCATCCTTCTTCCAGCCGTCACCGATAAGCTCTGTGATGTATGCTGAAAGCTCCGGGTTACAAGACATTAACCAACGACGGAATGTGATACCGTTTGTCTTGTTGTTGAACTTCTCAGGATATAACTTGTAGAAGTTATTGAGCTCTGTATTCTTTAAAATCTCTGTGTGGAGGTATGCAACACCGTTTACAGAATATCCGAAATGAATATCCATGTGTGCCATGTGTACAAGACCGTCCTTGATGATGTATGTGCTCTCGTCAGCTACCTTTGCGCGAACCTTGTTGTCAAGCTCACGGATGATTGGCATAAGCTGTGGAACAGCCTTCTCCAAGAAGCTGATTGGCCATTTTTCAAGAGCCTCTGCAAGGATTGTGTGGTTAGTGTATGCACAAACCTTTGATACAATCTCAATAGCCTCATCCATCAGGATGCCCTTCTCCTGAAGGAGACGGATAAGCTCTGGAATAACCATTGATGGATGTGTATCGTTAATCTGAACTGCTGCATAATCAGCAAGGTCATGTAAATTAGAGCCCTTTGCTTCTGCCTCTGCAATGATAAGTCTTGCTGCGTTTGATACCATGAAATACTGCTGGTATACACGAAGGAGACGTCCCTTATCATCTGAATCATCAGGATATAAGAATAATGTAAGGTTCTTCTTGATATCATCCTTGTCGAAATCAATTGTGTCGCCTACGATTGACTCATCAACTGACTCGATGTCGAATAAGTGAAGCTTTGTTGTACGGTTGTTATATCCAACTACGTCGATATCGTAAAGTCTTGACTGTACTGTGAATCCACCAAAGCTTACAGGATATGTGATATCTGTCTTTGTAAGCCAGCTCTCCTTTGTAATCCATGGGTTTGGAGTCTCCTTCTGGAGATTATTCTCAAATACCTGCTTGAATAATCCGTAGTGGTAGTTGAGGCCTACACCGTCTCCGTTGAGTCCGAGTGTTGCGATTGAATCTATGAAGCATGCTGCAAGACGTCCAAGTCCTCCATTTCCAAGTGAAGGCTCAAGCTCGATTTCCTCGATTTCAGCAAGTGACTTTCCGTTTTTCTCAAGAGTCTCTTTAACTTCATCGTAGATACCTAAGTTGATAAGGTTGTTTGATAAAAGCTTTCCGATAAGGAACTCTGCTGAGATATAGTAGAGCTTTTTCTTTCCTTTGTTTGAAACCTTTTTCTCTGCCTTGTCTTTTACAAGCTCAAGTAATGCGTAGTATACTTCCTCGTCTGTACTAACGCTGATTCCCTTCTGAAGCTTTGTTTCGATTTCCTGCATGATTGCCATTTTGATTTCCTCCCAAATCTGTTATCATGTATACACGCCAATGTGTCAAATTAACTAATTTTCATTTAGCGTGCTTAACTTCTTTGTGTCATTTGATGAATCAAGTATAATCCATTACACTGCACAATTCTTGCAATATACAGTCGAAAACTTGCACAATCCTATCATTTTTCGGTATTTTTAGTGGCTTTTCAATAAATAATATGCTAAAATATCATCATGAATATATTAGAATATGAAAATTATCACGAAGACAAACACATGTGAGCTTACGTTCCCATACAATACCTACCTGTGCTCTATTCCTCTTGATTTTTCCGGAGTTCCGCTGCACTGGCACGACGACATGGAGCTTATCTATATAAAGAAGGGCTGCGGTCATATATCTGTTGATTTTAAGGAGTACCATGTCACAGCGCCAAGCCTGGTGCTGATACTGCCGGGACAGCTTCACTCTATAGACCAATATATGGATGAATCGATGGAGTACGAAAATATCATATTTTCCATGTCGATGCTGCTTACCGGAAAGTACGATTACACCAAGGAGGATTTTCTTACACCTCTCTTAGCCGGCAGATTCACAGTTCCGACAGTTTTTACACCGGTGTATCCATACTACGAGGATGTCGTGGCTCCAATAGATGCATGCGATGAGATTTGCAAGACGATGCCGCAGGGCTATCAGCTTTATATAAAGAGCAAGCTCTACGAATTCTTTTTTGTGCTTGATAACCGTTGCCGTAATCTGACAAAGCCACTAAAAAGCAAAAAGACTCTTGATAAGATGAAGGTTGTGCTCAAATATGTGGAAAATAATTATGCTGACAAAATCTCCATTGCCGATATCTCTGATGTAGCCGGGTTTTCCGAGTCTCATTTTATGAGATATTTTAAAGAGACCATGGGCACATCGTTTGTTGACTATTTAAATGACTACCGCCTTACCATGGCTGCGAGACTTTTGCAAAGCTCAGACAGCTCGGTGCTTTCTATTTCCGGTGAAGTGGGGTTTGAAAGCCTGTCATATTTTAACAGAGCCTTCAAAAAGCACTATGGCATGACACCTCTGCAGTACCGCAAGGGCAGTTGACACCACTCTAGACAGTTACAATACAATATTTCTTAAATAAACGATGGAAAATAATCATGAAAAAAAATACATACATAAAAATGACTGCCCCATTCCGTGAAAACAACAGGGCAGCCCGAAAGCTTGAATTAATCAATAAAATATGCACCTATTTAGTTTTTATCACATACCCTGTATACGTGCTGTATCTGTGCTTTACAGCCGATCATATGCTTGCACTCTCAATCATTGCTCCGCTTGTCGGCTTTATTGCAGTATCGGTTTTCAGATATATCGTAAACAGACCACGCCCATACGAAAAATTTGATATGCCGCCTGTCATTCCAAAGGATACCCACGGCAGGTCTTTTCCAAGCAGGCACGTTTTTTCTGCATTTATAATTGCATTTACCGTTTTAATATGCTCACCTGCAGCTTCGCCTTTATGGTTCACCGGTATTTTGCTTGCAGTACTTGCAGCTATCATTGCCTGTGTCCGGGTGATATCAGGTGTGCACTTTATCAGCGATGTTGTTGGTGCTTTTGTTTTTGCAGCCATTGAAGCATATATAGTGACTGTTTTCTTTTATAAATAGCTGTTAGTTGTTGTTTCCACCATCAACACTCTTTTTTATGGCATTTCCGGCATCATCTACGGCATCCTTTGCGCCGTCTATTACATCCTTGCCGGCATCACCTGCGCCGTCTATCACATCCTTACCGGCATCGCCCGCTCCGTCTATCACATCTTTTCCGGCATCGCCTGCTCCGTCTATCACATCCTTGCCGGCATTTCCGGCGCCATCTATGATATCCTTTCCGGCTTTACCGGCATCGTCGGCGGCAGAGCCACCTCTTTGTGTATTTTCAACCATTGAAGTGTCTGCCACATTACTATTGTTTCCACAGGCTGCAAAAGCGCTTGCAGCAGCGAGTATCAGGCAAAGTGCCAATAAATATTTCATTTTCTTCATTGTATCAGTCTCCTTTTTGTTTTGGAGATAGTATGGGCAATTTACTGTTAATTATGCATTATTCTGAAATTAATCAGCTCTTTAACTTTGGCTTCGTGATGAGTGCCGCGATATACGAAAAGATAAGTGCTGCCGACACTCCGACCGCACAAGCCTTAAAGCCGCCCTTAAACAATCCAATAAAACCCTCGCTGTCCACTGCCTCCTTCACACCCTTCCACAGTACATTGCCAAAGCCCAAAAGCGGTACATTTGCACCGGCACCTGCCCACTTTGAAAATGGCCCGTATATGCCGACGGCACCAAGCAGCGCTCCTGTGCACACAAGCATTACCATAATTCTGCCCGGCATGAGCTTTGTTTTTTCCATTAAAATCTGTACGATGGCGCAGATGATACCGCCCACGACAAATGCTTTTACATAATCCATTATATCCTTACGCCTTTCTTCTATTTTTGAACGTGCAACCCATCTCTCAAAAACGGCTCGTTCACCCTATTATATATGTGAAGCCATCAGCTTCAAATTACAACTTCAAATTACAACTTCACATTACTGCTTCAAGCACCACACCGTGTGCAATTCCCGGTACTGACTCGCCCTCGTTGAAGCTGACAGGCGAAAGAAGTGCTCCTGTCGGCACAAATAGTATACGCTTCAATTCACCGCTTCTAAGCTTTGGCAGATAATATGCTGACAAAACAGTTGCCGAGCATGCACAGCCCGAACCACCTGAGCCTGTGTTCTGATTCGTTGCATCAAACATCTTCATGCCACAGTCCTCATGATTTTGCTTATGTCCACGCCCTTTTGCCTGCACAGGTCAATCAGTATCTTCTGTCCGACGCTTCCAAGATCTCCTGTCACTATCCTATCGTAATAGGATGCCTCTCTTCCAAAATCACTCAGGTGATTTACTATCAGCTCACAGGCCGCAGGGGCCATTGCAGCGCCCATGTTCATGGCGTCCTTTATGCCATAATCCACCACAACTCCTGTCGTGATTCCCTCAATCTGCACCTTCTTTGATATACTATCTGCATTGTCACACCCGGCCTGTATCTCATTACCACCTGCTCCACTGCCCACAATAAATGCAGCACTTCCTGTGACAGTCCACGTCGCTGACACAGGTCTTTGATTGGCATACTGGTTAGGGAAGCGAAACTGCTTTTCGGCACTGCCGAAGTGACTCGATGTCACTGCCACCGCATGCCTTGCATACCCTGCTGCCACAAATGCCGCGGCAAGCGAGAGCGACTCCCCGCATGTGGAGCATGCTCCATACACTCCAAACCACGGAATACGGAAGTTTTCCATACCAAATGTTGTGGCCATAGACTGTCCGAGCAGATCTCCTGCAAATACATAGTCCATGTCGGACGCATCCAGATGTGCTTTTCCAAGGGCCATTGTGAGTGCATCGCGCTGCATGGAGCTTTCTGCCTTTTCCCACGTATTCTGCCCAAACCTGTCATCTTTGCCTACAATATCAAACAGACCACCAAGCGGTCCGTCCGCCTCCTTTGTGCCTACAACCGAACTGCTTTCCAATATAAAAGGAGCCTCCGTAAAACGGAGACTCCACTTTCCCAATTTTTGCTGCATACCGACTCTCCTTACTCTTAATCTCATCAAATCATTGATTTAATTAATGTCAGTATGCACAAACATATAAAATATATTCATTCAGATATAACAGCTCTACTTGCCATCATATGACACAACTGCGTCCACATCATACTTGCTAAGAAGCTTTCTGCCATTAAGACCTGCAAGCTCAATAAGGAAAAGCATCTTCACAACCTCTCCTCCAAGCTCCTCCACAAGCTCTGCTGCTGCCTGCATTGTGCCTCCTGTAGCGATAAGATCATCCACGAGAACCACCTTCTGACCAGGCTTTACAGAGTCCTTGTGCATCTCAATTGTTGCTGTGCCATACTCAAGGTCATATGTCTTTGATACAGTCTCACATGGCAGCTTGCCTGCTTTTCTCACCATAACAAACGGTTTATGAAGCGCATATGCTATCGGCATGCCAAAAACAAAGCCCCTTGATTCAGCTCCTGCTATCACATCAAAATCAAGTCCGTCAAGCTTCTTTATCATCTCGTCAATTGCAAGCTTTAATCCATCTGCATCCTGGATAACACTTGTCACATCGCGGAACATGATGCCCTTCTCCGGGAAATCCGGGATAGTTCTGATATAGTCCTTTACTGTTTTCATTGTATGTACCTTCCTTATGTGTATTTAATATGTATTTACATATATATTCGTAATGCATTTGTCCTTTTGTATGCATTACCATTTTACTCTCTTCGGACAGCATATGCAAATCATATTCACTAAAAACACTTCCCAAAATCACTTAACCTTATGATACCCATCTATGCACTCCACGACATCCACTATCTCTATCGTGCCGGCATGTGAATCAGCCACAAAGCGTATATCAAAGCTGCCGTATCTCATGCCATAGATATAATCCTTGGCCTTGTTGTATGCTGCTCTTGGATCCTGTGCCAGAATATGCTCCACTGTAATGCGGGTGTCTTCATCCATACAGCTTTTGAGTGCCTCATCGCGCCAGATAACATGCACCGTATCCCATCTGTGCTCTGCGGCAAAGCATCTGATGCCTCAGAATGTGAGTCTGCATATGCCAGATACGGCTTTATATCATATATTGGTGTTCCGTCAAGCATATCTACACCTGACACATGAATTATGGGGCCCTTGCTGCTTTTGTACTCAACCTTATCAAGCCTTACAGAGGACAGTCCCATGCCGTTTGGGCGAAAGGGCGAACGTGTGGCAAAAACACCTCTCTTTTCCCGGCCTCCAAGCCTGGGTGGTGTGACGAGCGGTGTGAATTTCTCCACTTTGTTTTCGGAAAAGCCCCATATAATCCACAAATGCGAGAACTCCTCTATTCCGCGAAGCGCATCGGGATTTTGGTATTTTGGTTCAAATACTATCTGCTGCTGCCTCAGGTACGAGGCCGCTCTGCCTTGGAATGCCAAATTTCTCTCCAAATCCGGTGTGCATAATCGCAACCGGCTCTATAGTCTTCTCATACATATCTCTATACCAGTATTTTATTCAGTATATCATCCTCCAGCACAAGCTTCTTTGCCGCATCGCGGTACTCCTTCTCATGCAGATATGTGTGTCTGAACGGCTTCATGGATGGCGCCATATCTATCGCATCCAGAAAATCCTGCTTTCTCATGCCAAGAGTGGCCGCATAGTCGAAAAAGCCTGTCCTTTTGAGCACAGTGCACACCCTTACATATCTGTGGTTCTGCACCACACTCATGATATAGGTTGCTATGCCGACCTGTATGCCATGAAGCTGTGGATGCTCAAGAATTTTGTCAAGCGCATGTGAAATAAGATGCTCACTGCCGCTGGTCGGCGCACTGCTTCCCGCTATCTCGTTTGCTATGCCGCTCATGGCAAGCGAATCCACAAGCTCCTTTAGGAAAAGCTCATCCTTTATGCTCTCATAAGGTGTACGCACAAAGCTGTTGACCGCCTTTTTAGCAACCATCACGGCGAAGTCATTGACCACTCCTGCACCATGTGCTTCCTCAAAAATCCAGTCATAGAGTGCTGTAATCTTTGACACCATATCCCCGATGCCTGAATATATAAACTTCTCCGGTGCTGTGCGGATGACCTGTGTGTCAACTATGATACCATGCGCAAGCTTTGCAGGAACCGACGTACGCTTGCCGTGGACCAAAAGTGATGCACTGGCGCTAGAAAAACCATCGCTTGAGCTTGAGGTCGGCACACTGATAAATGGCATATTTCTTAGAAAAGCTGCATATTTTCCTGCATCTATTACCTTTCCGCCGCCAACTGACACGACTGCCTTTGCCTTGTTTGGTATATCAAATGCAAGGGTGATGATATCGTCTATCTCAACTGTATCAAGCTCACTGTACTCAAGCACTGTGATACCGGCATCAGTAAGCGACTTCATTATAGTATCTCCAAACATATCTATGAGACCGTTTCCCATAAAAATGACTACGCTCGTCAGCTCCTCACTCTTTAAATACTCTCCGATTTTGTTTAATGTTCCATTTCCCACCTTGAGGATTGATGGAATAGATATTGCTTTTCCTGTCTGCATTTTCATTCTCCTCTTTTTATTTAATATGCCGGACTATCATTGCTTTGCATCAAAAATTGTCGCACTGTAGCCCTGTTTTTTCTTGCTGTCATACATGGCGATGTCTGCCCTTCTGTATAGCTGGTCAAACGTGATACAATCCATTCCGTCATAAAAGCATGCGCCCAGACTGAGCAGTATATGCTTTCCATTCATCTCTGCTATATCAATATGCTCTATGTTTGAAAAAAGCCTGTCAAAAAAAGCTTCTGCCCGCTCTTTATCAAGCATCCCCGGTATAAATACCGCAAACTCATCCCCGCCCAGGCGAAGAACGACATCATCATCACGACATGATTTGCGCAGAGTATCAGCAATTGCTATTATCACCTTGTCACCTACCGCATGTCCATAGGTGTCGTTTATTGACTTAAACTTGTCACAGTCTAAAAGGCATAACAGACCGCACTGTTTGCGGACGAGATACTCTGTTATCTTATTCTCTCCACTTCCGCGGTTGCGTATACCTGTCATCAAATCAATCTGTGCCAGATACATAAGCCTGTTTTCACGTCGCTTTTCCTCATCAATATTCTCCACGCAGTAAAGCACATGCCACAGCCTGCCATCTGCATCATAGTCTACAGGAATAAACCTTTCACGGCACCAGCCTGATACCTTTCCGATAAACTCGTGCACTATGGTATTTTTTCCACGAAGTCTGTCCTCTACAGTACTGATATCCACAAATTCAAGTGTCTCTTTGCGCTGTGCCTTAGTACAGAACTCATTCATCACACTGTTTATATGCCCCGGGGAAATCCTCATCTATCCTATACTCTCCCTCTTTCTGTGGCTTCACGCCCAAAAAGGTGTGTAACCTCCATCCAAAGTCTTTACTAATATGGTATCTGCGTGTCTGCACATTTACCAGTGCCATGGATATATAGATGCTTGAAAGCGATGAATAGCTGCTAAGCTTCGCTTCCTTATTCGACTTTGTGAAGGAATTGCGCAGCTTAAGCAATGATATGAGCAGGGTTCCTATCATATCCAGGAATGTGGTCAGTCCGAGAGTATCACTTTCCGGTGGATTATCCACACCGAAAAAGCCCTTTATCTCATCCTTGTAACGGATTGGACATACCACCAGGTTTTTACATTTTGCGCCTTTAACAGATTATAGGAGACCTTGTGCTCATCCTTTATCTGCTCTATATCTGTGATAATTACATTCCTGTCCTTGTCAAAGGTCTGATACCACCAGCCTATTATGTCCATATCGACATTCTGCAATTCATGTATCTCCGGCACTATTCCATCCGCACACCACTCATATGTATTGTTGGTAACATGCTTCTCATCACAGTCCTCAAAATATATATGCGGTCAGAACCGATGTGTTTTCCGAAAAATCTGATAAACTCATTAATCTGCTCATCCGGTGTATCATAGTTGAGTGCAGATCTGAGTGCCTTATTTATAACAAGCTCGTATTTTATGATTGTCTTCATACCTGCTGCATCCTCGTATTGTTACTTGTATATTACTCGTATTATTCAAAACCACCACACACATTCGCAAAACTGCACGATGTCCGCGCTTAACAACATTATACCAAATTTTTTCAAAAATGCACATAAATCATGGTATTCTTACCATTATTTTTTTCTCTTTATTTTCAATCATCGTAAGTACAGGAATGTGCTTCTTTCTGAGTGCACGTATAACCGGATATGTCTCAAATGCGTTTCCTTCCACATACACTGCCTCCGGTCTGTACTTCAAAATACACTTCACCTGCTCCTTTACATATGCCTTCCACTGCGGCTTCTCCATCAGCACCTCTGCATATGCTGTCTCACTGTCAAGCTCTGTTAATTCTAGCTGCGGAACAGGCATTGCATCAACATGACATATATGCACGCCCTTTATGCCTCGTGCTTTTGCAACATTTATAAGCAGCTCGTCTGTCTGACTGTCACATGCCATGGCTGCAGTATCTCCTTTACTGCCATACCATACTATCACAGAGCTGTCTTTATGGAGAGAAAGCGCCTTTTCGCATGCCTTTACAGCTTCATCCTGCTCCTTAACAGTCATGATAAAGCCTCCCTTGTGACAGAATATCGCACTGGAAATTCCTGTAGCATTTACCAGCTCCTCACCTTCAAGCCCCAGCCACTCTGCCGGAAAAGAACACTTGTAATTCATCGAGTATTCTCTTTTCTGTGGCTGTATACAAAAGCCACCTCTGTTTGACGGAAAAATAACAAACGCAATATCCGTCTCACTCAGAGCCTTCTGACACGGTATAAACTCAGGGAGCACCAGTATCCTGCTTGCCGGATCGTGCTTTGCAAGCACCTCCTCCACTCTCTTATCGGCTCTCTCATTGCCACGGTATCTCTCAAATTTGTTTTCCAGTATCATGCCTGCCACGCTTACCGCCTGAAAGAAAGCCTCATCGCTGCCGCCCTCATAATCCATGACGGGTTGAAATTGCCTATAAGCGTTGCAAGCTCGTTTTTCTCACCTGTATTGTCATTGTTGTCGAGAGGCTGGACAAATGACTCATCGAATTTTACCGCAAGCTCCTCACCTAGAATATCCGCTCCAACAGCCTCCCACAGCAGGCCAAATGCCGCATACGGCACACCGTTTTCCCTGATTCTGCTGTCCTTCTGATGATGGTCAAACTCACCACGCCTATATCAAAAACTATTCCCGTGAAATCATCAGGCACACTGTTGCCCCTTGTTATATTGATCTCAGTTTATATACAAAAGCAGCTGATGAGAACACATCATCTGCATGAAATTTGCCACCATGTGTGAAGGCACAGGCTTCCTTTTGTTTTATCTGCTCTATTAATCTGCTCATTTTATAACCTCATATGTATTCTTTTACGTTGTGATACCTTATAACTCTTTAATCATAATTGTAATATTCCAAATGTCAATATAGTTGATGCTAAAACATCCGTTGACAGAATGTCTTTTCTGTATTACTGTATATAATACAAATAATACATTTATATCACTTACAAGTTTTGTCAGATTACAGCCTGCTCATAAATATTGATGCATTTCAAACAGACTATCACATATAAACAGTAAGATACAGGAGGTTCACATGATAATAGAACTCGACATGTCAAGCAGTACCCCGATATATGTACAGCTTAGAAACCAGATTGTAAAGGGAATAGGCAAAGGCGAGCTAAAGACCGGCGAAAAGCTTCCAACCGTACGTCAGCTTGCAAGCGATGCCGGTGTAAACACAATGACGGTCAATAAAGCCTATCAGATTTTGAAAAATGAGGGATTTATCCGTACAGACAGACGGCTCGGCGCTTTTGTGTCCGAATCCATCGCAGATGATACAGATTTCACTGAAAAGCTGGAATCAGAGCTTGAGCTTTTAAGTGCTGAGGCCTGTCTCACCGGAATGAGCCGTGAGGAATTTTTATCAATGTGTGATAAAATATATTCACAAATGAAACCATGTACCGCTTAGCAGAGGAGACAGACTATGGAAATTATCATGTTTATTATCTTTATAGTTACAAACCTTTTTATCATACTATGTATGCAATTTGCGTACACACACGCCTATAAATACGAAAATGGCATGTATCTCAATGTACATATTCCATCATCTCACAAAGAAGATGCCGAAGTAACCGAAATCGTCACCACCGGAAAACGCAAAATGAAACACTTTCAAATTGCCAATGTGATTATCTCCATTGCGATATGCTTTATTGTTTTTTTTAACATTGCCGTTTTTGTTCTGATATATATTATCTGGATGTTTGCATATATCTTTGGAATTATTCATATTCCAAACAGCTCCCACCGGAAAATGTATGCTCTGAAAATACAAAACGGATGGATAATAGAAACCCAACGTAAAAAGGTTTATATCGACACCCGCGTTTCAGCAGAAGCCGGTGCCACGACAGTCAGCTATAAATGGCACGCACTCTTTTTAATTACTGAGCTTGCAGCATATATACCATACTTTATGCTTGGTGACACCCATTACAATATCCTTATGATTTCGCTGTTTTTGTGCTCTGTTTTAATATCCATACTTCGCTGGTATTTCATGCTTTTATAAACAAAAGCGAGCGCCACGTATACAGCATGGATTCAAAGCTCAACCTTATTGTCAACAATACTATGAAAAAATATAAAAGCATCGCAATGCTTCTCCTAAGCGGACTAAACGCTGTCGCATGGATTTATGTAGCATTATACACAAGTATCACCGGAATACTTCCGGCATCATCATATTATGTGTATATTTTCATTCAGTTAATAGCCGTTTTGGGATTTATTGTTCCAATTTATATGGGCTTAAACAGAAAGAAGGAACTGCTGTCTGCCAACACCTCACCAATAGATGTGGACGATGATGAATACTGGAAAACCGGCTACTACTATAATCCCGACGACAAACATATTCTCATTGAAAACCGCATGCAGTCCGGCAATTACACGTTTAATTATGCTAAAAAAGGCGCGTGGATTTTCACAGGAATCACCTGTGCAATAACAGCCGCTGTATCATCCTGGTGTTTGTCTGCATGCTTCCTTTGATTAATATACAGGAAAAAATCACTCTGACAAACAATAACCTTACTATTTCTGCCGGTGGCTATACAAGCGAGATTGATGTAAATGACATCACAGAGCTTAAGCTTATGGACGAGCTGCCGGATGACAGTTTCCTGCGTACAAACGGAGCCTCTACCGACAGCTACGATATCGGCAGGTATGAAGGACGTACCCTTGGAAAATGCAGCCTGTATGTATTCGACGGATACTCTCCTATTCTCATGATAAAATCGGATGATACACTGGTGTTTGTTAATTCTAAGGAAGATGGGGAGATAGAGAAATTATACGTTGAGTTAAGTCAATAAATTGTCATTTCACGATTAAACATTTGTTCTTTCTATGTTATACTGTAACCGTATAATTAAAAAGAAGGCAGGCAAAATCTATGAAAACACGACAAGAAGCATTAGACTACGGCTTATCATTTCCAAATACATATCAGGAAGCACCATTCCACGACCCAAACTGGCAGCTAGTCCGCGTAAAGGACAGCAAAAAGGTTTTCCTGTGGACCTACGAGCGCAATGGTTTTATCAACTTAAATGTCAAGGTATCTCCTGCATGGCGAGACTTCTGGAGAGATGCCTTCCCATCGGTCATCCCAGGCTGGCACCAGAACAAGGACAACTGGAATACCATCATTCTCGATGGCAGCATACCGGATGATGCTATAAAAAACATGATTGCAGACAGCTATGATCTTGTCACCTATAATCCGACCCAGCTCATATATGAGGCTGTAAAAGGATTCCAAAGGGCTGTGTTGCCACATATGCACAGGTTGCTGAGCTTGCAGGCAATAAAAAAATGTGCCGGGCTGTCGGCAATGCCCTGCACAAGAATCCCAATCCTGATGAAATTCCATGCTACAGAGTGGTAAATGCAAAGGGTGAGCTGTCAGGGGCATTTGCCTTCGGCGGAGCGATGAACAGGCTAAACGTCTAAGAGCGGATGGCATTGACGTCATAGACGGCAGGGTTGACCTTGATAAATATGGAATACGGATTGCAGATGATATTATACATACAAAGACAACAGTTGAACCATTTACTTAAATAATGGTTCCACTGTTATTTTGACAGTTTAGTGTTGTACAGGTGTAAGCTTACCTTTCTCCATTTCAAAACTTCATCACATAACACTTCTATATCTTCTTTATTATGGCTTGCAATTATAATCATTGTTCCTTCTTCTCGTAAGTTAATAAAGAGTTTTCTCATTTCCATAACTCCATCGTTATCCAAACCGTTCATTGGTTCATCCAAAATTAAAATTTCTGGTTTTTCCATAATTGCCTGTGCTATTCCCAGTCTTTGTTTCATTCCCATAGAATATTTACCAACATGTAATTTACTGTATGGATCAAGTCTTACGCTCTTTAACGTTTGTATAATTTCTTCTTTCCCTATTTTATTTTTAATCATAGATAAAAACTGTAAATTCTTATATGCACTATAGTTTTCCAAAAATCCCGGTTCTTCTATAATTCCTGCTAAATTTTCCGGCAAATCAATATCTGTACCTAATTTTTTATTATCTATTATTATTTCACCTGAAGTAGGTACAACCAATCCACATATACATTTCATTAACATAGATTTTCCTGAACCATTTCTACCAATGATTCCGTAAATATGTCCTCTATCGAAATTCACATTTATCTTATCTAATACCTTCGTCTCTCCAAAACATTTTGTCAGATTCTTTATCTGTATCAGCTTCTCCATGTTTATACCTCCCGTATCATTACTCCGACATCCTTTTTTCGATTACTTTTATAATCCATACACTTAAAATAATAATCGCTGTCATATAAACAACCATCACATAAGTAAATGTAGGATATTGTGTCAATTTTCCCACATCTAATTTATTTAATGTTGTCCACGAGACTGGCGAAAACCACTGTGCCATTTCATTTCCTGAAACTGCCGCACTCAAGATAACCAAAAATCCTGAAGCTACTATTCCAACAACTTTTGACTTTGAAATAACATTGCACCCATATATAATTAAGCCTAAAATTCCTCCGCACAAAACAGATAATAACCAAGTGAAGAACATCGCTTGAGTAGGTGTAAAATATGTTAAAATATAAGTACTTATTGTTACTGCAGTCCCTTTTACCAACGGAACATTTGAAAAAGCCAATGTACCTAATACCTTTCCCCAGTCATTCATGTACTCTATGTTTCTTATATTTAGCACAATCGTCATAGCTGCTATTAAAGAAAAATACATTGCTGATGTCATAAAAATATAAATAATTTGACCAATGCTCCATAATTTTCTCTTACATCTCATTAATATATATATCTGATTCTTATCTATAAAAGGAGCGTCACAATATATAAATATCAACGGCAACATAAAAAGGATTCGTATATAGCGATCTGTATACAAAAATGGATATAGCCAAGGTGAGCTTTTCATCCCATAGCCAATGCATTTGTTGAAATCTCCTTTGTATAACATTGAACAAATATCATAGTTAATATCACTAATATCCAAATCCGATAATTTGTTCTCCATTTTCTAATATTTTGTATTGCAACAATCAAAGAAATTTTAACTGATTTCATTCCCTAACCTCCTTTTTACCCGTTTTGCGAAAATCAAACCCTGGCCTAATATAAGTACTGTAAATATGAATATCGTATACAAATAGCTATACGTTGCATTTTTCCCCAATACATTACTTGCTTTCGCCAACAGATACATATTAAAATATGGCGGTAAAAGACCCGTTATCTCTTCTAATAAATAACTAAAAATGAGCGGTGAACATATTGCAACAAAACTATTAGGAATATATGATGAAATCATTAATCCACTCATTACCCAAACTGCCATTGATGCTGCATAAATACTGACGATACAACATACATATAAAAATGACTTTTGATATAGAAAAATGCCATATGGCATATTCTCATCTAAACCCATTCCGTTTATTCCGCTATAATCGAATCCCATACCAATTAATAGACCTATGAAAATCAAAATTCCCAAGAAAACTACCAGAAAAGAAATTGATACGCACACCACGATTTTGGATATAATATAATTTCTTCTTCCCGTTCGAATGACTATATTTTTTATATATTGATGTTTCCAATCGTCATAAAAACCTGTCACACAAGGCAGCGCCGAAAAAATAATTATCAATTTTTTGAAAACGCTCAACCCAATTAAAATATCCAATATGTAATATATATCTACACTGCCATGTATATATTTTTCTGTACTTATATAACACAAAAGCACAACTCCTAATATTGATAAATACATTTTAGGTGAACTGAATATTCTTTTGTAATCTGCTTTCAATTGTTGTAGAATCAATATGTACCTCCTATCTGAATTTCCATTCCGGTTTGAGCGTCAAAAATTATTGGAAAAATACTGCTGTCTCCTATCAGACCATTGTCTTCCTTATCTGTCGAATGTTCAATATTTTGCTTGCCATACATACAAACATAGGTTTTAACTCATACTCCCTTTTTCAACATTTTTTAATACCGGAACATACTCTAAATTAATTTTTTCGATTTCAACTTTATCAGTAATCATAATATTTCTGAACTTTTGTTGGATATTTTCCAAAACTGTTTGTGTGGTCAATATTTCATCTGAAAGTTCATTTTCTGTTTCGAGTTCATATATATTAAGTGCATGAAAAGCTATGAGTCCTTGTTTTCCCACAATTCCCACAATCCTTTCTCCTGCAGCCGGTCCACTTCTATATCCAACTTCCGTTATCGGCAGCGTATCTATTGTGCCTTTAAAGACTATGGCATACGCCGCATCTTCCTTTGTCCACTGATGAGGTGCATTTCCATTTGGATCAGTTTGTGAATAATCAGTATTTTCTTCCAACTTCTCATATGTCAGAGAATACACTCTGGGTTTAGAAACTTCTACACCAATTTCATCCAGAATACTTTTCACCTGTTCAATAGCCGCTTCTTTATCAATACCTGAAATCTCTGTTTCAGGAAATTTTTCTGTAGTTTCATCTGTAAGATATGGCATGGTTCCATATAAATATCCTAAATATGAGTACTCTAATTCTGTTTTCGTATTATATTGTAAATTGCCGTTCTGTATAACAATCGAACTTCCGTCATCCCAATATATATAATTATCATTCAAATTATCATTATGCATATTAGGTCATGGTTTTATTTTCAGAAATATTTCTTCCATTTCCAAAAACATTACTCACTTTGTCTACATCCCAGCTTTTAAAATCACATTATTATCATGCCAATCCGCATCAGATTTTATGTCTGTTTGGGCATTCACAAATAATCCCTCATCCAATTGCCTTCAATATGCGAAGCATTTTCATCAATATTAATCTGGTTACTATCTGTTTCTTTTTTTTCTTCCAATGATACTTTTCCGTCCGGATAACATCCGGTTACCCCCAAACATACCATCAATGCTATACTACTTAACATCCCAATTTTTCTTATTTTCTTTTTCACTAATCATCTTCTCCTTTTCTTTGTTTGCGATTTACTTAATCTAATTTCATTTTCTTTGTTTTAGACATTATTTCAACCCATTTTGCACCAAACGACATTTTCAGTCCATTTTTGGTCGATTTTCGTCTTTTCATACGCATTTTTTGCATTTGGAAATTCTATATGATAAGATGTATGTAAATATACATTCATTAGAAAGCCAGGTGCAAATGCGTATTTTAATTTGTGATGACGATACTCTGATAATAGAACAATTACAGAAATATATTGAATCCTACTTTGAGTCAAATCATTTAAAATGTCCCGAATTAGTTTCCTTTACCAGTGGCGAATCTTTATTGGCTGAGAAAAGCGAAAAAGATATTGTTTTTCTGGATATTGAAATGCCCGGTATGAATGGAATTTATGTAGGAAATGAATTAAAAAAAGCAAACAAAAATGTCATTATTTTTGTGGTGACCTCATATTCCGAATATCTGGATGCGGCAATGCGTTTTCATGTATTCCGCTATCTTTCCAAGCCTTTGGACAAACAGCGTTTTTTCCGAAATATGAAAGATGCCTTAACATATTACAATTCCATTACTACCAAAATTCCTGTTGAAACTAAACAGGGGGTGTATTCGTTTCCCGCTTCTCAAATCATTGCCATAGAAGCACAGGACGAAAAGTAATTGTACATACTGCCCGGCAGGATTTTGACTCCATTCATAATATGGACTACTGGCTGGAACAGCTCCCAAAAACAGCTTTTTCCAAACACACAGGAGCTTTATTGTTAATTTTGAACATATTGTGGATTTCGATCATTCCACCATACATTTATCGAATCAGCAGATTACCGCCTACCTGACACGCAGGAAATACAGTTCATTTAAAAATGCTTATCTACTATATCTGGAAAGTATGAGGTAAAAATAGATGGAACATATCATTTTACTTTTTTTAGCTTTTTTACAGAAGCGGTTATATTATGGCAATACGCCTCCAGCCTTTTTACCTCTTCTTATAGCAATAAAATAAAACTGGCACTATTGAGTGCTTTTTATGCTATATTGTTTCTTATTTCCCTGCTAGGACAAACAAGGCTTAATACCATCAGTTTTTTTGTGATTAACACTATTTTTCTTTATATGTTGTTTAAGCTCAAGTTGTTATTGGCACTATTCCATTCCGCCATACTTACAGCAATTATGGGACTATCTGAACTTGCAGTTTTCGGAATTATATCAAGGTTTTTTCCGCATTTTGTCTTAGAAACAGATGCCGGAATTATTTTTTATACGGTTTTTAGCAAGATTTTATTTTTTGCAGTCATCTATTTATTAATTCATCTGCTCAAAGGAAAAAATATAAATCAGGAACAGTACGATCGCTCAGGACTTCTTTTAATGCTAATTCCGGTTTCGTCTATTTTTATTATGTTTACTTTTCTTGCTATTGGTGAAACATCAGCCTTTGCCCCACCTGTTGATTTTATGGTAACAATCTGTGCTGTTTTTCTGCTGATGGTCAATCTGCTTGTATTCGGCATCTACCAATATAATCAGAAAAAATCACAGGAATATACCGATATGCAGTTGCTGCTCCAGAAAGAATCGGATTTTGCCCAATACTATGAAATGATACTTTCGCAAAATGAAAACCAAAGTATTCTGATCCATGATATAAAAAAACATCTTCAGTCTATCAAATTACTGAATGAAAAAAATGATTCTGATAAAATAAATGCTTATATACAACAGCTTATGGAATCTTCTGACTTAAAAGAAACCTCAAAAGTCTGCGATAATGAAATGCTGAATGCAATTCTCTGCCGCTATCAGCGGCAATGCAACGAGAAGCACATTGTTTTTCATACTGATATCAGAAGTGATACTGTTCAAAATATTTACCAGCACGATTTGACATCGTTATTCTGTAACTTATTGGATAATGCAGTGGAATCAGCAGATAACATCCCCGATTCTTTTATTGAGCTTACCGTAGAAAAAAAGGAAAATTCACCTTTTATTATTATCATACTCATAAATTCCTGCCGAAGCACCCCTGTGTATGATCAGGATGGACTTCCTGTATCCCATAAAGCAAATAAGGGCAGACATGGCTTCGGAATCAAGAGTATTAAAAAAGTCGTGAAACAATATCACGGAAATTTGCAAATGTATTATGATAATGATTCCGGTACTTTCCATACAATCATAACCCTGAAACAATAAATGCTAAAAAAATTAGGCAATCACGAACTTTTTATGTGATTGCCTTTTTTGCGCATTTCTGTATGGACTGAACTTGTTTTGTACCTCTAATAGTGGAGCGAACTCCTGTAATCTTTAAAATGTTTGTTTTCTAAACACTCCCTGGCAACATTTAAAGTTTCCATTGACGTTTCCATTCTATATTTGCTAAACTAATACAATTTTCCTCAAGCAATAATAATTCCCTCCTTTTGTATATTTGAATAATACGGCAAGCTGTTTACCCAATTTTTAAAGTGTTTTTCATTTTTAATATTCACACTTATCGGCACACCATACTCAAGTTCAATATCATAAGCTGCATCAAATATTTCATCCTCTATCTGTATAATCCTATCATCCGTCAGCTCCGTCAAAAACCATTTATATCCATATCTGAATTATCTCCATAATCTCCTCTTGCATATGAACCATAATAATATCATCTGCTTTAACGAATCACCCATAATGCTTTTGTCTTATTTCTGACTCACATATATCCGGTTTCTATCAC
>ENA-OQDD01000321-OQDD01000321.1-human-gut-metagenome-genome-assembly--contig:-NODE-321-length-20505-cov-1.672686_pt1 | contig 20505 bp, 32 predicted proteins | sample MGYA00242507_ERZ504598 | MGnify/ENA primary metagenome ERZ504598 (study PRJEB26092, sample SAMD00036318) | human gut metagenome | host: Homo sapiens | study: EMG produced TPA metagenomics assembly of...
CAATGTTCCCGGCCAGATCTACGGGCATGCGTCGGCGTGCCAGGTCGTCCACCTGCTTGCGGTATTGCAGGATGCGGCGGTTAAATTCTTGAATATTCATTGTTTATTAAATAAATAGATGTATATTTGTGCATGGAAATAGCTTTTAAGTCTATGCCGGATTGTATTTCCGGCCGTGATTTAGAGGCTATTTCTCTTTCAGCTGGTTCAGGATATTCGGGCTATCCGAAATACTGTACAGAATCTTGCTTCCGTCCTCATATTCCTTTACGACAATCCAACTCTTGTCTCCCAGTATTTTAATCTCAAACAGATGCACCCACTTGGAACCCGGTTTCGGGCTTGCATCCTTTCCATATCCCAGGTATTTTGCTTTCTTCAGTACGCTGCCTATCTGAAAGATAAGTTCGTTCTTGTGGGCGTAGTGCACATGCGGCTGGTTGGTCCATTCGTCAATACTGCGGCGGGATATGGCAATTTCCCCTTTGAATTCGGGATGTACAAGGGTGGTTCCCTGAAGTTCCGCCCTGGCTTCCTTCTTGATTTCCTTGGTACGTTCCGAGTACTTTCCGTCCTGGTCATGCTGCGGCTCCACCTTCACCTTGGCATAATCGGGGAAATAGTTTTTCAGGAATGTCATCACCGCATCCTTTGCACCTTCGTATGCATTGGCGATGTACGGATGCGTGTCGCTGAACAGCTTCCCGTCCACACCCGGATTGTTGTCCAGCCCCGGTGCAGGCCGGTCTTTCGGGTCGTTGCTGCGCGGCGCTCCAGTAGGCGGCTCGTCGGTAGCGGACAGTGAGCACTTGCAGTTCCAGCGGTCGCCGGGACGGTGCATGTTCCAGAAGGGGTGGCTGATGGGCAGGATGGTACCCCAGAACACTTTATGGTCGGCTCCCGGATTGGCGCTGGTGCTGGGCATCCACTCCAGGTTCGGCAGGATGTCGGCATACTGCTCGAAGCGTTGCCAGTCGGCAGCCTGGCGGGCACGGATGACGGCGGTGTTGTATTCCGTGCGCAGCCAGTGTCCTATGTGGTGGTCGAGCATGGGGTGAACATCGTTTTTCCACTGTTCAAACGGTTTTAAAACACCGTTTGAATCGTAGAGCTGTGCGGCAATATCGTTCTGCATGCGGTGCACCTTGAAGGCGGAGAAGACGGCGTTGCCTTGCTCCAGCTTTTGCCTGAAGCCCGGGGTGACTTCCGCACCGGACTTGCTGAGACCTTTGTTGGTGGCATCGGTCATGATGCGGAAGGTCTCGTTGAAAAGAGTTTCTTCTATCTCCGTCATGGGGTGGAAGTTCTTTTCGTATACGCGCTTGAGGGAGCGTCGCAGGGCGCGGTCGTCGAAGACGAAGGCGGTGCTAACGTCGTCATCGTCATCGGCTGCATTGCGATAAAGCTCGTCGACTACTAGTCTAAAGCCCCGTTGCCGTGCGGGGCGTCCGCGAAAAAAGAGGTTGTGCGGTTTTGGGGAGATTTGTCGGCCAGGTGTTTCGCTGCCACCTCCCCCTGCTCCTCGGAGGAAGAGAATGAAGATAGTCCGAAGAAGTTGGCGGCTTTCTTCTTTTCTTCCATTTCCGCTTTCAGCTGCTCGTAGTTATCGGGACGTTCGATATTCAGCTGCTCGTACAGATAGTCGTCGGACATGGGGAGGTTGAACACACTGACAGCCTTTTCAAGCAGTTCGGCCTTTGTCTTCACCTGCTCCAGGTCGGCCTCCTCCACATAGACGAATTCTCCGCCCGCGGTGTTCACTCCCAGAGCGGCAAACTGGTCGGTCATGTCGTAGTTCAGCAGGTTGAGGATGGCGAGGGCGTCCTGCTCCACAAGTTCCTGCTCCACCTTGTTGTGCACGGTTCCAAGGGCTTGCGTACCCGTCTCGCTGGCTTCGGTGGTGAGGGTATTGCCCAGCACGGCCTTGCTCATTTCGGCGTTGCAGCGGTCCACGAAACTACTGTACAGCTCACTGCTGCCGGTGGTATTGCCCGTCTCCACGAATTCCAGATTGGAGCCTTCGGGCTGGAAATAGGTGGCAGCGCCACCCTGGCTTCTGGCGGCATCCATGGCAGCAGTAAGTGCATCAGGGTCGGCGGCATCGTAGGTGTATTTGCGTATGGGCATGCCAAAAAGCTCGGAGAACTGTGCCCAGTCGCCCACGGTGCCCCGCTTGTAGATGACGTAGGGAGCACAGCGCGCCAGTACGCCCAGCGGTTCCTTACCTCGTATCATCAGCAGGTCGGGGTATTCGTCGAAACTCTCGCCGGTAATATCGTTCTGGCGGGTCTTGATGATGCGCAGCACGGGGTCTACGTGCTTGCGCGGCACCAGATAGTAGTCTATCCAGCCTTGTCGTTGATGTAGAACTGTACCAGCGTGAAGCCCCAGTACTGGCGTCGAGCGCATCTTCGAGGAAGCGCAGGAACCAGGGGGAGGATATCTGCTCGTTCACCTTGTCGTCGGGCATTCCGTTGCGCCGGAACTCTATCTTGCGGCCCAGCACGCCGCTCTTGCGTTTCTGGATGACGGAGAAGAGGTGCGGGTCCATCAGGCTCTCGGAGTAGATATCGTAGATGCGCACGCGCTGTGTGAAGTCCACGTTCTCAAAGCTGCGGATGCCTTGCATGTAGTCGTCCAGCCCGATGCCGAAACGCTGGGGCTGTGTCAGTATGATGGTGGCACCCGGGCGGGTGACGTTGCTGCCTTCGGTGATGCGCTGCTTGCTGTGGGGCGCTTGTTCCAGAACTTCGGGAAATTGATTCTTTTCATAAATGGGTCGTTCGTTTGGGATTACTACTGAACATCCAGGGGCTGTCCTGCTTCCTTTCTTCATCGGGCAGTCCGGGTGCACCGTCTACGGTGATTTTGAATGCCGCCACCTGCTTCAGCCATTCTATTGCCCGTTCGTAGCGGTCTTTCCGTATCGGCGACATCTTCTGCGGGTTGTGTATGCTGAACAAGTGGTATACGGCGATATCGATTGTCATCATCAGGACAAGCTGGTTGCGTGCGCTGCCTTCGGCCGAGAAGATGGCATCCACGTCGTAGCGTGCACTGAGGTAGCCGCGCATCTCGGCGATGGCACGGTCTTCGCAGATTTCCACCACGGCGGCGTCGTCGCGGGTCAGCCTGCCCAGTATCTCACTGTGGATGCTGGCGTCGTAGTCTTCGGGTTGGATAAACTGGCTCATTTTAATTCTTTCATTATTAATTATTAATATGCTTGTCACAGTCGTTTGGGGTTGCTGCGGGGATTGTGGCGTACCACGGTAATGGGCTTCAGCTGCTGTACCTTCTTCTTGAGGATGCGCAAGCCGCCCTCACGCAGTCGGGCCCGTCGGCGGGGAACTTCAGGCGCAGGGTGAAGAGTTTGAACTGGTCTTCCAGACGCTTCATGTGCGGGTTGTCCTTTTCCATTTCATTGAATACGAGGTTGCCTTCGCGGTTCAGCGGTTCCAGATTGGCCTCGATGCGGGTCGCCTTGTCAGTCTTGCGGTCTTCATCGGGATGGATATACAGCTGTATGCCCGGCTGTTCCTTTCGCACCTTGGCCACGAGGGGCTTGAATACCTGCTGGAAAAAAGGTCCTGGAGCTTGTTGTTCTCCATATAGCAATATACGGACGTCTTGCCGCCTACGTACTCGAGCAGCTGCACGTACCATTCGATGAACCCGGCATTAAGCCCGCGGTCCAGACGGGCATTGATGACGTATACCTTATCCTTGAGCTGCCCCATGAGGATGCAGCTCTTGGTACTGCTGTTCTTGCTTTTGTTCTCGCCCGGTGCAGGGTCTCCGTAGATGACGAGGAAGGGGAACTTCTTCAAGTCGGGCACCCGTCCGTAAGTGATTTCCTTGAAGACCTCGCCCTCGGTGACCGGATTGTTGTAGTACTCCTTCTGCGCACTGGCGGCACTGATTTTGCGCAGCACGGTGTCGATGTGCTCTTCCGTATTCTTCTCGGGCCATGTGCTGTGCCCATCCTTGTCGCGTATGTTCACGATGTCGTGATGGTCGGCCAGGGTGGCGGCACGCGCCACGCAGCAGTCGCGGGCAATGATATTCCCGCACCATACAATCAGGGTCGGCTCGCTGATGGAGCGCGTCGCGTAGAATGCCTGTTCGTACCAGTCCCACTTTTTCTGTATGATGTCCGGGTTGCGGCAGTCCTCGTCCGTATCGTAGTCGTCTACCAACAGCACATCCGGACGCACGGCCTCGTTACGGCTGCCGCGCGGAGCATTACCCGCACCGATGGCACGGAAGGCACAGCCGCACTTGGCGATGAACTCCGTATCCGTCCATGAGCCGAGGTTTACCTGCTCGCCATAGTAGGCCTTGATGCGGCCGTTCGCCTCGAAGTTGGCACGATAAGGGTCGAGCAGACGCTTGGCACTGTCTTGGGTGGCACTTGCCAGCATCACGTTCTTTTTCTTTCCGGTCAGTGCCAGGTACATGACGCAGAACATCACTACCGTACTCTTGGCCAGCTCGCGGCTCCATGACAGTACCTCATACCACTCATCGTTCCCCAATATGCGTCTGATGGCTTTCTTATGGAAAGGCGCAAACGGATATTTGGCATACTCCGGAAAAAAGTATTGAATCCATTCCACCGGGTGTGCCTCTAGATAGAGGCGGTGCTTTTCCCGTTCGGCCCGGCTCATGTTCACATCCACCGGGGTGGAGTTGCTGATGTCCGCCTTATATTCTTCCCAGTTGCCGAGCGCGTTTCTTTCTTCCTGCTTCATGGCTACAGCTGGTCTTTTATGAATTTGTCCCAGAGTATGGTTACCTCTTTCGCTTTGTCCAGGTCTATCGGGCGAATCCATTCGATGAACCGTATGCCCACGCTTACAAGGTCGCAATGCCTACATCCGTTTCCATCTTTTTGATGCTGCTGCCAGTTTGCCCAGTGTGTCGGCTTCCGGAGCGGTGGCATAGCGTTCTCCTTCCGGGCGCGATAGTATGACGTTATTCAGTTCCATCACCTGGCGGTGCAGGTTGGAAATCTGTTGTTCACGGCTCAGGGTGACACCCACTTTCATCTCCTCCCATTTTTCTGCCTTCATCCATCGAATCACGGACTGGCGTGATACCCCTACCTTTTCCGCTATCTCTTGTTGGGTGAGATTGTCCTTCAGGTAGAGCATGCGAGCGTAGTCTTTTTTCTGTTGTGCGGTAAGTTCGGCCATACGAATTATGTTTTACGATTTTACGCAAAGGTCATTATCCGAGTTGTGAACCGGAAAAAAAACGTGGAGCGGTTGCCAGCTATGCCGCACCGCCTGCAAACTTGTTCGCAAGGGTTACACACTTTTTTGTGCGGTTATCGCTGCCGCCGTAAGTTTGCCGCAGATAACAGCGAGCGGACAGTCTCCAATCGTACATAGTAAATCGTCAAATCGTAATAGCAATGCTTTTCAAATCCATACTCAACGAACAAACCGCCTGCCTGCTGCTCTACGGAGAAATCAGCGACGAAGGCGGCGACGGCAGGATAGCCAGCCGGGACATCGTGAACGAACTGATGTACCTGGACAGCAGCTATGCCAACCTGAACGTGCGAATCAACTCCATCGGCGGCGATGTTTATCCCGGCATCGCCATCTTCAATGCCATCCGCCAATGCAAGAGCAATGTCACCATCTATATAGACGGCATTGCCGCCAGCATCGCCGGTGTCATCGCCCTTTGCGGCAAGCGTGTTGAGATGAGCCGTTATGCCGGATGATGCTGCACAACGTCTCCGGTGGCTGCTACGGCAACAAGAAGGATTTGGCGGACATGATACAGACCATCGAGAGCCTGGAAGACACCATTGCCGACATCATCGGCGAGCGCTGCGGCAAGGATAAGGAAGAGATAAAGAATGCCTATTTCGACGGCACCGACCATTGGCTGAAAGCCGACGAAGCCCTGCAGCTGGGATTGATAGATGCCATCTACGACGTGGAAGCTGTGCCCGACGAAAGTACCACGGACGATATATACCGCATATTTACTAACCGGCTGGAGCTGGAGCAACAGCCACAAAACCCTGATAAAATGAAATTGGAAGACTTTAAGAAAATTCCCCACTTTGCCAACTGCGCCGACGAAACGGCGGTGATGGCCATGCTCGGCGAGATTGCCCGGCGCGCGGACAAGGCCGACGACCTGGAGAAAGAGAACGGCGAACTGAAAGAGCAGCTGCAAAAGCAGGAGGAAGAGCGCATTGAAACCGCCGTGACGGATGCCGTGACCGACGGCCGCATAGGTGCCGACCAGAAGGACACCTACAAGAACATCCTGAAAGCCGACTTCAAGAACGGCATGAGTGCCTTGAAGCTCTGAAGCCGAAGAAGCTGCTGAAGGACAGACTGGAAGCGCCTGCCGGTGACGGCACTGCTGAAAGTCCCTGGGAGAAAAGACAACGAGAAATACGCGAAGCCAACCGCCGCCCGTAATTCTTCAATATTCATTCTTAATTCTTCATTGACATGGTACCGATTAAGAATCCCAAAAACGCCAAACTGGGCGGTTCGTCCTACTTCGGAAAGAACGTAGGCAGCAGCGTGCGCAGTGCAGGCAGTGCTCCGCAGATACGCGGACGGCAGAAAGTGAAAATGTAGTGCGCCGAGGCGCAAATTAATAATTAACAATTAAAGAATTAAAAGACAATGGCAATTCAAGGATTGAATACCACCAACTACGGTGGCGAAGTACTGGAACACGTGCTCACCCTTGCCACTACCGGCAACGAACTGGTGAATAAAGGCTTATCATGGTGATTCCGGGTGTGAACAGCGCTATCAGCATTCCGCGTGTGAAGACGGGCAGAATGCTTCAGAAACGCAAGGAAGACCCGACAAAATCGGACAGCAAAGGCGACTTCACCTACAGCGAACGGAAACTGACGCCCAAGGACATGATGGCGTTTACGCTCTTCAACGCGTGCCTTCGAGCACATCTGGCGACCTTTCCAGCCGACGGGCGACCTTGTGTTCCGTCAGCTTCCGGCTAATATCCAAAGCCTCCTGCTGAGCGAGCTGCTGAAACAAGTGGGACACGAACTGGGCTACCAGTACATCAACGGCAAGTACGAGGACGGCTCGGACGATATGCTGCTGATGGACGGCATACTGACGCAGGCCGCCAAGGATGAGGACGTGGTAAAAGTGAAGACTGTGGGCACCACCATGCTGGCACGCCTGAAGGAACTGCGCACAGTGATTCCCGTAACCATGCGTAACAACCCCAACCTGCGCATCCTCATGAGCGTGACGGACTTCGACACCTACGACGACGAACTGACGCAGCTTACCAACAAAGGCACGGCTCCTACGGACATCAACCAGGAACGCTACAAAGGCATCCCGTTCGAGGTGCTGACCCAATGGCCCGAAGGACTGATAGTAGCCACCATCTGCGACAGCGGGATGAACGGCAACCTTTTCGCGGCCGTCAACCTGCAGGACGACGAGAATGTAATCCAGATTGACAAGTGGGCCAACGCCAGCGAACTCTATTTCTTCAAGATGCTGATGAAGGCGGATACGCAGATTGGTTTCGGCGAGGAGTTCATCGCGCTGGACTGGCGTGCCGATGGTGCATTTAAACCAGCAGAAGGGTAATGAGCCGCGGACTACGCAATAACAACCCCGGGAACATCCGCTTGTCACGCACCTTGTGGCAGGGGGAGGTGAGGCCTTCGCAAGACAAGTCGTTCTGCCAATTCCGTTCGATGGCATACGGATACCGTGCGCTTATCAAGCTGCTGCAGAATTACCGCCGTAACAACAGCTGCCGCACGGTAGCGGACTTCATCAACCGCTGGGCACCGCCTTCCGAAAACAACACATCGGGCTATATCCGGAGGGTGTGCACCGAAATGCAGGTGCCGGACAGCTATGTGCCCGATGTGAATGACAAAGCGACGATGTGTGCTTTCGCAGCCGCGATTTCGCTGGTGGAAAACGGAGTACCCGCTGTCATGGCGGACGTACATGCCGGTTGGGACTTACTCTAAAATATAGGAGGAACGATGAATGGATACACTTGAATACATGAGGCTTGTCTGTGGTATCCTTACGGCTGTCATAGGCGCCGGAGGATTCAAGATGTATATAGACAGAAGGAAGTACATCCAGGAAGTGGAGAAACTGAAGGCCGATGTGCAGGCTGCGCAGGTGAACACCCGCGGCAGCGAGCTGGACAACGTACAGAAAGCGATGCAAATCCTGATGGACCAAATAGTAGAACCCTTAAACAAGAAATCAATGCGATTAGAAAAGAACTCGGGAAACTCCGCAGGGCCGTGGAGAAGTCGAATACTTGCCGTTTTGCTACTGACTGCCCTGTGCGCAGCGAGCTGCAAAAGCCCGATAAGGTTGGAGAAAACCACTTCCCTCGACAGCCTGCGCGGCGTAAAACGATTCGCTCTGATACAACAGCCGATACCGCCAAGTCTGGCGAAGACGGCCTTTCCGACTGCGATATTGAACCGAATACCTATGGTACCGGGTTTAGTGCCCGCAGCGGGCAGCAGCGGTGAACGTAAACCGGATATCGGGCGACAGCATCGAAGTGACCGCCACGTGCGACAGCCTGGCCCGCGAGGTGATTATCCTGACGGAAGAAAACATCCGCATACGCAATGAACTTCTGGAAAAGGAAGAAGACCCTCCGCCTGAAGTGGTACATGCACCTACGGGTTTCCAATGGTTCCAGATATGGATAGGGCGGCTGGCCGTTGCCGTCCTTCTTCTGATACTGATTAAACGGCGATTAAAACCCAATTAAATAGCAAAGAATATGGCAGTGAAAGATAATAACGGACTGATTTACGGCATCGGTAAATTGAAGTTCAACAACAAGGAAATCGGATGGATTAGCCAGGAAGGCTTGTCGCCGAAGGGTGAGGCCAAGCAGACTACTCCTATCTATGCCGCCCAGGTGCAGGATGGTCCGGTGGATGAGATAACCAGCAGCCCCGGCACTACTGCTTTCGGCTTCAAGCTCATCCAGTTGAAACCTGAGATGTGTAAAGACTTGTTTGGCGGTACGATTGCGACGGCCGACGGCGCTTATGAGCACCTACGGACTTCAAAGATTTGGAAGGACCGTTCGAAGTGGAATGTGTCAGCGGCCATAAAATTGAATTCCCCGCGCGAAGATGAGTGGCGAACTGGCCGATTCCATCAACATGAACGGTGTGTTGAGTTATGACTGCACGGTGAAATGTCTGAAACCTTTGGAGACCGGCGTGACCCGTTACCGCATTGTCCCTCCGCAGACCCAGGAAGGATGATATGGAACAGACGGAACAGTTGAAAGCTTCCGCATTGATGCTTGATATGGGCGTGGCGATTCCCGTCCGCCCATTCAAGTTTCTATACCGGAAAAAGAAACCCCGCAGCGTAGTTATGCGGACGTCGGGGCTTGGCAATCTGATGAGGATTTCGAACTTGCATCTGCAGATGGGCATCACCTATGCCGAAATGCAGGAATATACTTTCGAGCAGAACATGAAGTTTATAGCCGAGCATGGGATTACGGTCAGCCGCATGGTGGCCTATACATTGGTGCGGAGCAAGTTCTGGGGAAGGTTGCTGAACCGCCCCGTAGCCTGGTGGCTCCGTTGGCGCGTCCATCCCATGTTCCTGCAGGAAGCCATGTTCCAGTTCCTCACCATGCTCGACCCGAAGTCTTTTCAGACTACTATCAACTCGGTGGAAATGATCAATCCGATGAAGCCGAACTTGAGCCATTCCGGCAGCGGGAGTTAAAGGGGTACACAGAATCCCCCCATAGCCCGTTCGGGTTAGTCTGGCAGGTGGCCACAGCTACCGGCTGGAGTATAGACTACATTCTTTGGAAAGTGCCCTATCCGATGCTGTTACTCATGGCGAAGGATGCCCCTCGATACGTTTCGGTAGAAGAACAGAAGAAACGGCAATATAAGGAATTGATGAAGAAAATGCAGAAAGAAAGCGCTGTAGGCAAAGACCCGGTGACCTTCTTCCAAACCCACATATCAGCAGACTGATGGAACCCGTAGAACTTACCATAATCACCCGCAACAAGACCAAGGAAGGATTGGACGAGATTGCACGCGATACCACCAAGGTGGGCAAGACCGTAGAGCAGGTGACGGCCGACTTCAAGGCGCGCATGAAGGAACAGAGCGAGGTGGTGAAGCAGGTGGAAGCCGATATCAAGTCTTTGGAGAAACAATTGAAGAAAGCAGCTCCCGGTAAAGCCAAAATGGCGGTGGTTGCCGACTTGGAAGCTGCAAAGAAAGTTCTTGCCGAAGAGAAGGGCGAACTGGCTTCCTTGGAAAAGCAGGTGGAGCAGTCTTCGCAGAAGCACATTATGCTGCGCACGGAAATCCGCAATCTGAAGGAACAGATGGCGGGGATGACGGAAGGGACACAAGAATATGCTGCCGCCATGCAGCAACTGGGCGAGATGCAGGACGCATGGGGGATATCAATACTCAAGGAAGAATATTCTCGGACGACAACAAGAATATCAGGGCCACGATGGATGCGGTGTCCGGGCTTACCGGAGTGATGACGGCAGGTGTAGGTGTGGCTTCCCTCTTTGGCGTGGAGCAGGAGAAGCTGGCAGAGATACAGACCCGGCTGCAGGCTGTGATGGCGATTACCATGGGTGTGCAGCAGGTTGCCAATACGCTGAACAAGGACAGTTACTTCACGCATGTGCTGCTGGCAGGTGCCAAGAATATGCTGACGGCGGCGAACACCCGGTTGGCGGTTTCGTTGGGCATCTCCAATGTGGCAGCCAAGGCGCTGATGGCGACACTTACGTTGGGGCTTTCGGCGGCAATCACGGCCTTGATTTATCTTTGGAATAAATACAGTGATAGAACAGCGGAAGCTCAAAAGAAGCTAAATGCTGAAATCGAGAAGACCGGAACCGCTATTCAACAAATATCCAATGATGTGGACTTTGAAACCCGCATTGCCGAAGCGGCCGGAAAGTCGAAGAAAGAGCTGATTGAACTTCGGAAAGAAGCTGCTAAAACAGCTCTTGCCATGGCAGATATAGCTTTCGATGAAGCCAATGCTAAGTTTATGAAGGGTGATGCCACCAGAGAACAACTGGAAGCTGCTCGCGAGAATTCTCAAAAAGCATGGGACAATTATAATAAAACGATGCAGGATGCGGTTATCCTCGATTATGAGGAACGCGCCGAAAAGAAGAAAAAGGATAATGACAAGCAGGGCAAGGCTGATGAATTTGCTGAAGCCGAACTCAAAGCACGCCAGAAGATAAACGACATGATCATTGCCCTGATGAAAGAGGGCGAGGAAAAGAAAAAAGAACTGGCACTAAAGCAGTTTGATGAAGAGCTGGCGCGCATCGACCGGGAAGAGCGCGACCGTCTGAAGGCTTTGCAGGCAGCGCAGAAGAACGGAATGGCAGTAACGCCCGGACAAGTGGCTACCGTGAAGGACCAGGCAACCCGGCAACGGAACCTGGCCGGAGAGCGATACATGAAGGATTATTATGACATATCGAAAGAATATGCCGATAAGGACAAGAAACTGAAGGAAGAGGAAGAACAATCGTGGATTGACTATAATAAGGAATACGGCACTTACCAGGAAAAGCGCATCGCCATCGTCAAGGATTACGAAAACAAGATAGCCAAAGCCAGGACCGGTGGTGAAAAAGCATCCCTCAAAAAGGAACAGGACAAGGTATTGAAAGAACTCGATCTGGATAACCTGAAAAAAGGAATAGACTGGACTTCTGTCTTCGGCAATTTGGATAAAGTGTCTACCGATGCCTTGGCAGATTGAAGAAGCAGCTTCATGACTTCATCAAGGAACAGAAGAACCTTTCTCCCGAGAATATCAAAGAAATCGTTCAAGCCATCAACAGCATCGAGCAGGAAGAGAAACAGCGTTCTCCTTTCCAAGCGATAAGCGACTCCTTCGCCGTTCTGACCAAAGCCAACAAGGAAGCGGCGGAAGCCCGTAGGGAATATAACAAGGTGCTGGCAGAAGGTACAGAGCAGGAAAAGAAGGATGCCGCAGCCAAACTGGACAGTACCGAAGCGGCCAGGCGCAAAGCCGGCAGAAGCTACCGACTCCCTGCATGCCGGTGTGGACAAAGCCCGTGAATATGCGGAAGTGGCCGAAGGCGTGTTGGCATCATCAACGAACTGGGCATAGAGACACCTGAATGGCTGGACGGCTATATGGAGGGCATGAATGAGATTATGAACGGTCTTGCACAGATGGACCTGACCAAACCGATGACGGTTCTGACCGGCGGACTGCAGACCATAAAGGGGGCTGTGAAGTCAATAGTCTCCCTGGGCGGTACCATCAGCCTGTTCAATAGTGCCGATTATTCGGACTACAACGAGATGGTTGCCAAGTATGACGTGCTTCTGGATGTATGGGATGCCTTGCTGAACAAGAAGAAAGCCTACATCAAAGAGAGTTACGGGGCAGAGGCGACACAAGCCGGTGCGGAAGCCTGAACCTGCTGAATGCGGAACGGGAAGTAACAAAGCGTTTGGCGAATTCCCGGCTGGGTTCCGGTTCCTCTGCCGGGTCGCACTCGTTGCAGTACCGGATGTGGAAGGGCTCTTATAAATATGAGGGAAAGAACTGGCGGGATGTAGCCGGAGATATATCCAAACAGCTGGACGGTGTGAAATTTGACGGCATGAGTGACATGCTGAACATGACCGGTGAGCAGCTGGAATGGATAAAAACGAATTATACCGGACTGTGGTCTGCCATGGACGGTGACTTCCGTGGATATCTGGACAACATCATTGAATACGGCGAGGCCGAAAAGGAAATCCTCGAATCGGTAAAAGAGCAGGTAACCGGTATTTCCTTTGACAGTTTTGAAGACTCATATCTGAATATGCTGTCTGACATGAGCCTGAAGAATGCGGATTTTGCCAAGGACTTTGAAAAGAAGTTACAGGAATCCATTCTTCGCTCGATGCTGGCAAAGAATTATTCCACCCGGATACAAGCCTTGTACGACAGTTGGGCGAAGGCCGGTGAAGACGGAACTTATACACAGCAGGAGATAGAAGACTTAAGAAACATGCAAAGCCAACTGACCGATGCCATGCTGGCAGAGCGGGACAAGATGGCGGCAGCCTTCGGTTGGAGTGCGGATGACGGCAGCAGTTCCTCTTCCCAGTCAGGACGTGCAGGCGCAGTGACTACCATTACAGAAGAGACAGCCGGCAAGATAGAGGGTATCGCCACGTCCATGCAGATACACGTTATCAGTATGGATGACAAGATGACGGATATATCGCAATATGCGTATGAGGCTATCGGCATTCTTAACACGATTGCGGAGAATACGGCTTTCTGCAAGTATCTGGAAGCATTGCCGATGGGATGGAGAGAATGGAACGGGACGGAGTAAAAATGAGATAATTATGAAGATATTGGAAGGATTACTCACTATCAATGGTGTGGATATATATAAAGAGTATAAACGCTTTCCTGGCAGAAGATAGTGCTGCCGGCCATTCTAACTATGATGAACTGCTGAAGGTTCCTGCCATGAAAGCATATACAACTGTGTCGTTTCGTGAAGAGAACGGGGAGCGTTTGCCGGATGTGCTGCCGGAACCGCATTACGAGGCTCGCGACGTAACGTTGCAGTTCGGCATACTTACCGGCACGAAGGAGGAGTGGTACCGGAAATTTGTAGCCTTCCAGACTTTTCTTGGAAGTGGCTGGCTGGTATTGTCTCTGCCGGAACTGGGAACTACCTACGGATGTATTTCAAGAGTTGCACGAACCAGCAGATGATGACCCCTTTCAAAATCGGAGACAAGTTTTACGGAAAGATGAAAATGAAATTCCGGGAGCCGAATCCTTATACAACGATTGACCCTTTAAATAACGATTAAACGCTGTTCAAATGAAGCTGAATATCTATAACCAATCCGGCGAACTTAAGCTGACTGCCGGCACGTCTCCGTCATCCACGCTCAATCAGGAGCTGATGACCGAAGATGCCATCTCCGCCAGCTTCACACATCCTTTTTTCGTGCTGCTCGAGGTGAACGACTACGTGCTGCTCGAGGGCGTGAAATATAGTATCAAGAAAGAGTACAAGCCGAAGCAGAAGAACATGCAGACGTACAGCTACTCTGTGAAGTTCTACGCGCCGATACACGACGCCGAGCAGGTGATGTATCTGAACCTGACGGACGGGGCTTACGAACCGCAGTTCTCGCTCAACGGCAGCCCGAAGGCTCACCTGCAGAAGTGGGTGGAGAATATGAACCGCATCTACGGCCGCGAGGTGTGGGCCGTGGGAGATGTGGCGGAGGCTTCGTGGCAGACGATAGACTACGACAATACCACCTGCTGGGATGCGCTAACCAGGATATCGGATGCTTTCGAGCTGGAATGGTGGGCGGACGGCTTCAAGATGAACCTGACCCGCTGCGAGCGCGGAGAACGCGTTTCGTTGGGCTACATGAAAGCTGATATCACTTACCCAGGCAGAGAACAGCGAGGATGTACAGTTCTTCACCCGTCTGATTCCGCTGGGATCAACAAGGAATATAGACCGCAGCCGCTACGGATATACCCGCCTGCAGCTGCCGGACAAGGCGAAGTATGTGGACCGCAATACGCAGTATGGATTATACGAGCATGTGGAAGAGGCTGCTTTCGCTGAAATCTTCCCACATTACACCGGTACGGTGTCCGTAGTGCGGTCTGAAGAGAAGACAGACGACGAAGGCAAGAAGTTCACTGTCTTTTATTTCAACGACGAGAATATGATGTTCGACCCGAACAAGAACGAGATAGCCGGCTTGGTGAAGCGCCTCTCCTTCCAGACCGGTGACCTTGCCGGTCAGGGAAATTCTGATAACGGGAATTACTGGTTTGACGCCAACTATAATTCGGATACGCTGGAATGGGAAATCATCAACACCTATCCTTCCGATGACATTCAGATACCGGGCGGAAACCTTGTACCCCAGCCGGGAGACACGTATATTCCCTGGAATATTCGCATGCCAGAATCATACGAAGCTCAGGCTGAGCAGGACTACAAGGCTGCCGTGGACAGTTTCTTGGAGAAATACAGCGATGACATATCCATCTATGGTGGCGACACAGACTATATATGGGTGGACAAGCAAAACATACCATTACAGCTCGGTCAACGTGTGCGGTTGCTCAGTGACAAGTATTTCTCTTCCGGATATTTCGATACCCGGATGACGAAGGTGGTGCGGAAGCTGGACAACCTGGGAATCGCCAATATTGAGTGCACCAACAAGGTCGGCAAGGATGGAAGAGGACAGTGGAAGCAAGCCTCTCGCAGTTGCAGTATGTGGTGTCAATGGGGGGAGTTCCTCTTCCGGAGGCAGTGGCTCTTCTTCCATCACAGAGGTGTCTGACAAACTGAAGAAGGATATCCTTGTCAATTCCAGCGATGTAGGATATATAAAGAAGGGAGATGTGGTTGCTTCCGGAGAGACATGGGAAAAGATTTTTCGCAATATGCTTTACAGACCGGTAGGAGCGGAACTCCGGAGCAGCATATCGACATCAAATGATGTGGAATATGGCACTCCGAAAGGATATATCACCTACACGGCCACACGCAACGGACAGGGTGCCATGAAGGAAGCCTACTATGATGACAAGAAGGATAATATACTGCATTTTTCGGAAGAGAATTCCGGTGTACAGACTGCTGTCAGACGGCTGTCCGGCACCTATATCGAGAGGGAGACCTACAAGGCCGCCGTCACTTATGCCGCATCGGCCGACGGGCAGCTGCCGGAAAAGACATTGAACGACACCATCAGCGTAAACGTGCGCCGCAAGTGGTTTGCCGGGGTTGTGGACTCTGTGCCTGCCACATCGGCCCAGGTACGGTCACTCGGCAGCAGCGGGATGTACACCGGGGCCGGCAGCTACAAGTTCAGTGCCGGCCGGTGGAAGACAATCGTAATCTGCATACCTGAGGGAACCGTGAGCGAGCTCACCCTGACCGCATATCCCGGTAATTTTATCGAAGACACCGGAGTGTGCAGCGGCCCACTTCCATCCCTGTGGAAGGCGCTAACGGAAGCCAGGCAACGGACTACCGCATGTGGGTGATACGGACCGACGGCACGAACGATGCCGATACATTCACATTCAAAACGAGTTGACATGGTAAAGATAAACGGAAGCAGCTTCGCGCTGCAATACAAGAGGACAACGTACCGGCCTATCGACAGCTCGTCTGTATTCGATACCATAGAGGACGCACGCGTATACGCGAGGAACACCGACGCCGAAGCCTATTTCCCCTATGCGGGACAGCTCGTGTCGACCCTTGAGAACGGGGGGGCCGTCTACAAGCTGTCGAAGGACGACAGCATACCGGAGACCGACGGGAAGAGGCACTTCAAGCTTGACCCTATAGGCAGCAAGAACGACAACGACGACCGCTACGTGCGTAAGGACATCGCCGAGACCATCGAGAAACTGATGACCTTCATCGAGGGCATCAACGTGAAGGGCACGGCAACACTGAACGAAATCATGCTGCTGAAAGACCTCGTGTCGGAGAACTTCTCAGCCGGAGGCTCAGGTTTCGGCATCTACCGGGACGCGGACGGCAACTACCATCTCGACATCGACTTTGTGGACATCCGGAAGAAGCTGAGCGTGGAGGACATCCAGGTGCAGCAGTCCACCTATGTCGGGGGCAGGCAGTACAATACCGGCGGCGGCATCATCTGCAACCGCGTGGAGGACAAGGGCACATACTGGCGCTGCTATTTCAAGACCACTGATTCGGAGGGGCGTACCGTGTACAACACCTTCCAGGAGGATGACCAGGCCATCTGCGAGACGTTCAACCTGAAATCGGGCAACCACTACTACTGGCGGCTCGTGACGGGTACGGGAGACGACTACATAGACCTCTCCAAGGACGACTGTGCATCGGGCAGCGACATCCCGCTTGCCGGAGACAGCATCGTGCAGCTCGGCAACCGGACGGACACGGGCCGACAAGGTGCCATTGTATGGGACAGCGTTACCGCCGGAGGGCCTTACGTGCGCATATACAATGGGGATAAACTCGTACACGATGCCCGAACCGTTGATTGACTTCAATACGGTGCTCAGCGAGATTACCGCCAAGTTCATCAACCAGGCCACCGGTAAGGATATGGACAAGACACTTGACGACATGCAGGTGAATCTCGACATTATCAAGCAGCAGACGGACAAGGAGTACACGATGTGGTTCTATGACTATGAGCCTACATTGAGTAACATTCCCGCTTCGGAATGGACGACTGCGGAGCTGAAGGCCATGCACGACCAGGACCTGTTCTACAACACCGCTACCGGGCAGGGCTACCGGTTCGAGTCGGGTGCCTGGGAAGAAATCACCGACCACCTGACGCTGAAGGCGCTGGAAGATGCTAAAAAAGCGCAGGATACGGCCGACGGCAAGCGGCGTGTATTCGTGTCGCAGCCCACCGCGGCCGATGACTACGACATGGGGGACATGTGGGTGAACGCGACGTTCTCTTCGGGAGGCGTGTCATATAAGAATGATTCGCTTGTAGCTATCACAGCAAAGAAAGCCGGGGAAAACTTCAGTATATCCCACTGGCGGCCTTCCTCCACCGCCACGACAGCTATATCGAGAACCTGGGGGACCGTATCACGGTTGCGGTGACGGATTCGGAAAATGGCATTGCCGAGGTACGAGGCTCGCGAATCAAGGGATAAGCGATGCCTACGATGCCTATTATGCCGCACGGGGAGCGCAGAGTACGGCGGATGAGAATACAGCGGCCATCCAGGTGACAAAGGATGCCATTGCCTCACTGGTGGAGGGCATCCACTTCGACGGCTCCGGAAACATTACGAATATCAGCACCTCCGGACTTGTGACGACCGGGGACTTCAACTCGCTGCTGTCGAAGAAAGTGAGTTTGATGCGGCGGGGCATATCACGAACATCGACAAGTCGGGCTCATCACCGAATCAAACCTTGTGCAGATGTTTGCAGAGAAAACCGCTTCGGATGGTTATGTAAAGAAATCGTATATACCGCTTCGTTACCGAGCTGCCCGACCGGGAGGTTCCAGAGCGAATGCGCTGGTGAGCGCCGACCTCATCCGGTTCAACGGGCATATCGTGGCGAACGACACGTTCGTGGTGGACAAGGACGGAAACTTGACGCTGAATGACATTACCGCCAATAACCTTACATTATCGGGTGACATCAACGGGAATGATGCGACTTTGAATAACATTACCTTGAATAATGTTACAGCCAATAGCGGAGTATTTAAAGGCGAATTTAGTACATCTATGTCTGGAGGAAGCCGCGTAACTATAAAGGAGGAAAATGAATATGGTACTGACGGAACATATGGCAGCATAAGAGTGTATGACAATAATAATGATAAAGTTATTGATATCGGTTTTAAGGATGGTAATGAGAATAGCCATATATTTCGATAACTAGTGGTCATGGAAGTACTCTAAGCATTCTTAGTATTTCTACAAACAGAATTAGTATAATGAATTCAACTGGTGTTGGCGAAAGTGACGAGGTTTGGCTTGACACTATGTATGGATTGAGGTTTTTTGAAAATGGCATACTCAAGAAATCTTATCCAGCCAGATAATTAAAAGGATATTATAAATTAATAGTATACGTATCATGAAAATCAACTTTAGAAAAATCGAGGCCCAGACCTCATTCGAGGGCGGCAGACAGACCTTCGACGCCGCGGAAACCGTCGGCAATGAATGATGTACAACGGCAGTATCCTGCTGGACATAGGCTTTGAGGACTTAGCTAAAAGCATCTACTATTCAAAGGATGCAGTGGAGATTCCTGAACGATACAGCAAGGCCCTTGAGCTTGTAGTCAAGAACTCCCGGCTCATAGCCGCAGTGAAGCGTGAAATTATCAACCAACTGAACGTCAAGTGACATGGGCTACATCAGGTTCGTTTTGAGCAAGCGCGTGACCGGTGACGATGGAGGTGCCACGAATGCGGTCATCAGCGTATCGAGAGTGACATGGCCGACACGGGCATGCTCGAGACGAACCTGATAATGCACGCCCTTGCCGCGCGTGGCGGCAAGGTTATTGAGATTGTAGACTTCATACTGGACTCAAGCAGGCTTGATGACAACGATATATTAGGATAGGTTATGGATAAATTAAACAGAAACTTCGTTCGTGGCAACATCCTCAAGGCCGAGGAACTGAACGAGCTTGTCGGAAAGATTAACGAGTTCGCCAAGTGCGTTAATGACAACAGCCTCGAGACGAACAAGGCGGCGATGCAGAGCTTGAAAACGCCTGCAGGAAGTGAGGAATGCGCAGCTTGTCATCGGCACCGACCGGGTACGGCCTTCGACGGGGCGGCGGGTGCGACGCTTGAACAGACTGTGCGCGAACTGGCCGGAGGTGCCGGAACCATGTACAGCGTATATGTCCGGAACAACATGGCCTCGCTCGGCTTCGCCACCCAGTACGGCGAGGAGTGCGTGCTTGACTTTACGTTCGTCTCGCAGTACCGGGACAGTCTGGACGAACCCTACAAGTCTACCGGAGAACTCGGCCTGTGCACCATCATGATGAAGAACGCCAAGTATGCCGACTTCACCGTGGTGAAGCAGATGGAAGTCTCTTCGGGCGTATCCATCAGGCAGGACATAGCCGAATGGCTGTCATCAGGAAGCAACAGCGTGAAGATTTCCATCAAGGGGGAGAATACCGACAAGACCACCGCACCGGTGACGTACAACGTGCAACTCACGTCATTGGGCATCAGCGCCCCGAACTTCGCCTGGTGGACCGCCTTCTCCGGGAACATCAACATCCCGATGATAATCAACGGCAACATCAACAAGACGCTGCACTTGACCGTCACCGGCGACGGCTACAGCCAGAGCTACGACAAGGCGATAGGCACAGCCGTGTATCTGGATACTCCGTATATCTACTTGCTGGAGCATCCGGGAGCGACGGGCGTATACAACGTGAGTTCTATCTTTCCAACTCCGACAATACCATCCAGACAAAATCCGTATCGGTCAACATCATGTGCATCCGTACGGCCAGCGAAGCCGTGAAGCTTATGTGCGTGAACAACGTGGCGGAACAGCTCACCAACTGGCAGGACAACACGGTGTTCGACTACGCCATCTACGACGGTCCGTCCGCACTGACCGAGGCAAGGTTCTCCATCACCAGAGGCGGCATGGAGGTGTACAGTTCCGAGAATGACGCCATCGTGGCGAACGCAAGGAACACCTTCACCTACCGATGGAGGTGGAGACGGATGACGATGCCGACTTCGGCGTCACAGTCGGCGTGACGGACAGTGCGGATGCCTTGACGGAACCCATTGTCCTGCCGGTGAACAACTCGCTGGGCTATTCGGCTACGGCAGGCGCCGCACTCTATATCAATCCTCCGGACCGTGCCAACTCGCAG
>ENA-OQDD01000323-OQDD01000323.1-human-gut-metagenome-genome-assembly--contig:-NODE-323-length-20392-cov-1.890846_pt1 | contig 20392 bp, 29 predicted proteins | sample MGYA00242507_ERZ504598 | MGnify/ENA primary metagenome ERZ504598 (study PRJEB26092, sample SAMD00036318) | human gut metagenome | host: Homo sapiens | study: EMG produced TPA metagenomics assembly of...
CGGCATTCTATGCCGCCAGTGTGGCATGTGTGCAGAGTGACATCAAGCGTGTACTGGCATTCTCCACCATCTCCCAAATCGGTTTCATGATGGTGGCGCTGGGTGTATGTACATCAGCAACCCACACGAAGGGGGACTGGGCTACATGGCAGGCATGTTCCACTTGTTCACACACGCCATGTTCAAGGCATTGCTGTTCCTCGGAGCGGGTAGCATCATCCATGCCGTACACAGCAACGAGATGTCTGCCATGGGCGGACTGCGGAAGTATATGCCCATTACACATATCACGTTCCTCATCGCCTGCCTTGCCATTGCAGGTATTCCTCCGTTCTCCGGATTCTTCTCCAAAGATGAAATCCTGACGGCATGCTTCCAGTTCAGCCCCATCATGGGATGGATTATGACAGTGATTGCAGGTATGACAGCATTCTATATGTTCCGTCTTTATTATGGTATCTTTTGGGCCGGCTCTGAGCCGGGACAAAAGTCGGCAAGCGATGGGGCGACAGCCACATGCCTCACCCCCACGAGAGTCCTCTGGCGATGACCCTGCCCTGATGCTCCTTGCTGTGGTTACGATAGTTGCCGGTTTCATTCCTTTCGGACACTTCATCAGTTCCAACGGTGAAGCATATAACATCCATCTGGATTGGAGTGTGGCAGGTACAAGTATCGCCGTAGCGGTGGTTTCCATAGCCATTGCCACCTACATCTATGCAGGTAGCCGGCAACCCGTTGCCGATACATTGGCACACCGTTTCAAAGGCTTGTGGACAGCAGCTTACCACCGCTTCTATCTGGACGAGGTCTACCAGTTCATCACCCACCGCATCATCTTCGGCTGCATCTGCACCCCATTGCATGGTGGGACCGCCACGTGGTCGACGGTTTCTTCAACTTCCTTGCCTGGGGGGCTGAAGCTACCAGTGAAGAGATACGCGGCCTGCAAAGCGGACGCATCCAGCAATATACATTTGTATTCCTGCTGGGCACGCTGGCACTGATACTGCTACTATTGCTATAACCCGAGATTTTTCAATCGTAAATCGTAAATCGTTAAATCGTAAATATAAAGATGAACTTTTTATCATTATTCGTACTCATCCCCTTGCTGATGTTGCTGGGTCTTTGGCTCAGCCGCAACATCGCACAAATACGCGCGGTGATGGTGACCGGTGCATCGGCTCTGCTGGTTCTTTCTGCAGCATTGACCGTGATGTACCTCAATGCACGCCACGCTGGTGCCACGGATGAAATGCTGTTCCGTGCCGACATGGTCTGGTATCCTGCACTCAACATCCACTATTCGGTAGGAGTAGACGGTATTTCGGTAGCCATGCTGCTGCTTTCGGCCATCATTGTCTTTACCGGAACATTCGCCTCCTGGAGGCTGCAACCGCTGACTAAAGAATATTTCCTTTGGTTCACCTTCCTCTCCATCGGTGTGTTCGGGTTCTTCATCTCGATAGACCTGTTCACCATGTTCATGTTCTACGAGGTTGCCCTCATTCCCATGTATCTGCTTATCGGTGTATGGGGTCGGGACGCAAGGAGTACTCCGCCATGAAGCTGACACTGATGCTGATGGGCGGCTCCGCCTTCCTGCTTATCGGTATCCTGGGTATCTACTACGGTGCCGGAGCCACCTCTATGAACCTATTAGAAATAGCACAGATGCACAATATTCCCATCGAACAGCAACGTATCTGGTTCCCGCTCACCTTCCTCGGTTTCGGTGTGCTGGGCGCTCTGTTCCCGTTCCACACATGGAGCCCCGACGGTCACGCCTCCGCACCGACTGCCGTATCCATGCTCCATGCCGGTGTATTGATGAAACTGGGAGGTTACGGATGTTTCCGCATAGCCATGTACCTGATGCCCGAAGCTGCACAAGAACTGGGATGGATATTCCTGATTCTTACCGGAATCTCCGTGGTATACGGTGCATTCTCCGCTTGTGTACAAACCGACTTGAAGTATATCAATGCCTACTCTTCCGTCAGCCATTGCGGCCTGGTGTTGTTCGCCATCCTGATGATGAACCAGACAGCTTGCACGGGTGCTGTTCTGCAGATGCTCTCTCACGGACTGATGACAGCCTTGTTCTTCGCCCTTATCGGTATGATATACGGACGTACCCATACGCGTGACGTCCGCGAACTCTCCGGTCTGATGAAGATTATGCCTTTTCTGGCTGTCTGCTATGTAATCGCCGGTCTTGCCAATCTGGGACTGCCCGGACTCAGCGGTTTCATTGCCGAAATGACCATCTTCACCGGTTCGTTCCAGCATCCCGATACGTTCCACCGCGTGTGGACGGTCATTGCATGCAGCTCCATCGTGATTACGGCAGTCTATATCCTGCGACTGGTAGGAAAGATTCTCTATGGCACCTGCACTAACAAGCATCACCTCACCTTGAGAGATGCAACCTGGGACGAACGTACAGCGGTCATCATCCTCATCGCATGCGTTGCCGCCCTCGGTATGGCACCATGGTGGATTAGCGGCATGATTGGAGACAGCGTGCTGCCAATAACTGATTTATTTACGATTTGACGATTTACGATTGATAAATGACTTGTAAATCCCAAGAGTAACCTCAATCGTAAATCGTAAAATCGTAAATCCCAAGAGTAATTTCAATCGTAAATCGTAAATCGTAAATCGTAAATAGATATGGATTATTCCCAATTCCTCCTGCTCAAAGAAGAGCTTTCGCTGATATTGGTCATCGTCATCCTTTTTGTCGCCGACCTCTTCATGAGTCCGGATGCACACAAGAATGACGGCAAACCGGTGCTGAACACAATGCTGCCCGTTGCTCTGCTGACCATACACACACTTATCACCATCGTTCCCGGTCCTGTGGCAGATGCTTTCGGCGGCATGTATCACAATCAGCCGATACAGAGCATCGTGAAATCCATCCTCAGTATAGGTACACTGATTGTATTCCTGATGGCGCACGAATGGATGCGCCGTCCAGACACTGCCATCAAACAAGGTGAGTTCTACATTCTGACACTTTCCACCCTGCTGGGTATGTACTTCATGATTTCTGCCGGACACTTCCTGATGTTCTTCATCGGACTGGAGACGGCAAGCATCCCGATGGCAGCCCTGGTTGCCTTCGACAAATACCGCCACCACTCTGCCGAGGCAGGTGCCAAATATATTCTCACGGCACTGTTCTCCAGCGGATTGCTGCTATACGGATTATCTTTGATTTACGGTACGGTAGGCACTCTCTACTTTGCCGACATACCGGCACGCCTCACCGGCGACCCGTTGCAGATTATGGCATTCGTATTCTTCTTCTCCGGCATGGGATTCAAAATATCACTGGTGCCTTTCCATCTTTGGACAGCAGACGTTTACGAAGGTGCTCCAAGCACGGTGACAGCCTATCTGAGTGTCATCTCTAAAGCTCTGCGCTTTCGTGCTGATGGCTATTCTCATCAAGGTATTCGCTCCAATGGTGGAACAATGGCAGGAAGTGCTGTACTGGGTTATCATCGCCTCCATCACAATTGCCAACCTCTTCGCCCTACGCCAGCAGAACCTGAAGCGGTTGATGGCTTTCTCCAGTATCTCGCAAGCAGGTTACATCATGCTGGGTGTCATCAGCGGAAGCGCACAAGGTATGACGTCGCTGGTATACTACGTGCTGATATATATGTTTGCCAATCTTGCCGTATTTACCGTTATCACGATTGTGGCACTGCGGGCAGGCAAGTTCACACTTGAAGACTATAACGGGCTGTATACCACTAATCCGAAGTTGGCGTTCCTGATGACACTGGCACTGTTCTCTCTGGCAGGCATCCCGCCGTTTGCGGGCTTCTTCTCGAAGTTCTTCATCTTCGCGGCAGCTTTCGAAGGCGGCTTCCATCTGCTGGTATTCATTGCCCTTATCAATACAATCATCTCGCTTTATTACTATCTGAAGATTGTAAAGGCAATGTACATCAACAAGAGCGACGAGCCGATTGCAGCATTCCGCAGTGACAACTATACACGTGCCAGCCTGGCCATTTGCACGCTGGGTATTGTGGTACTGAGTATTGCAAGTGTGGTATATCAATCCATCGATAAGTTCTCATTCGGATTATAACCGGAGGGTATCATCACTTACCACAAATTACGCAGATTGGCACAAATTATCTTTAGAAGTTCTGATAATCAAGAGCTTTGAGTTGTGTTAATCTGCATAATTTGTGGTGAGTGTGTATTTTAGCACATTTCCATACTATACAATCGGCAGCACAAACCAAAAGCATGAGCTTTCCCCGGTTCACTGTCCACACCGATTGTGCCACCCAACTGCTCTATAATGCTCTTGCTGATAGAAAGCCCCAGGCCGGTGCCATGCACAAACGTATTCAGCTTTATAAAACGGTCGAATATCTGAGCCTGCATTTCCGGCTCAATGCCAAGCCCGTATCGGCCACATAAAAACGCAAATGAGTTTCATCCACCTTATCATATCCTACACGTATACTTCCCGCAGTGGTGAACTTGATGGCATTGTTGACAAAGTTGGCTATGACTGATTCAAACGGTTACGGTCACTGACAATCCGGCATTCCGGCAGATGATGGTCGAAGAGAACTTCCACACCCGGTTTAGCCTTCATCTTCATGAAGCGCACAATGTCCTCACATAGTACGTTCACGTCCAGCTCTTTTTCCACAAAGTCAAATGTCCCGGCCTCTATCTTGGACAAATCCAGTATGTCGGAAATCAGCTGCAACAGCAGGTCATTGTTTTCTTCGATAATCGCCATATACTGCCTTTTTCCTCCATGTCCCCGGTCTCTCCCATCAGACTGGAGAAACCGACAATCGCATTCAGGGGCGTACGTATCTCATGACTCATATTGGCAAGGAAGGCACTCTTCAGACGGTCGGCGGTTTCTGCCTTCTCCTTGGCTTCAATCAGCATAGCCTCCGTCTCCTTCAATTCCGTAATGTCATAGTTGACGCCTATCAGCTCTATTTGTCCGTTCTCCGGTTCGAACAGATTGACAACCACATTGGTACGTACCCAGTTCCATTTTCCCTTTTCGCCCGGACGCTCAATGCGCATCTCTCCCTGGAAATGTTTGGCTTCGCCCACACGGGCCTTACTGAAGAAATCAAGCATCCTCCTGCGGTCACTGGGGTACATCTTGCTGTATATTCCACGACATCTGCCAATTGGGTATTCTCGTCCTCTCCCATATTCTTATACCATTGCTTGATGCATAGCCTTTCCGGTCGAGCAGGTTCAGCTTGGCATAACCTACCTTCGCATAATCCGATATAAGCAGGAAGAAATTCTCGAAATCACAGATACGGCTCATGGCATCAATCCGTTCCGTATTGTCGATGTTAATCATGGCATAGCGGTAAAGTTACCTTTACTGTCATACACCTTGCTCACTTTCGTATAAAGATGTATCACATCCTTCGGCTGTTTGGAAGTGGAGTAATACCCTTCAGTCCGGTCGAAAGCATAATTCAGGCGGAAGTCGACCATATCCTCGGTCTGTATACGTTCTGCCAATTGGGCGGACACATTCGGGTTCTCGAATAAGTTCACTCCAATGACATCCTGTTTGTCACGGACCCCGAATATCTCCATATCCTTATTGTTGATGTCTACCAGGAATCCGTCTTTGTCATAGATTTCCACCCCGGCCGGTATATTGGCAAAGATATTCTTGAACAGTTTTTCGCTATGGTCCAAAGCCAGATGAGTCTGTACCGAGTCTGTCGTATCGAGGAATAACGCCACCACTTCATTCTTTTCCGGAGAGTATATCACCACGTGGCAGTGCTTGTTGGTGAGCTCAAAACACATGTCCATTTCCTTATGTGTCCCGGTGTTCACTATATCAAGCAGATATTCCAGTCTGGGGGCCGCCTCCCTTGAAAAAGACGAGGCAGTCTTGCCGATAAACGTCGACGCGGGTTTCCCAGAAATCGGCAAAGATAGAATTCGCATCTGTCACATAATACCCGTAGATTGTCCTTTTCATCACAGACAATGGACATCCGCACATACCCCAAAGGCATATAGCGGAACAAATTGCTGAGGAAAGTACGTTCACGCACAGCCTCATCCTTCGTTTTGCGCAACTCTATGCAAATGCTGATGACATTTGCAACGAACTAAACCATTGGTAATCCTCGTTAGTCCACATTCGGGTACGGTCCACCAAATCAATGCCCATATATCCCCACACCTGGTCATTGGCAACCAGCGGAGTTACCATCAAGGACTTTATATTCTGTCTCGCCAGAATTTCATATTCGGCGTAAGCGTGCTCCGGCAGTTGCCCCAGCGTTTCCAGCAGAACGGGCTTTTGTGCCATAATCTGTGACGTCCACCACGGCAAGCTGTCAGCCTGGACTCCCTGAAGCATTTCTTTCTCAGGAGCCACTCCCGGAGCCACCACCTCGTATGTGCAGCTCTGGTACCGGCACTTCTCATCGTATTGGAATATATAGACACGCCCGCCGCGAAAGAAATCGAGAATATCTTTCAGTATGTCGTAAATGCCCGCACTGATATCCTCGTCTTTCAGGAAACGGAATAAGGAATGGGATATTGAGGTCTGCCGATAAAGCAAATTGTTCACTCTTTGCAAAGCCTGCTTCGCAGCTTCCTCCTTCGGCATCTCTACGCGCTGCAACACTCCGAAAGCCTTCAATGTACCATCCGGCAAATGCTCCTTATACCCACGCGCGAGTAGACCCAGACCACTCCTTCAGTAGAATAGATAGGAAACGTCTGTTCATAGACCTCCATATTCTGAATGGCAAGGAACTCCCGGCTGATACGCGTCCGATAGTCTTCGCGTATCATTTTACCGAAATCCTCAAAGCTCAGGTATTCCCCTTCCAAGCCTAACAACTTACAGACATATTCGGAGCAGAGATACTGCCTTGAAGAAAAATCAGCCTCCCACCAACCTATCCGGCCAAGAATGGAAAGGCGCCGGAAACGTTCACTATCGTCACGATGAACAGCCATATATTTATCAATATTGGTTTGAGATACAAAAATAGCCATAAAACTCTAATAAGCAACCATTAGAAACCTTTTTCGTCCCAAGCAGCCTATATATAAGGATAACAAACAATCCGGAAGAATGTGCGGTAACCGAATCGTAATAAATTTGAAAATGAAACGTATGTGCCATGTATCACCGGTGTAATGTCATTGCCTCATCTTTGCAGCGGATTAAAAAACGTACAAAGAAAAGAGATGAGCATGAAATTAGACTTGGGAAAGATTTTCTTCCTTATTTTATTCCTCACACTTTCCGTCATGGCTGCCACGGCGGGAACCATCAAAGGGACAATCACCGACCGACAAACCAAAGAACCGCTGACGGGAGCCACCGTGCAAGTGAGCGGAACGGCACAAGGCGCCGTCGCCGATTTGGATGGTAACTATACACTGGAGCTGAAAAACGGAACCTATACCCTCACCGTCCGTTACATCGGCTACAAAGACATGACGATAAATGCCGTAGAGATAAAGGGCGAAACCGTGCTGAACTTCGACATGGAGCCGGACAACGCAAACCCTGGGCGAAGTGCAGGTCACCGCCAAGAAGAACCTTGAGGGCGAACGCGCCTTGCAGATGGAACGGCAAAAAGCGACCCTCGCCATCGAGAACCTCGGTTCCAAAGAGATGTCCCTCAAAGGCATCGGCAATGTGAAGAAGGAGTAAAGAAAATAACGGGCATCTCCATCGCCAGCGCCGGACAACTTATCGTCCGCGGACTGGGCGACCGCTACAGCACCACCACGCTGAACGGACTGCCCATCGCCTCGCCCAACCCGGACAACAAGCTGGTGCCGCTCGACCTGTTCCCCTCGTCCACCGTACAGAACATCACCGTCAGCAAGGTGTATGACGCAGCCGCCTTTGCTGACTACAGCGGTGCGCACATCAACATCAGCACCAAAGAAAACATACCGCAAGATTTCTTCCAACTGAGCCTCAACACGGGCGGGAAGTTCAACACCTTAGGCAAAGACCGCTATCAGATGGACCGCAGCGGCTCGCTCCTGAAGACACCCAGAGTGGACGCAGCCGCCCTCGGCATGCCCCTGATGGAGTTTGACAAATACGTGAAGACCCGCAATATCTTCGATACCTCCTTCAGCGCCGGCAAGAAGAGTTCGTTACCCGAACTGGGCGGGAACCTCGCTTCGGCAAGAACTTCGGTATAGGCAACCAGACACTCAGCTGCTCGCCTCCTTCAGCGCCAGCAACGGCTACCAAAACATGGAAGATGCCTTCTACAAGACACTCGAGGCCACCGGCACCGTGCAGGACGACTTCTCCTACGACAGCTTTGCGCAGGAACTGAAGCTCGCCGCCCTCGGCTACCTGGGCTACACCCTGCGCCGGAGCGACCGCATAGGCTACACTTTCTTCTACGCCCGCAACGCCATCGACACCTACCAGCGCCGCGAAGGTACTGATGCCGAAGGACACGAGCTGACCGGCAGCAACAACATCATGCACATATACACCCTGCAAAACCATCAACTGAACGGAATCCATAACTTCGGCGAGAGCGACAGGTGGCAACTGACCTGGGGAGCTCGTACAGCAAGACCGGTAGCGAAGAACCCGACCGCCGCCAAGTGATGTACGTCAAGGACAACGACGCAGCCTCAGGCTCTTCAAGCTGAACCGCCAAGAGACCATGCGCTACTTCGGCAGCCTGGACGAAGAAGAGTGGAACGCCAACCTCGCCATGCGCTGGAAGTGGAACGACACCAGCCACCTCAAGCTCGGCTTCAACTACAAGGACAAGAACCGCGACTACAGCGCTACCCGCTTCTACTACAACCTGAACAAGCTGGACCCCGTCATCACCGACATCTACAACACCGACGGCTTCCTCAACCAGCAGAACATTGCCGACGGACAAATCATGGTACAGCGTGTGATGCAGCCCAAAGACAGCTACCGCGCCGGAAACGAAATCTACTCCGCCTACCTGCTGACCGACTTCTATCCCACCGAAGCCCTCCTGGTGAACCTCGGCCTGCGCTACGAAATGAGCAAGCAATGGGTGCGCTACGCCAGCGACGGCGGCGACTGGTACTCCCGTCGGCGCAATTTAGACAAGAACGACCTCTTCCCCGCCCTGAACCTGAAATATGCGGTGAACCCCGCCAACAGCATCCGCTTCTCTGCCTCGCGCACCGTCACCCGTCCCTCGTTCATCGAGATGGCACCCTTCCTCTACCAAGAGTCCTACGGTTCGGCACAAATCCGCGGTAACGAAGAGTTGCAGAACGGTTACAACTACAACTTCGACCTACGTTACGAACGCTTCGGCAAGGACGGCGACATGCTCTCCGTGACCGGCTACTTCAAATACCTCGACAGCCCTATCGAACGCATCCAAGACCTGCAAGGCGGCGCCACGCTGCACAGCTTCAAGAATGCCGACAACGGCATGGCTGCCGGCGTGGAGCTGGAGATGCGCAAACGGCTCGTCAAAGACCTGCGCCTAGGTGCCAACATCAGTTACATGTACACCAACGTGAAGCTGCCCCAAAGCGGTGCCTACACCAACAAGGAACGTTCGCTGCAAGGCGCATCGCCCATACTTGCCAATGCCGACCTCACCTACTCGCCGCGCTTCGGTGAAGACAGGCAACTCAACCTCGCCCTGCTCTACAACCTGCAAGGCAGCCGCATCCATGCGGTAGGCGTGTCGGGTCTGGGCGATGTCAGGCAACAGACGCTGCACACGTTGAACTTCAGCGCCGGATATAGCCTGAACAAGCACTTCAGCCTGAAGCTGCAAGTGAACGACCTGCTGAACCGCGATGTCATCTTCAAGCAAGATGTGCCCACCACGGGGCAGGAGATGGAAGTGGAACGCTACCGCAAGGGAACGAACTTCGAGGTGGGAATAAGCTACAACCTATAAAGTCTCCCACCCTCCCCTGAAGAACGGAGAACACTCTTTGACAAACAAGCAGATTTAAGAGAATCAATCTGAATGACAGACAGATAAATTGGATATAACAACTAAAACAATTGAATTATGAAAACAATGAAATGGAAATTCTACTCTCTGGCCTTTGTAGCCGGAATGTCTATCCTCACCGCTTGCAGCAGCGACGACAACAACGACAATGACGGCAACGGCGGCAACGGAAACGGCAATGAAATCGAAAACGGTACGATACTGAAAGGTACCATCACCTCCGACGTGACCCTGGCTGCCGGAAACACCTACAAGCTGAGCGGCGAATACATCGTAGAAGAAGGTGCCACGCTCCACATAGAAGAAGGCGTGAAGATTATCGCCGTTTACGATGACATCGCAGACTACATCCTCGTGAAGCAGGGCGGTAAAATCAACGCCGTAGGCACGCCGGACAAACCCATCGTAATGACCAGCGAAAAAGAAGAGCCGGGCGCATGGGGAGGCATCCACATCTGCGGACGCGCCCACACCAATGCCGAAGGCGGCAAGGGAAGTTCTGAAATAGGCGGTGCCGTTTACGGCGGCAACGATGATGCCGACAACTCGGGCACGCTGCAATACATTCGTCTGGAATACACCGGCTTTGCCTTCGATGAAGAGCACGAAGCCAACGGTATCTCTTTCTACAGCGTAGGCAACGGTACCATCGTGGACCACTGCCAAGCCTACAAAGGTTCCGACGACGGCTTTGAGTTCTTCGGCGGCTCGGTAAACGTGAGCAACCTCGTAGCCGTAAGCTGTAGCGACGACTCCTTCGACTGGACCGAAGGCTGGAACGGCAAAGGCACCAACCTCGTGGCTTACCAAGAAGCCGAATCCACACTGGGCTACGACTGCGACTGCCTGATGGAGTGCGACAACAACGGCAGCAACAACGCCGCCACTCCCGTTGCCCACCCCGTATTGAAGAACCTCATCCTCGTCGGCAACGGCGGCAGCAAGCAAGGCATCCGTCTGCGTGCCGGCACGGAAGTGGAAATAGACAACGCCAAGGTCTGCGGCAAAGGCCAACCCCTGACCGTGGAAACCGCCCTTACCGAAAACGCCCTGAAGAACGGCACCTCCAAGCTGACCAACATCACCCTCACCTCCGAGCTGAGCAGCAAAGAAGGCATCTACACCCATGCCGACTTCATCGCCGTGACAAGCAACAAGGTGGACGCCAACCTGAGCTACAGCTCTTTCGAGGACATCAGGAAAGAATGCAGCTGGATGAACGGAAGCTGGGTGAAGTAAAAAAAAGAAGCACTCGCAAGGCTATAAAAAAACACACAACTTCTTCAACAGCGTGCCCCTCGAATGCCTTCCGGCTTCAAGGGGTACGCGCTGTTTCAAAAAAGAAACTAAAAGTACCGTTTACTTCTTCTTCAGCTCCTTCTTCAATTCCTGAACCTGAAAGCTGAACAAGTCCAGATGACGGCAAACGCGCTGCATGAAACTGCCTGCCGCCCTGAAGCAGATACGCGAAATGCGCACTTTATCTGCCGTACAGTCCTCTATCCGTTCCACCGGTTCGCTGGTGATGGAGGGAAAAAAGTTTCCAAGTCCCTTGATGTTCACCGTGCGTCCACTGGCCAGATAGTCCGCTATAATATCCGGCAGTTGCACCAGCACGGACTGGGCATCGCCACCTGCAGGGAGCTGACAAAAGCCAGCCTCTTGGCCAGTTCGTCATTGCTCACCGGTTCCGGCTGAAGCACTTTTGACGCCGCGTAGTAGCGCACCACTTCCTTGTCTCCACTCTTGTCCACCTTCTTGCGGACCACATAATTCATTGACATACCAATCTTTCTTTATAATTAGGTTCGTAAAAAACGAAAGATATTCCCGCCCGACGCGAGGCACACCTACAACTTGCATACACAAAGCCTATACCTTACGGTAAAGACTCCGTGACCGAATACCTTTCACTATATGACTGAATACCTAAAACACCCGGATGTATTGCCCCAAAACATGGGGATGTTTTCACCCAAAACACCCGGATGTAATACCCCAAAACATGGGGATGTTTTGGGAGAAAAGATGGGGATGTTCTGACCTTTCAGTATAGGGTTCAAAGGTAATGACTCCCTATGAGAAATACAATAGATATAGGCCTTTTTGATGGTCGGAATCAAGCTCCTTTTTCTTCGGAAGCAGCAGGCAGTACCCGCTGGAAATCTCTGCCGGACGGAGACTGGAATACCTGCAAATCGAATTCGGGGATGATTGCCAGCACATGGTCGAATACATCCGCCTGCACCCCTTCATAGGCACCCAATCCTTCAGCGCACAGAAGAAATAAAGTTCTATCGGGATACCGCGGTCGGTAGGCTGGAGTTGGCGCACCATGCAGGTCAGTTCCTGATTTACGTCGGGAAGACTTTTCAAATAAGCCGTCAGATACGCCCGGAACACCCCCAGATTGGTCTGGCGGCGTCCGTTGACGAGGATGGAGTTATCGATGCCGTTTTCCACATTGTACTTTTCAATCACTTCCTCCGTCTGCTCCACATAATCTTTCAGTAGCTGTATCTTGCGATATTTGCCAGCATCTCCGGGGTGCAGAAACGGACGCTGGTCATGTCGATATTGATACTGCGCTTCACTCGCCGCCCACCGCTCTCGCGCATGCCGCGCCAGTTCTGGAAGGAGTCGCTGACAAGCAGGTAAGGAGGATGGTGGTAATGGTATTGTTCCAGTTGCGCACTTTTACGGTGTTCAACGTTACCTCTATCACCGTACCGTTGGCACCGTACTTGGGCATCTCAATCCAGTCGCCCACCTTCAGCATGTCGTTGGCCGAAAGCTGCACACCGGAGACAAAGCCCATAATGGAATCCTTGAATACCAGCATCAGGATGGCTGCCGAAGCACCCAATCCGGCAAGCAGCGAAAGCGGGTCGCGGCTATCAGTTCGCCCACGACCACAATGCCGCCCACCAGCCATAGGATGACTTGCATGGTTTGCAACATCCCCTTTAAAGGGCGGTCACGAAATTGCTCCTTCTCACTGTATACACTGTAAACAGCCTTCAGGAACGAGTTAACGAAACTCAGGAAAGTAATGATGATGTAAATAAGGCAGATACGCCGGATGAAATCCATTGCCGATGAACCGACTTCGACAAATGCCAATGGAACAAACAGATAGATGATAACGGGAGCCACCATGCGGCTGAGGTGCACCATCACTTTACGGTCGAATACGATGTCGTCCCACGTAGCCTTGGTCTTCTTCACCAGTTGTGCCACTACCTTCAGCAGGATTTTCCGGCATAGGGCATCCGCCAGGAAAGCAACGGCAAGTATCAGTGCGAAGGCAATGAATTGGTCGAGCATATCAGCCCGGGAAGGGATATGCCCCACCCGATTAAAAGGTCGTCTATCTTCTTCAATATCTCCATAATCGTATGTTTATCATAACGGCAATCTTATCTACGCGACTGTTCCTCCCGCTCGAGGAACTCCATAATGTCTTCTTTCAACCACTGATAAAGATAAAGGTTCTTGTAGCCGCTGTTTTTTTTCAGCATCACGGATACATTGACCTGACTGTTCTCATACCCCGTCAGTTCGTTGCGGAACTGTTCGTTATGCTCTGCCAGGCGCTTTATCTCCTGCTCGCGTTCACGACGCAGCACCGTACATACCGGGATAAGGATTTTCAGCACTACACAATCCATGATATGGTGTCCTTGGATATAAAGATAGGTATTGTCCGGAGTCAGTCCCAAACGTTCCAACTCCGTGCCCAGCTGCTCCACCCGGTCGATGTAGCGGGGGAAACGGGCTTGCAGTTCGGACAGCTTTGCCGACACCGTCTTTTGCATCTCGTCCAGACTACGGTAAGGATGACGCAGGTTTATCTCTTGCAAACGCACGCAGGCGTTGAAGTCGTACATCGGGAAAGTGTGTGTGTCGTGCTGGCGGTAGAACCAGACATTCCACAGAAACAGCGGATAGGCAATCTGAGAATAACGCTTCAGAAAAGCGGGGAAGTCCAGGATATGCCGGTCGTTCAGCGTGGCCTGCACACAGACTTCATGCAGACTGTCGGCAAAGCAGTGGAAGTTCTCGATGGCATAACCGTAAGTCTGGAAGATATAGGGACTCTTGTTTATCCTATGCGACACCTTGGTGGCACCTTGCAGCAGGAAGTCGTAGTCGCTGTCTACACAAGCTATCAGGCTGCGGCCCAGCTCCGATGTGTTCAACGTATTCATCAGCACCATCTTCTTGCCCTTTGCTAGAGAGGTGGCCGAGGGAAGCATCACTTGAAAATAACGTTCCTCATTCTCGAACTCGGACAGCAGCGTCCGCCAGAAAGCGATGTCGTACATAGCTCTCCACATACGCCACTATGCGCCTGCGTGCTCTCTTGGGAGACAACTTGCGGGCGGCATCCAGATAGGCGGAAGTAAGGTTATGTTTTAAAGAAGTGGACACTTGGGCAGGGATTAAGGATTAGGGATTAGGGAGGAGATTTCGCTGACTTCGGTGACGGCATCCAGCCAGCCTTCCATGATGACGGCGGGCGAATGGGTGGTGAGGATAAGCTGCACATTGGGATTCAGGTTGCGTATCATGCCGATGAGCTTCTGCTGCCATTCGATGTGCAGGGAGGCTTCCGGCTCGTCCATGAAGAGTACGCAGTGGTCATCGTCACGCACCAGCACGGTCAGCAGGATGACCAGCATCTGCTTCTCGCCCGAAGACAGCTTGTAGGGCAGCAGGCGCTCACCGTTCTGATAGAAAACGATGTCGTTGCTTTTGCGGTCTATCGTCTTATGGGTATAGCTGAAAAGCTCGTCAATCATATCCTGAAACTTCCGCTTGGGGAGGGAAAGGGAGGGAGCCAGGCTACGCTGCTCTTCATCACCGCTGAGCAGTTCTATCATCTTGTTGCCGATGTTCACCTGGTAGTCCAGATAACGGCGCTGGAGCAGATAGAGCTGCCAGTCCAGTTCCGACTTCACGTTGGCATCGGCCATGCGTGCCGTAAAGTCGCCCATGATAAGGGGGCGGTCGTAGCTGCGGATTACATCATAGGGGATAAAGGTGGCTGCGGGGTTGTCGAAGTAGACGTGTACGCCGTTCTTCTCGTCACTCTTCACTTCACCCGATGTCTGTTCCAGATAGTTGACCGAACGGTTCAGGATAGTGGTCTTCCCCACTCCGTTGATGCCGGAAAGTATATTGACGTCAGGACGCAGGTCCCAGGCAATATCGTACCGATGCCACAATCCGTGTATTTCGATACGCTTGATGTAATTGGCTTGTACTTCCATGGTTTCTTGCTTTTAATTAGAAGCAAATATACACGATAATCTCTTATTTCTACGCCCATGAACCAGAAAAATCATATAATGAAAGATTTTCTCTTTTCAGAAAATAGTTGTTCTTTTGCACCCGCAAAGAACAAAAGAGTATGGACAAGAACATTCAAGGGCATCTGTTCGCCCTTACCGCAAATATCTTATGGGGGCTGATGGCACCTATCGGCAAGTCGGCCTTAGCGGAGTTTTCCGCGTTGTCAGTAACCACATTCCGCATGGTAGGCGCAGCCGCCTGCTTCTGGCTCCTCTCCTTGTTCTGCAAACGCGAGCAGGTGGACCACCGGGACATGCTGAAGATATTCTTCGCCGCACTCTTCGCGCTGGTATTCAATCAGGGTGTCTATATCTTCGGACTCTCCATGACTTCGCCCATAGACGCCTCCATCGTTACAACCACACTGCCCATCGTCACCATGATAGTGGCTGCAATCTATCTGAAAGAGCCGGTCACCAACAAGAAAGTGCTGGGCATCTTTGTAGGGGCTATGGGCGCATTCATACTCATCATGAGCAGCCAGACCACCGGTGCCGGCAATGGCAGCCTCATCGGAGACCTTCTCTGCCTGCTCGCCCAAATCAGCTTCTCCATTTATCTGACCGTATTCAAGGGGTTGTCGCAAAAATACTCTCCCATCACCCTGAACAAATGGATGTTTGTCTATGCCTCCATGTGCTACATCCCGTTCTCTTACCACGACGTGGCTGCCATACAGTGGAGCGAAATATCTACAGCCGCCCTGCTGCAAGCGGGATATGTGGTTGTGGGAGGAAGCTTCCTTGCCTATATCTTCATAATGAGTGCGCAGAGGCTGTTGCGCCCCACTGTGGTGAGCATGTACAACTACATGCAGCCCATCGTGGCCTCAACCGTTGCCATCATCTTAGGATTGGGAGTGTTCAATTTGGAAAAGGGAATAGCCATAGCCTTGGTATTCCTGGGAGTGTACATCGTGACACAAAGCAAGTCACGCAAGGATTTCGAGAAAGAAGGGAAAGCCGTATAAAACAGCCGTTCCACCGTCACAGTACTCCGGCACGTACCCGGCTCAGAGACTCGGGAGTCATTAACAGATAAGATGCTATGTGGTTGACTGAGGCACGCCGGGCTATCTCCGGATAATCCCTGACGAAGCGCGCATACCGCTCGCGTGAGGTTTCGAAACGCCAAGAGTCTGCTTTATATTGGGAAAGCATTAAAGACCCCTCCAATAAATGGCGAAGCAGACGGGCTATATGCAGATAACGCTCAGAGAGTTCGACCAGTCCTGCATACGAAATGCTCCAGATGACGCCTTCCTCCAGGGATTCCAGCTGAAGGCAATTACGGCGTCCGGTGAAAAGGCTGACGATACACATAGCGCCGTCACCGTCGCAGGCAAAGTTCTCTGTAATGTCCCGGCCTTCTTTGAAATAGAACTGGCGAAGCAGTCCTTTCTCTACGAAAACAATATCCCTGGCTATATCTTTCTCACTAATCAACAGTTCTCCTTTGTGCACCTCACGGCGTACAAACAAACCGGCAATGAGCTCCAGCTCCTCAGAAGGGAGTTCATGAAGGCGGCGGGTAAACCGCCGCGCCACTTCCATGTTGTTTTCCTTAGTCATCGATATAGGGAAAGGGATATGCCCTTATTTCTTCAGTTCTGCAAAATAGGTGTCCAGCAAGTTCTTGGCAGCCACAAAAGAAGTCAAGTTGCCCTGTAGCACTTGTTTTTCCTTGCCAGTCAGCATCGCTTCAATCTGCGGATTGTGGTAGAAGCTGTCGCGCAGCTGTTCGTTAATGGTCTCGTACATCCAGTATTTGCTTTGCTCATTGCGGCGGTATTCAAAATAGCCGTTATCTTTCACAAAGTCAATGTATTTGTAGACCATATCCCACACTTCTTTTACACCAAGATTATAGAAACCGGAATAAGTCAGCACTTGGGGTGTCCAACCGCTCTCCGGAGCCGGGAAGAGGTGCAGCGCATTACGGAACTGCGTTGCTGCCAGTCTGGCCCGCTCCAGATTGTCGCCATCAGCCTTATTAATAATAATGCCATCGGCCATTTCCATGATGCCGCGTTTGATGCCTTGCAACTCATCGCCCGTACCCGCCAGCTGTATCAGCAGGAAGAAGTCTACCATAGAATGTACGGCAGTCTCACTCTGCCCCACCCCTACCGTCTCTACAAATATCTTGTCGAAACCGGCAGCCTCACAAAGCACAATCGTTTCACGCGTCTTGCGTGCCACGCCACCCAGCGAACCGGCAGAGGGACTGGGACGTATAAAGGACTTGATGAACGGAGAGCTTCTCCATACGCGTCTTATCACCGAGAATACTGCCTTTGCTGCGTTCGCTGCTCGGGTCAATGGCAAGAACGGCCAACTTGCCGCCGTGTTCCTCCAGTACATGCAAGCCAAATACATCAATAGAGGTACTTTTACCGGCACCGGGCACACCACTGATACCCACACGGACGGAGTTGCCCGAATAGGGCAAACACTTCTCTATCACCTCCTGCGCCACAGCCTGGTGCTCCGGTTTCACACTTTCCACCAGTGTTACAGCCTGGCTGAGTACCGTAACATCACCTTTCACTATACCTCCACATAGTCTGATACGGAAAGCTCGCGTTTCTTCCGCCTGGGACGGTTCTTCAAGTAAGGATTGACCGATGAAGTTGCTCAATGCCTGCATTGACAACCAAGCCTTTATATGCTTCATTATTTTCGGGATGTTCCATGGCTATTTGTGAGTTATAAGTTATGAGTTATGAGTTATGAAGGACTTACGACTTCTTATTGTTTTGCTTTAATGTTGATTTCAACTTTCGGCTGCATCGGGTCATTGGTAATCATCAGCAGACGCAGATGACGGCGCTTCTTGCCTATATTCTTCTTCACTACCGTTACCCGCAGGCGAGTGCTTTCACCGGGTTGCAATACACTCTTCTTGAGGTTAACTCCCACTGCCGGGTGGAATACCTGGAGCTTGTTTATCTGTAAAGGAGAACGCCCGGTATTGGTAATGGTAATATCTTGACGTGCTTTTGACTTCTTGGCCAATATCGCACTCATATCAACTTCTTTGGTAGAAAGGCTGATGACAGGAGCATTTGCCTTCTCCACTTCCGTCATTCCGGAGAAATCCGGTAAAAGAATGGCAGAAACGGGAATTTCGTTTTCATCGCCCACCTTGTCACCGGAGAAGCGAGAAAGATAGACCGACGCTTGAGTCAGTCCGAGGTCAGTCAGTCTTTCCGAATTCAATGTAAGTGTAATCACTCCTTTTTCTCCCTTTTGCAGCACGTTAGGTTCTACTTTTGTCTGCAAATAAGGGGCAGATGCATCAGTACCGGTTCATAAGGACGGTCGGAAAGATTGACCACGCCGATATGAATCACCGGCTGCTCACCATGCTGAATATCGGGGAAGTCGAGGCTGTTCTTGTCAATACGTATCTGACCGATAAGATAGGGATGCGTCTTGGTAAAGTCCTTGATTTCCTGTACTACTTCACCATTGAACTTCAAATAGACCAGATTGGGTTGCGCATTGCTGTAAATAGCCACGGATTTCTGGAAATGTCCCAATGCCTTGGCGTCAAAAGTCACATTTACTGTTCCTTTTGCCCCCGGAGCAATAGGCGTTTTTGTCCACTGGGCCACAGAGCAGGCGCAATCCGGCTCTACTTCTGTAAGCACTAAAGGCTGGTCACCCGTATTGGTGATGGTATATTGCACAGTCACGGGATGCTTCCATTCTATCTGGCCGAAACTGTACATCTCTGTATTCGAGGTAAAACGAGCTTGCGCTACAGCAGTCAATACCACACTTGCAAGCACATATAAAGTTATCAATATCCGCTTCATCTATTTTTCTTAATATCAAGATTTCCTAATTCTGCCACTCTCATTCAATATTAGTCGGACAAAAATAGGTGTTTTTAGCGAGAGTACCTAAATAGCGGAGCGCAATTGTACAAATTGCGCTCCGCTCCATACTCTATTGTTACTTTATTACAATTATCCCTCCCGCCGAATGCGAAGCATACTCCGGAGCATACGCACACTGTATCGTGGCCAGCCCCGTTTCGTATGTTCCGCCACGGGCTATGCGATAACTGTGCTCTAAGACATAAACGCCTTTGCCCAAATGGTCGAAGAAGAAATTGGTTGCGGCATCTTCCACTTCTGCATAATAACCGAGGCCATTACTCCAACGATAACCGGAAAGCGAGCCTATAGGTTCAAAGCAGGCACCCCGCTGGTCTTTCAACTGAACAAAATCCATAGTACGGTCCAAGCGGATAGTCAAACGGGCCACTATTTTATCACCGACGGATAATACGGTCCCTTCCGTAACCGGTTGCAAGGACTTGCTACCACCGGCCGATATACGCTCTACATAAAGTTTCTTCTCTACATTCAATTCACCCCCTGCTGCTTTACATCAGATATGGGTGACAGATACTGGGCATAAACAGCTCCCCAGGCAATGCCTGCATCCCGTTTCTCTACGGTGACGGTTTTAGCTTTCAGCTCCGGACTTCCTTGAGCGAAGGTTTCCTTGACATAACCCAAACCCGGGATTATGGTCTTTGTAGGCGACAATGTTTCCAAAACTTTGTTACCTAACGTGATACGTACGTCTCCCCGACTTTCCAGCAGATTAGTACCTTGACAAAGCAATGCATAAACAGCATCAGCCGTTGCAACCGGAGAATTCCAACTGGTAGTCTGCTTCTGTTTCAGCAGCCAGAGTTTCATTTCCTCCACCAAAGCATCGTTGCCACCTGCCATATGCAGGGCTTCCATTACTTCCACATGGGCAGGGATGGGCAGCATACCCCAGTTATACGGATTTGCTTGGAAAGCAAAGTATGCACCCAGTTCATCCGTCTGTACCAGATGTTCCTTGAGGGAAGCGATGAATTCATTCGCCTCGGCTGTACGCCCTACTGCTTTCAGGATGATGGCAGACTGCGCCTTGCTGCTCATGGTTCCATCTTTAAGATTGGCACCTACTTTTGATAGGAAATAGCGGTAAGCCGCTTGATTG
>ENA-OQDD01000324-OQDD01000324.1-human-gut-metagenome-genome-assembly--contig:-NODE-324-length-20368-cov-2.020355_pt1 | contig 20368 bp, 20 predicted proteins | sample MGYA00242507_ERZ504598 | MGnify/ENA primary metagenome ERZ504598 (study PRJEB26092, sample SAMD00036318) | human gut metagenome | host: Homo sapiens | study: EMG produced TPA metagenomics assembly of...
TCTTGGATACTCTGTATTTCTTATTTAATTCTGAATTGCATCTGTAGCAGAAACTTTCTTGGTTAAGACATTTCTTACTCTTTGACGACATTCTGCATCAAATGGCATGCTTTCCATTTTGAAGCTGGATTCAATACTGCTTACTCTTCTATCAACTGTCATACACGTATCCTTTCCCCTTTCCCTTTCGCAGAAAGGTATTTGTTCTTCTATAGTATACCACAAAACGCTACATCTATACTACAAATTTCCGTATTACGAAAAGCGAACACATAACCTTCTCCGGTGTCATTGTCATTCCAATTTACCCCCATTACATTTCAGGTGCTTGCCACTCAGACTTACCATTTTTCTTACAACTTTATACCACTGTGATACGATATTTTGCGATACTTTACAAGGTTTGCAAGCTAATCACTAAATACCTTCCAGCCCTTGTAAATCATGCATTTCCGCCACTTTCTGTCATCTACTTCTCATCAACAATCTGGAAGATGAAAAACTTAAGATAATACGACTCCGGTACATTAGCTGAGTTGGCCCACAGTATCGGATGATCCGGTCCCTGTGTGCGGAACTCCACCTGGCGCAGCTCTTGTGAGTGGCCCTTGCCGCTTCCTTGACCGTTTTTGCAAGCAGCTCCTGCGTCATGAAATGAGAGCATGAGCAGGTAGCCAGAAATCCACCATCCTTAACAAGCTTAAGTCCTTTCATGTTAATCTCGCGGTAGCCCTTTATCGCATTTTTGGTAGCCTCACGCGACTTTGTAAATGCCGGAGGATCCAGAATGACTACATCATATTTTTCACCATCTGCAGCGAGCCGTGGCAGCTCATCCAGCACATTTGCAACGCGAAACTTCACTGTGTCTGAGAGATTATTTCTCTTCGCATTTTCTGTAGCCTGCTTAACCGCATACTCTGATATATCAAGTCCTGTGACCTCACTTGCCCCCGCAATTCCTGCATTGAGGGCAAATGTGCCATGTGCGTGAAACAGTCGAGCACTCTTTTCCCCTTGCAGATACGCTGCATAGCAAGCCTGTTATACTTCTGGTCTAAGAAGAAGCCTGTTTTCTGTCCATTTTCCACATCGACCATATAGTGAACTGCGTTTTCTACTATCTCCACATTTGTGTCAAACTCGGCTCCTATAAAGCCTTTTACCTTAGGAAGACCTTCTTTTTTGCGCTCATTTGCATCACTGCGCTCGTATACTCCACGAATATTTATTCCGTCCGCCGCCAGCACTTCCTTTAACAGTTCAACGATTTTCACCTTAAACTGCTCCATTCCAAGTGCAAGGCACTCCACCACAAGCACATCTGCGTATTTGTCCACTGTAATACCCGGCAGGAAATCAGCCTCGCCAAATATCACACGACAGCAGTTTAAATCAGACACATTATCATTGCCTCCTGCCATCACCTGCTTGCGATAATCCCAGGCATTTTGCACTCTCATCCTGAGGAAATTGTCATCAATCAGCTGGTCTGCTTTTCTTGTCATCATTCTGATACGGATTTTTGAATTCTGGTTTATGAAGCCGCGCCCCATCGGATATCCGTCAAAATCGTGTACCACAACAATATCTCCGTTCGTAAAGGTGCCTGTGATCGTGTCTATTTCATTGTCAAAAATCCATGCGCCGCCTGCTTTTATAGTGCGTCCTTCGCCTTTTTTCAGTGTTACAATTGTATGATTTTCCATGTTTGTTCCTCTTCTAAATTACTTCATTATTCCTTGCTAAAATCTGATTATATAGTTTATCTGAAATTCTATAGCCTTTAGAAATAAGTTTATTTGTCAACATTCCATTTTAATTATATGAAATCCCGGCAATATTTACAATACACAAATATTTCTGCAAAACATTCCGATATATAAAAGTCTCTACCAGCATTTACCAACTTGTAAAATCCTCTCTAAAGTGATAATATAGAGATTATAGAGTTTGTTATTTTTTTAACGTAGCATTTTGCTACTATCATTTTAGGTATCTAAGGAGGATTTTATGAGCTTTTTAGAAGAGTACAAGCAGAAACTTGTCTCAGCAGATGAGGCAGTAAAAATTGTCAAATCAGGCGACTGGGTTGACTACGGCTGGTGCACAGGCACACCTGATGCCCTCGACAAGGCACTTGCCAGAAGAACTGATGAACTTAAGGATGTCAATGTACGTGGTGGTATTTTGCTTAAGCCACTTGCCATTTTCGAGCGTGAGGATGCCGGCGAGCACTTCACATGGAACTCATGGCACATGGGCGGTTATGAGAGAAGGCTTATCAAGAGAGGCTGTTCTTTCTACTCACCAATCCGTTACTCAGAGCTTCCTCGTTATTATAGAGATTCAACAACACCTGACGATGTCGCTATGTTCCAGGTTGCACCGATGGATTCACACGGATACTTCAACTTTGGTCCTAACGCATCTCACCTCGGTGCTGTATGCGAGACTTCAAAGAAAATCATCGTTGAGGTCAATGAAAACATGCCTCGCTGTCACGGCGGTTCAGAGGCCAATGTACATATTTCACAGGTTTCTTACATTGTTGAGGGTGACAACCCTGCAATCGGAGAGCTTGGTGCCGGTGGTCCTGCAACAGATGTAGACAAGAAGGTTGCAGAGCTTATCGTTGACCAGATTCCAAACGGTGCCTGTCTCCAGCTCGGTATCGGCGGAATGCCAAACGCAGTAGGCTCACTCATCGCTGAGTCAGACCTCAAGGATCTCGGTGTCCACACAGAGATGTACGTTGACGCATTCGTTGACATCGCAAAGGCCGGAAAAATCACAGGAGCAAAGAAAAACATCGACCGTTATCGTCAGGCTTACGGCTTCGGTGCCGGAACCAAGAAGATGTACGATTACCTCGATGAGAATCCTGAGCTCATGAGTGCCCCGGTAAGCTACACAAATGATATCAAGAATATTGCCGCACTTGACAATTTCATCTCAATCAATAACTGTGTAGACCTTGACCTCTTCGGACAGATCAGCTCAGAGAGCTCAGGCACAAAGCACATCAGTGGTGCCGGCGGACAGCTTGATTTCGTTCTCGGTGCTTATATGTCAAACGGTGGAAAGAGCTTTATCTGCTGCTCTTCAACTTTCACCGACAAGCAGGGCGTAGTTCACTCACGTATCCGTCCTACTCTTGTAGAGGGTTCTGTCGTTACTGACACAAGAGCCAACACTCACTATATCGTTACAGAGTATGGTATGGTAAATGTAAAGGGTCTTTCTACATGGCAGAAGGCAGAGGCAATCATCTCAGTTGCTCATCCTGATTTCCGTGATGAGCTCATCAAAGAGGCTGAGAAGATGCACATTTGGAGAAGATCTAACAAATAATTAACTTTGTATATGATTTTTACAATAAAAGCGGTTTCAGGACGCAATGTCCTGAACGCTTTTGTGTTCTTAATCCGTCCCACAAACTATATTTTCAAAAAGTTAAAGCACCTCTTTTAGCACTTCCTCAATCTCGCTCTTTGCTGCCTTTACAGAGCCCTGCACCATAACCGGCTTACCGCCGCCTCTGGCGCCCAGCTTGTTCCTCAGCGCTGCGGCAACTGTATTGCAGTCTGCATTCTTGCTTCCGATAATAAAGCTATAGCCTCCTCATCATTTCCTGTAAAAAATGCACTAAAGCCACTATATTTCTCCACAAGGCCATTGACGCAATTTCTTGCTGTATTCGTATCAATGCCGTCCTCAAACAATACTGCATTGTCCGTATCAGTAGGAGCTCTGCTACCTTATAATCAAAAGCGCTGACTTTGCAGTGCCAAGCTCTGACTTAAGCGACTGGTTTACTGCCTTAAGCTTTGTGACGTTATCCACAATAGCCTCCTGATTTGTGGTAAATATCCCCATGAGCTCTGAAATGATGTCGCACTTTTGTCTGAAAGCCTCCAGTGCCCTGAAACCACAAAGGATGCTGATTCTGACGCCTCCTTTATAATTCTGATAATTCATAACCTTAAGCATGCCAATCTCGCCGGTGCGCTTCACATGCGGCGCACAGCATGCACACACATCATACCCCGGCACTGTCACTATTCTGACCTGTCTTCAATCTCGATTTTACTTCTGTACTCCAGCTGCGCAAGCTCATCCCTTGACGGATATGTCACCTCTATCGGAATATTTTTTGAAATGGCTACATTTACCTCATGCTCCACCTCTGCTATATCCTCCGGTGAAATCACTCCACTGAAATCCATTGTCACTACAGAATCACTCAGATGAAAGCCCACATTCTCAAAACCAAACCTGCGGTGGACAATTCCCGAAAAATATGCTCTCCACTGTGCTGCTGCATATTGTAAAAACGATGCTGCCAGTCTATTTTGCCATGTACGTGGACGCCTAATGCAAGCTCCACTTTCTCCGGCTCAAATTCATTGCCGGTGATTTGCTTACCAGTTTCCTTTTCTGCCTCGCAGCAATCACCTGCGGAAATATCCACCGTATGAGTAATGACTCCATTCTTAATCTGCACATCAACGACCCTGTAGCCACCAAGTATTCCCATGTCCGGCTCTGTCCGCCCTCCTCCGGGAAAAATAAAGTCTGATTTAATATTATATCAAACTGCTTATCATCTGCCTTGTTCGGCTCGCAGGATATAACATCTGCCTCAAACTCTATGGCATATGCATCCCTGTCGTATAGTTTAATTGTTTCTGTCATACTCATACTGCTTGTTCCTCTCGCTCAATATTCTTATGCATCATTGCTATGTCCTATTATAGCGCATTCATAATTCATATGAAACCCCTAAATCTGGTTTCCCACAATCCTGTAGTATGCTCTCGAAGTAATCTTGAAAACAATATAGTATATGACCATAAACACCAAAAGCGTAGCAACCATACAGACCACAATAAGCTTAACATCCGTAAGATTGAACATGACAAGCAGTCTGCGAAGCAGAGGAAATGCTGCTGCAAGATGACACGCGGCAAGTATAATAGGCAGGAAAAATACCATACGCACCTGTGAAGTAATGGATTTCTTCACCTCGTCATTGCTCATGCCTACCTTCTCCATAATCTCATAGCGTGCTTTGTCATCATAGCCCTCTGAAATCTGCTTATAGAAAATAATCATCACAGTAACCATAAGAAACATCGTTCCAAGGAATATTCCGATAAAGAACAGGCCACCATACAATACATAAATCTGTTCTCTGTTTGCATCACGGCTTTCCTCATAGAAGCCTGACACATCTGATTTTACACTATTTTCCTCAAAATGCTTATCCAGCGCCTTTGCCACAGCAACCTTATCCTCACTGCTGCCGTACAGATTATAATCAATTTCATTGTTGAGCATAGTCGGCACACTATCCTCTCCCAGCGAGCTGTTCAGGTTAAATATCTCTGCAAGTGTTGCCTTGCTGTCTACCACTACATAGTACACACCACTATACATAGAGGACATATAGCTGTCTTTACTTACAGCAGTTTTTTCTGCCGCAGCCACTTTAAATTCTTTGCCCAACAGATTAATTATATCGCCATTAAACTTTTTTGTTCCATATACAGCCACCGAACCGGTATCAAGCTGTGGGATTTTTTTATTCAGACTCTCTTTAAAGCCGGTCTCCATCTCATCAATTTCATCTCCTGTGACAAAATACAACAGGGAAATATCGTTATCGTAACTTAACACCGGCTTAAACTCTGTCCCCTCTCTAAACACTGTCCAGCTAAAATAAGTGTAGCTTTTGCTGTCTTTAACATTACAAGCAGAGTCAGCTATTATTTTATCCGAATCTGCAGCAGCTTCTTTAAGTGCATCATCCAGATTCACATCAGCCGGCACTTCCTTATACCAGCTATATACACTGATATCCGAAGGATATCTCTGCTTAAGTTCTCCCTCCATGCCCGCATACATGCTCACGGTTGTGGAAACAACAACCAGCACATTGTGGAAAGCACGCATATACTCGCTAGTCCGCCCGCATTCTGCTTCATTCTGTAAATCATTCCTGAAACCGCCGCAAAATGCTTTTTATTATAGTAAAACTTCTTGTTTTTCCTGAGTGCCTTAAGTATCACAATGCTTCCTGAAATAAATAAAAGATACGTTCCGACGATGACAAGCAGCACTGCGACAAAGAACAGTGAAAGCACCTGAAGAGGGCTCTTTGTGGTAATCGCAATATAATATCCCCCGGCAAGACAGCCTAGTCCGATTATAGCGATAAGCCATTTGCTCTTCGGCTCTTTCTCACCGACATTGCCCCCGCGAAGCAGCTCTATCGGATTAGCAAGCTTCACCTGCATCAGGTTATAGATGAGAGTAAGAAAATACAGCACTCCAAAAATAAGTATTGTATTTACGACAGCGCCAGTAGATACAGCGAAATCAATTTGTGCTTTAATATTTATAATCCTATAAAGAAACATAATCATCAGCTTGGAAAATAAAATACCGGCTATGATTCCAGATACTATTGCTGCGAGTGCTACGGTAAGTGTCTCAATTATCAAAACTCTCGCGATATGACGTTTTTCCATGCCAAGAATATTGTATATTCCTACCTCTTTCTTGCGCCTTTTGATGATAAAGCTGTTTGTATAAAACAGAAATATATATGAAAAAATCGCTATTATTCCGCATCCAAGCCCCATTATATCCACCAATATCTCCGCACCCGGCACCTTGCCAAGTCCCTTTGAGTTGTTTAAAAACATCATCACATAAAACATGGCTATCATGACCATTCCCGATATAATGTAAGGCATATAGAGAGTCTTATTATTTTTTATATTTGTAAATGCCAGCCTGCTATATATTTTATTCATGCTTCTCACCACCTGTCGTAATCAGCATAAGTGCATCCTGAATCTTCACATAGAGCTCGTCATTTGTAAGATTGCCACGGTAAATCTGATGAAACACCTGACCGTCCTTTATGAAAAGCACCCTGTTGGCATGACTTGCAGCCTTTGTGCTGTGTGTCACCATGAGAATGGTCTGTCCGTCCTCGTTTATCCTGTTGAACAGCCTAAGCAGACTGTCTGTTGCCTTTGAATCCAGTGCTCCTGTTGGCTCATCTGCCAAAATTAATTCGGGATTTGTTATTATCGCACGTGCACTGCTGCCCTTTGCTTCTGTCCTCCTGACACCTCATATGGATATTTATTAAGCAGCTTTTCAATTCCAAGCAGCGAAGCTATAGGTGCAAGCCTTTTTTCCATATCCCTATAATCCACACCTGACAGCACAAGCGGTAAAAAGATATTGTCCTTCAGTGAAAAATTGTCAAGCAGATTAAAATCCTGAAATACGAAGCCCAGATGCTCACGTCTGAAGGCAGATATCTCCTTTTCCTTCAATGAGACAAGGTTCTTTCCATTTAAGAGTACCTCTCCCGCTGTCGGCTTATCAAGTGCCGCGAGAATATTTAAAAGTGTCGTCTTTCCTGAGCCGGACTCTCCCATGATTGCCACATACTCACCTTCCTCTACAGAGAAATTGATGTTTTTCAATGCCTGTACCTGATTGCCGCCAAATCTGGTGGTATATATTTTTTTGAGGTTACTTACTTCTAAGATTGCCATTTCAATGCTCCTTTACGATGATTTCAAAGTGTTATTCAAACTTCTATTTTTGTTACATTTATTTTAAATATGACGTCATAATCGGCTTCACAACTTACATTGTTGCTGCTTCATGTAATTATAATAACAAAATGCCGGAATGTATGCTATCGAATCAGCTTACATTTCGACCTCGTATCTTACATTTTTGTAAGAAATGACAAGGAAACTTAATCTGGAGTAGCAAAAAGAGGATTGGCACAGATGTGCTGATCCTCCTTTTATCTACAGATTTTTAATTACCTCGACTCTTGTGACAACGCCCTGCTTCACATTATCAACTCTGAGCGCACAATCCTGGTAATACACACAGGCTCCGATTGACACATTTTTACCCTCATCCTGCAATTTTTCGCTTATCACATCTCTAAGCAGCTTTGTCTTTTCCTCCGGTATATTTGTTCCGGAAATAAAATTCGCCCTCGCTACCGTCTGGCTGCCACGGCATATCATGTGGTCTGCCTCATCAAAGCTGCAGAAAAGGAATTTTCTGATGGCAAAAAGCGCCGCTATCGCACCTATTCCGACAAGTGTCTCATATACATTGAGATGCTCCACGATCATCTGCCTGGCTGTCGCAAACAAAAGCACCTCTATGATCGTGCCCGGCTTATGAGTACAGAGCATTTTCACAAACTCCACGCCGATTGCAAGCGACATGATATATTCCATGTAATACTCCAGTTTAATTTTATCATGCCATATATCAAAAAAGCACTGCCCTATAAGCTTTATAATAAGCACCACTATCACAAACACCAATACTGCCGACAGAAAAAGTTCCACGTAGGCTGCTACATTTTTCATTGTTTTTCTCAGGAATTGCTTCATTATCATTTATTCCTCTCTTTTTTAGTTACCGGCAATAATCTTTTTTATTGCAGTAATTTATTTTAATATCCTATGGAAATGATTATCATACTATTCTAATTTCATATATCTAAAAGCTCCCACATAATAGTCAAATTATGTGAGAGCCTTTGCGCGAAAAATTATATTTTTTTATGTTTTCTCCCGCATTCTGCGTATATATTTTGCCAGAATACTTTCATGGCAATTGGGTTCTAAATAAATTTGATACCAGGCTCCGGCAACTATTTGATGAATCCTACCTGCTTGCAGATTTCCTCTGTTGCTGCATCTTTTTTCTTGTTGAACTCAACTTTCTGCTGCTCGAACCAGTTGTTACCCTCTGCATCTATAGATACGATAAGTGGGCCAAACTCTTTCACACGACAGTTCCAGAGTGTCTCAGGCATTCCGAGATCTCTCCACTCTGCGCGGACGATTTCCTCAACCTCTGTTGCGGCTACTACTGCATTTCCTGCCGGGAATACGCAGTGAATGGCACCGAACTCTTTACATGCACGCTCTGTATTCTCTTTCATACCACCTTTTCCGATGATAACACGTACGCCGGTCTCTTTTACGAACTCGTACTCGAATTTCTCCATACGCATACTTGTTGTCGGTCCAACAGATACCATCTCAAATTTGTCATTCTCGAGTGGACGGATGATTGGTCCTGCATGGAAAATAGCATTGTTTCTTACGTCTACCGGAAGCTCTCTTCCCTCCTCAACGAGACGTCGGTGTGCTACGTCACGGCATGTTGTCATGCTTCCATTTAAGTATACAATATCTCCGATTTTTATTCCTTTAAGATCCTCTGCTGAGATTGGTGTTGTTAAAATTGTTTTTCCATTAATTCTCTCTACCATTATAATTCCACCCCCGAATGTGTTGTGATTGTATAGTTAAGGTCCTTATCAAAAACAATGTGTCCGCGTCTGTGGCTCCAGCAGCCTACGTTTACGGCTACACCGATTGTAGATGGATGACGGGCTGTGTTCTCGATATTTACACCCATTACTGAGTATTTTCCGCCCATTCCCTGAGGTCCAAGGCCGATAGCATTGATACCATCCTCGAGAAGTTTTTCCATCTTTGCGGCTCTCTCGTTCTCATTGTGAGATCCGATTGGACGCATGAGTGCTTTCTTTGATAAAAGTGCTGCTGTCTCAACAGATGTTGCTACACCTACACCTACCAGGAGAGGTGGGCATGCATTTAAACCATAAGTAGTCATAACATCCATTACGAATTTTGTAACTCCTTCATAGCCCTCTCCAGGCATAAGTACCATAGCTTTTCCCGGAAGTGTACATCCACCTCCTGCCATGTATGTGTAGATCTCGCATTTGTCGCTGTTTGGCACGATATCCCAGAATACTGTAGGTGTTCCTTTTCCAACGTTCTTGCCTGTGTTGTACTCATCGAAAGTCTCAACACTGTTGTGACGAAGAGGAGCCTCAAATGTAGCTTTTACAACTGCCTCTTTTAAAAGTCCCTCAAGTTCATCAATAAGTGGGAATTTTGTTCCACATTTAACCCAGAACTGAAGTACTCCTGTATCCTGGCAGCTTGGGCGGTTAAGTTTTACCGCAAGCTCCTGATTTCTAAACATTGTATCATAGATTGTTTTGAAAGAGGACTGTCCTCTTTGTCACGGAGTTCTGTCAGTTTTGCAATGACATCATCCGGTAATTTTTTTGCTATATGAGCGATAAAATTTGCCATATAGGTGGTAAGCTGTTCTACCTGTTTCTCGTTTGACATAGTTTTTCCTCCTAATATAAATCTTGTAAATAATTAAATATTAATTTATTGTTTACCCACTCCCATCCGTTCTTATGGGAAGAACGGATAGAAATCGGCAGTAAGACCATACTTACAATGGTCGCCACTACTATAAGCGGAATACCGGCCTTTGCATAATCCTTGAAAGTGTATCCTCCGGCTGTAATGACCATTGTGTTGGCAGGCATACCGATAGGTGTGGCGTATGCACATGAACCACCGATAACACATGCCATAAGTACTGCACTCGGGTCAGCTCCAATCTCTGTGGCAATTGATACGCAGATTGGAACCAAAAGTGCTGTGGTTGCGGTATTTGACATAAAGTTCGTAAGTACACAGCAAAGCATGAACACTACGAATGTGAGAACGTATGGTGATGGATTTTTGCCAAGTATACCGATAACCGCTGTTGCGATTTCTTCGCCTGCCCCGGTCTCCTGAAGCGCCGCTGCAAGTGAAAGAGTTCCACCAAATAAGAAAATGGTTTTCAAATCTATTGATTTAAGTGCGTTTTTCTCACTAATAACGCCTGTAATGATAAGGGCAAGTGCTCCGACACAGCCGATGACACAAAGCTTTATGCCAATCTTGTCCTCGAAAATCATTCCCAAAAGTGTAAGGATTAAGATAATCAATGACATCATCTGTTTCCATTTAGGCACATTTGAAAAATCATTCTGCTCATCATATGAGCTTTCCGTACTGCCCTGCTTTTCAGGCAGGAATTTGTATCCTATAAATGCAAAGTACAGAATACCTGCTATAAGTATCGGAAGTCCTACCTTTGCATACTCGAAAAATCCAAAGCTAAGTCCAATCTCTCCCATAGCTGATTGTGCTATGAGATTTCCCGGTGCACCGATGAGAGATAAATTTCCACCCATGGCTGCCGCAAAAACAAGTGGCATAAGAAGTCTCGATCTCGAGTATCCTGATTTTGCAGCAATTCCGATAACTACCGGAATGAGAACTGCTGCAGTTCCTGTGTTTGAAAGTACTCCGCTCATCAGTCCCACAATCACCATGATTGCTATGATAAGCTGCCTCTCTGTTTTGGCGAAGTGTGTGACCACTCCTCCAATTTTGTTTGCCATACCGGTTTCAAACAATGCTCCTCCGACGATAAACATCGCTACGAAAAGAATTACATTGCTGTCAGTAAATCCTGAAAAAGCTGTTTTCCAATCCAGTACTCCTGTGATAACAAGACCGACACATACTATCATGGATGTAACCCCAAGCGGAATCTTTTCCCACACGAACATCACAACGGCAAACAATAAGAATAAAAGTGTTATTGTTGCTGGACTCATATCATTTTCCTCCTCCGTTTATTATTTGATATTTGATATTGTATCCAATTTCTGAGTATAAGATATAACAAAAAACCGAAATCGTCAATACCTTATTGACAATTTCGGCAATTTATATATATTCCACCTATTCAATTTGTGCATCTATTACAAGTAATGTGTTAAATTAGTAACTTACATCTACACATAATATGTCAGCATATCATCACGACTACGCATGATATGCTCATACATCCTCCGCTGTGCAAGCTGCACATCATGAGCCTTGATTGCTTCGTATATAGCCTCATGCTCCTTTATAGAAATGCCCGCATATTCCTCCTCTGTGACCATGCTGCCCATTGAAAGTCCGTTCCACAGTTCTGCGATCATATTTTCCATCTTTTTGTTGCCGGATGCTGCCCAGATTTCACTATGAAACTCACGGTTTAAATCCGCATATCTGCTATAATCTCCGGAAGCTGTCATCTCCCTTGCATCCAGGTATGACTGCTCTATCTTGCTGATATCGATATCAGGTGAAGCAGCAAAACCTGCACATGCGCCCTCGAGTATGCCTCTAATCTGATAGTGCTCCCTTATGTACGTCTCTGTAATTCCAAGTACTATTGCTCCCTTATTCGGTCTTAGCTTGATAAGTCCGTCATGCGCTAATATCTGAAAAGCCTCACGCACGGGAGTTATAGATACATTAAGCTGCTGCGCTACACTTTCCAGTGTAAGATTTTCTCCCTCTTTTAGCTGTTTTGACAAAATTGCCTTGCGCAGCTCCGATGCTACACGCTCCTTCGCTGACGGAATCTTTATCGGTTTAAGTCCTATCATAATTACTTTTTCCTCTTGTTATCTTTTAATTTTATATGCTTCCGAATCATCTGTCATTATTCAGTATAAAATAAGTCACCAATTACCTGCTGCTTTCTGCCCTCTCTGCTATAACAGCCTCACAAAGACTTCCAAATATTCTCCCAAAGTTCTCTGACAATCTTTATATCCTTATCCGAATATGCCTCTGCTATTTTCGATAACAGCTCAAGTCTTCGCGCATTTTCCCTGCCTGCTGCCGTCTCTTCAACCGCAAACCTGATATAGCACCAGAGACCATTTTCAAGAATATGTGTAAAATACTCGTTATGACTATTGGATATAATTGTCTCATGAAACTGCAGCTCTGCAGACAATTTTTCATTTATAGCAGATGGCTCATATACGCAATTGGGCTGCTCACTGTTATCACTGACCGCTTTATCCCACAAACATATACCAGACTGCAGCATTCCCTTTAGCAGTTTTATCTCCACATCTGAAAGCAGCTCATAGATTTCCGTTATCACCTCGTCCGAAAAATCAGCCACCACCACATGCCTTGTTGCCAGTCTCTTTGCCAATCCTTGCGACTCAAGTATCTGCAATGCCTCCCTGATTGGTATTCTCGAATAACCGAGACTATCCGCAAGCTCTTCCTGTCGCAATGGCACTCCTGATGACATACGTCCTGATAAAATTTCATTCTGAATAGCTTCCGCTATATAATCACATACTCTTTTATTTCTCATAATATATTATTATATCTGATTTTGGATACAATTTCCAGTCAAACTTATTACACCGATTTATCCTAATCTCTCACATCCGTATAATCCAGATCAAACCCTATCCACACCTTAGTTCCTTTTCCAATCTCTGACTCCATGCGGATTGTATGCCCCAGCTTGTCTGCCATCTGCCTGCACAGATAAAGCCCAATTCCCGTAGCCTTCTTATCGGCATGACCATTGTAGCCTGTGTAGCCCTTTTCAAAAACGCGTGGCAGATCCTCGGCTTTGATTCCTATTCCGGTATCCTTTATTGTAATAAAAAACCTGTCTTTTTCCTCTGCAGTTTCTATTGTAACAACCCCCTGCGGTGTATATTTTATGGCATTTGAAAGTATCTGTTCCAGCATAAATGCAATCCATTTTCCGTCAGTATATACCACCTGCCCGGTTCCTGAATAATTTATCCCAATATGCCTTCTGATCATAATTTTTGCATATTTTTTAATGGTGTCACGTATGACACCATCCACACTGACTTTTTCAAGCACAAAATCATTTTCGGTGCTGCTCACACGCTGATACTGCAAAGCCATACTGACATATTCCTCTATGCGGAACAATTCGTCCTCAAATGAAGCCACATTATCTGACAGCTCTGTGAGTGCAGCCTGTTGTTTCAAAGCAGCATTTAATCCGGCAGCACCGATATTCCCACCGGTCATATCGCCTATATGGCACTGACTCTGTTCATCATCACATATAAGCTGCCCAAGCGCCTCCCGCTCTGCCTCAAGCAGTAGTTTCATAGCCGATATCGGAGTCTTTATCTGGTGCACCACATAGCGTAATAATCTCTCATCTGTGATTGTCTGATTGCAGCACTGCTTTCTGACTCACTTCTTGCAATACTTTGATTTTCCAGCAGCCGATGATAAAGTATCTCCACATCATCTGTTGCTTCCGGAAGCTGTGCCTGTTCCTCAACCGGACGATTTAAAGCATTGCTTAGAGCTTTTACCTTGCTGCTATATCTGAAAAATCCAACCAAAACTGTTATCAGAAGAAGTATTGCATCAAGCACTGCCGCATACACCAGATCCTGTTTGCGCGCACCAATCAGGTACATGTAAAGCAAATGGATACATGACATTGTGACTATCATCAGAATCCATATATAGTTTTGTTTTATAAAATTTGTCAGATGCGGTTTGTTTTGTATTTTTGCCATGACCTCTCACCCCAGCCTGTACCCAAGCCCCTTTTTTGTGACAATAAAGCTCTCAAGCCCTATAGAATCCAGCTTTTTACGCAGCCTGTTGACGTTCACCGAAAGTGTATTCTCGTCCACATACGCATCACTCTCCCACAGCTTTTCCATTAGAAGGCTGCGTGATACAATCCTTTCTTTGTTGTCAAAAAGTGTCTGCAATATTTTGAGCTCATTCTTTGTAAGCTCGAGCCTTTTGTCGTCATAGGTTATGGTGGCATCAGATATATTGAGCATGGCGCATTATGCTCCAAAACACTGTTGTTTGCGCCAAAATCATAGCAGCGCCTGATGATAGCCTGTATCTTTACGGTCAGCACATCGAGGTCAAACGGCTTTGCTATAAAGTCATCAGCCCCATACTGACTGCCATCACTATATTCATATTATCAGCAGCGGATGACAGGAAAACCACAGGAACCTTTGATACCCTTCTGATTTCCGTACACCAGTGATACCCATTGTAAAACGGCAGACCGATATCCATAAGCACAAGATGGGGATCAAATGATGCAAATTCTGACATTACAGCATCAAATTTCTGCACCACATGCACATCATAATCCCATTTTTCCAAATGTCTTCTGACAAGCTTTGCTATGGTCTCGTCATCCTCAACCAAAAATATTCTATACATTATTTTCCGCTTTCTTCCATGATAATCTCAGCCGCATCTATGATGAGCTGTGATGCCTTCATACGAAGTAAATCCGGCTTGAGCTGTGCCTTTGGAATCACCTGCTTTACAACGTCAACAGGCTGACCATACTTCTGTGAAATAAGCTCATACTGCTCATCCATCTCCTCGTCAGATACAGTGATATTTTCCACTCTGATGATTTCATCGAGAACAGCCTCAAGCTTTACCTGCTTCTGTGCTACAGGCTTGAGTTCATCCTTTAAGCTATCCATAGTCTTGCCTGTCATCTGAAGATACTGCTCCATAGCCACACCCTGCTGTGCAAATGATGCTGCCATCTGCTGAAGCTGCATATTTACCGCTGTCTCTACTGCCTGTGGCGAAACAAGGCATGAGCTGCTCTCAAGAATCTGGTCATAGAGCTTTTCTCTTGCCGCATCTGCCTTTCTTGCCTCTACCTGGTACTCAAGATACTCGTTGATATATTTCTTTAAATCCTCCACTGACTGTACCTCAGGGAAATTGAGAGATGCTGCAAACTCATCGTTCAGCTCTGCTTCCTTCTCATTGTAAATCTCGTGCAGCTTAACCTTGAAAACAACCGCTTTGCCTGCAAGCTCCGGCGCATGATACGGCTCAGGAAATGAGAGATTGATGTCTCTGTCCTCACCGATTTCCATGCCTACAAGCTGCTCCTCAAAGCCCGGAATAAAAGAGCCTGAACCGATTCCCAGAGGATATTTCTCAGCCTTTCCGCCCTCAAACGCAACTCCGTCCTTAAAGCCCTCGTAGTCTATTACTGCCGTGTCGCCCATCGCTAACGGGCCTGTTTTCTGCTCTCTGACAGGATTTCCTGAAAGAAGTGTCGCTATCTGTGAATTAACATCCTCCTCTGTATATGCAATATAAGGGATGTTTGCCTTTAATCCTTTGTAATTTCCTAATACGATGTCCATGATTATACCTTTCTTTTATATGTATTTATATCTGCTTAACGCAGCTGTTATATGCAAATAGTATACACTAGTTACCAAATAAAGCCAATAAAAACTCAACTCTTTCCAGGCTTTTATATATTCTAAATATTTAAGCACCACGTCAGATATTACAATTCAATCAGGAAAAGAAATGCCAGTCCATAATATGTCACAACTGCCACCAGATCATTCACCGTCGTGATAAGCGGGCCTGACGCAACCGCCGGGTCAATCTTTATCTTGTGGAAAAACATCGGAATCACTGTGCCCACAAGGCTTGAAATTGCCATTGCCACAAGCAGTGAAACTCCTACACAGCCTGATACCGCAAATGCTCCAAGCCATGTGTAGCCCTTGAACAGATGCACATATATTCCGAGAAATACAAGTGCCATTATTCCAAGCAAGCCACCATTTACAAGGCCTATTCTTACCTCTTTTACTACAAGCAAAAGCTTCTGCTTACCGCTTAGATTCTCATCCATGAGCACTCTGATTGTGACAGCCAGTGACTGTGTTCCTACGTTTCCTGCCATGTCAAGCACCAGCGACTGGAAGCAGATGACTATCGGCAAAGCCGCTACCACATTCTCAAATATTCCAACTACGGAAGACACTATCATTCCCAAAAAAAGCAGGATGATAAGCCATGGCATTCTCTTTTTCATGCTCTGCAGCGTGGTCTCCTTCAGATCCTCCTCTGCGGTCAGTCCGGCGAGCTTTGCATAGTCCTCACCCATCTCATTGTCTACCATCTCTACAATATCATCAGATGTGATGACACCGAGTATATGCTTATCCTTTGAGAGCACCGGGATTGAATCCTCCGCGTAGTCCTTGATTGTGTCGATACAATCATCGATTTTCTCATGGTCTAGCACATATGGATATGAATGGGCTATAATGTTTTCCAGATTCATGCCCTCCCTGGCTGTGATTAAATCCTTTAAATCAATAGCTCCCGCAAAGCATTCATCTGAATCAACTACATATATAGTCATGATATTATCGTTTTCGCCCGCCTGCCTCACGAGCTGGCTCATAGCCTGCTTCACTGTCAGACCGCTCGGAATACAGATGTAGTTGGTTGTCATATAGCTGCCGATTTCATCATCGTCATATGACAGAAGCATCCTGACATCCTTTTCCGCTTCCTCATCCAGATGCTCTACAATCTCCTTCTTGTCCTCATCCTCCAGATTTCAAGCAAATCGACAGCATCATCCGAATCCATCAGCGATACTACCCTTGCCGCCTGCTCCACAGACAGCTCATCAAAATAAGCCTGCGGCTCATCAAGATATGCAAAAATCTCCGCTGTCCTCTGTGTTCCAAGGAGTCTGTAAAGACGTTTGCGCTCCTTCTCGTTCATTCCTGCAAGCATATCAGCAATATCATTCTCATGATAGTCTGACAAAACCTCCAGAATTTCCTTATCCGTTTTGTGGCTTCTCAATAGAACAAGAAGCTCTTCATATTTCTTTGTATTCATCTCCATTTCTCTCCTTTCTCATTTCCGATAGCATTTTCCACATAAAATAAACATATGTGGTTCTCCAAAATCCCGGGATTCTGAAGCATAAAAATCATTCCATGATAGAAAGGACGAAACCCGTGCACTCAATAAATTTGCGCACGAAAAAAGCACCTAACGGTGCCCTGATATATAAACAAGTATGCATTTGTGCACAGCAAAACACAGCACGGCGTAAGCCGATATTCATTAATATGCCTACACTGTACCTCTAAAAACTGTCCGGTGATGAATCCTACCACGGACAGAATCCACTATGCCTGCCAATACAATACTCACTTGTATATCAGCACCGATGTCGTTCTTACTTCGCCCAAGACCATCACTACTGTCCATGAAATTCACCTCCATACTTAGATTCTTAATTTCTACAATTAAAGTATTAAATTCGGTATACATTACCGGCCTGCAGATATCTGTCATGTCCGTAAATCCTACCAAACTCTTAACCGTAGAAATTGTATCATCAATATACACAATTTTCAACCCATTAATTTATATCTTAAGACACACCATACCTAAATTTTACAAGCACGAAGCTGCCTAGATACTGTAGAAATTATGCCCATAAAACGCAGAAATGCCCCGCCAAGGACGGCGGGGCAAGGATTATATGCGCCATGGACGGCGCATATAATCCGGTTTCGTCAATCATAGAAACCCTAAAAGCATAATTTCGTACAGAATCTTGGCAGCGAAGCGTAGCGAACGCAAGAGTACATGCCGCCACTCCACACTGGGACCCGGGACCTACGCCCCGCCCACCCAAGAAAAATTCATTAAATCTACTGGTTCTCTGTTGGTTCATCTGTCTCCGACTCACTGTCGTGCTCCACTGCAGGATCCACATATGTATACGTATTCTCAGACTTTCTGAAAATGGTATCACTAGATCCAACCTGGCACACAGTTATCTCATCACCATCACTGATGTCTTCCTTCTTGATAGCAAGCACACCTGCTGAGAGATAAGTCGAAGCCACCTTGGAGTCGTTGATATAACCTTACTCCAGTTGGTAAAGTTATGACCGTAAATATATACTGTATCACCGGTTGATGAATCAGACACATTTGTGATTTCCACCTTGTCAATTCCCATGACAAGATCTGAAGCCGGATATAAATCTGTGCCGTTGTAGCAGTAGCGCTTTCCATAAAGGATATCGTACTGTAACAGGTCAAGACCATCCTGATATGATGCCTCATCTGTACTGTTCATCTGAGTCTGATGATAGTTCATGATAGTTCCCTCATGGATACCTACAGTGTCTGTAGTCTTGGCAAGAAGCTGGTAAGCATAAAGGTCAGCATCCTCCTTTGGCAGTCCCATGTTGTTCCATGTGATGTACTTTGTCTTGTAGATATCACCTGACTTCATATCAGAATTCTGAAGTCCCATTGTAGGGAGGTGATCGCCAAACATAACAACGATGGTGTCCTCATCTCTCTTAGAAAGCTCATCTGTGAGCTCCTTGATGAAGCGGTCAGCCTCGTTGAGCTGGTTTACATAATATGTCCAGGCATTTTTCATGCCCTCGTCCTCAACACCTGATACGGTGTATGTAGGATTTTCAATAACAGGCTCCTTTGGATAGTCACCGTGAGTACCAACTGTGATGATATAAGTAAAATCAGACTGATCCGGTGTAGCATCAAAGGTCTTCATAGTCTCGCTGACGAGAATATCATCTGTAGGCCAGCTTCCGTTTGGAGTGTACTCTGTGATATTCATGAGCTCCTTGCTTGTAAAGGTATCAAAGCCCATCTTAGAAAATGCATTGGTACGGCTGTAGAAATTACCGCCGTTGTTGTGCACTACATGTGTTGCATATCCAATCTTAGATAAATCAGAGGCAATGCTCTCGCAATCTGTCTGCTTTAAGATAGTCTTGTATGGATACTCTCCTGTACCGAAATACTGCATGCTGAGCCCTGTAAGCATCTCAAACTCTGTGTTAGCAGTTCCTGCTCCGACTACAGGTACATTCAGATATCCGCTTGAATAGTTTTTCTCAAGCTCATGGAATGTAGGAATAGGATCCTCATTCACCTTAAGGAAATTAATCTCGTCCGGGTCACAGAATGACTCTAAAAGCACACAGATGATGTTTGGACCGGTCTTTCCGTCCACTGTGGTGGTCTGCTTCTGAGAATTGACCTTCTGCTCTACATCTTCCACATTCTGCTTATTGTAGTCCTCCGGCTTTTTCATTCCACGGTCCACTACGGTAGATGAGAATGAGTATACAAAGCCATAATCATCATAGCCCTGGGCGATATTTGAATAGTAGCTGGCAACCACATTGGTATTCTGTGCCACATTGGTTGTGACAGGGATTGCTACGAAAAGCAATGCTAAAAATGCCACTGAAACACCTGCATAACGGATTTTTCCTGTATATTTAGGTCCCTTGATAAAAAGAGCCACAAGAAACAGTGCAAATGCACCAAGTCCAACTACAACTATTGTAGCCTGCTGCGCTGTGAAATAGCTGGTATTGTTCATGGCTAAAAGCTCCGGAATACACTTTAAATCAGTATAACCAAATGGTGTGACACGGTTTGAAAGCACACAGCCGTTGATGATTCCGAGGATAGTCCAAAAGCCTGTAATTATTACCCTTGCAAAAGCCCTGCGCCTGAACAGATACACAAGTGAAAATGATACAAACACTAAAAATGAGTTGTACATGAACGCAAGTGTATGTGCATCTACGAACTTACATGCAGAGATAAAACTCCTGCGCGAGATAATCTCCACTATAAATACGATAGCCATAGCTATGATTGCATGGAATAAAAGCGAATATTTATTTAAAAAATCAATTCTGCTG
>ENA-OQDD01000325-OQDD01000325.1-human-gut-metagenome-genome-assembly--contig:-NODE-325-length-20341-cov-1.712823_pt1 | contig 20341 bp, 36 predicted proteins | sample MGYA00242507_ERZ504598 | MGnify/ENA primary metagenome ERZ504598 (study PRJEB26092, sample SAMD00036318) | human gut metagenome | host: Homo sapiens | study: EMG produced TPA metagenomics assembly of...
CTCGCAAATAATAAACCTCTATTAATAATACGCCAAAATCTGACATATGGCAAGGTTGATTTATAGCATATATAAGATTTTTTGTTACTGCTCACTCCGTTCTCAGTAACGTAGCCAAAATTCATTCCAGATTGCCTGCGGCAATGGAATTTTGGATAGTGGTATGAGAACCGTAACATTTTTTCACTTTCAACACTCTTTTTCTATCATTTCATATAATTTTGCCAACGCTTCCTTAATACCGCCAACCTCATCGATCAGCCCTTCTTTTACTGCCTCTTTTCCTTCCAGCATGGTTCCTACATCTTTTACCAGCTGAGAAGTATCAAGCATCAGCTCTTCCAGACGTTTCTGAGATGCTTTGGAATGTTCGGAAATAAATGTAGTGATGCGGTCCTGAATTTTCTCCATATTCCGGTAAGTCTGAGCCACTCCGATAAACATACCATTGGAACGTACCGGATGGATCACCATCGTAGCACTTGGTACTGCGAAAGAATAGTCCGCAGATACGGCCATCGGAACTCCGATAGAATGTCCGCCGCCCAGAACCAGTGACACTGTTGGTATACTTAATGAGGCAATCATCTCTGCAATGCAAGCCCAGCCTCCACATCTCCTCCCACTGTGTTTAAAAGGATCAGCAAGCCTTCTATTTCTTCATCATCCTCAATGATGGCAAGCTTTGGAAGTACATGCTCATATTTTGTAGTTTTGGAATGGGAGGGTGCAGACTCATGACCTTCCACCTCACCAATGATGGTCAGAAGCTCTACCTTGTGTTTTCGGGAATTGCTGTTTAAAACCACCTGTCCCATATCTTTGATCTGCTCATTGGTACTTTCCTGAATTTTATTTTCTGACTCCTGTGTCTCACAGTTTTGCAGCTTCATCCTGTTTCAGACTCTTCTCTTTTTTCTCCATATCTTGTTTCAGACATAAAATACCTCCATTTTCTCTATGGAGGTATTATGTGTGTTTCTTTTATAAACTATACATGTCCGACAGCAATAACCCAAAACAGGCAGTCTCAATATACCTGCGGTATTTTACTGTTCATCCCAGTTTGTCCAGTAATCTGTGACATCATCGTCATCATCCAGAAGATCCAGAGTTCTCTGAAGATCCTTGAGTGCCTGCTCATCTGTAAGCTCCACATAAGTCTGAGGAATCATGGCAACCTGTGCTTCTGCAATAGGCAGACCTGCTTTTTCCAGAGCTTCGCGAACTGCACTGAAATCATCCGGAGCAGTGAGAATCTCATAACTGTCCTCTTCCTCGCTGAAGTCCTCAGCACCGGCATCCAGAGCAAGCATCATAATCTCGTCTGCATCCATCTCACACTCTTCTTTGTCAATAATGATCTGACCTTTCTGATCAAACATATAGGATACACATCCCTGAGTTCCGATGCTTCCGTTACCCTTTGTAAATGCATTACGTACATTACCTGCTGTACGGTTCTTGTTGTCTGTCAGAGTCTCAACAATGATAGCAACGCCGTTCGGACCATATCCTTCATATACAGCTTTCTCGTAGTTGTCTGCGGAATCAGCACCTGCTGCTTTTTTGATACCACGTTCGATTGTATCGTTTGGCATGTTGTTTGCTTTCGCTTTGGCAATTACATCACGAAGTTTGCTGTTATTATTCGGATCCGGACCGCCTGCTTGACAGCCATAACCAGCTCACGTCCGATTACTTGTAAAAATCTTACCTTTTTTGCATCGTTTTTCTCTTTCTTATGCTTAATGTTTGCAAATTTTTGATGTCCTGACATTCTTTCTTTCTCCTTTTGTTAATTATTTTATCTGCTGCTGTTTATACAGCAACATTATTATCCCGCTCCACCTTAACCTTGCCAATGGTTTTATTACCAATAGACAAGATCGTAAAACAGTATCCAATCGCTTTTATGCTTGTATCAACATCCTTATCTGTAGGAATATGTCCCAGAATATTGGTCAGATAACCGTTCAGTGTTTCAAACTCTGTATCCCCAAAATCTGCATCCAACTCTTCTTCCACATCCTCCAGATAAGCAAGCCCGTCAATGATCAGACTGTTATCTTTCTGTGCGCGGATCGTAATTTCATCCTCATCATATTCATCCAGAATATCTCCGACAATCTCCTCCAGAATATCCTCCATGGTAACGATCCCGCTGTCTGCATATTCATCCACAACAATTGCCATATGGATCTTTCTGGCCTGCATAGTATGAAAAAGATCTCCAATCCCCCTTGTTTCAGGAATCAGGGATGCCTGACGGATAATTCCGGGACAGTTCCTTCAAACGGTTTGAACTTCGCCCAGGGATTCTGTGTCATAAACTTAAGCGCATCTTTATAATGGACAATTCCTTTGATATTGTCAATATTCTCCTCATATACCGGATAACGGGAATTCCCCTCTTCCAGCATAGTGTCAATCATGTTCTTGAGCAATATCTCCTCGTCAAAGGCCACCACATTCTTTCTGTGAGTCATGATATCATGGGCTTCTGTCTCATTAAAAGATATGATATTCTGGATCATTTCCGCCTCATTCTCCTGGATGACGCCCTGTTCATGAGCTTCATCTACAATGGAAATGATTTCCTCTTCTGTGACAGACTTTTCTGTACGGTTTATCTCCACACCAAAAGGCACTGCTGCCAGTCTGGCGATCCAGGTGACAGATACAGTAAAAGGCTTTAACAGATTCAGCCAGAAATGTACCAGGTTCAGATACTTATATGCATAAGCTTCAGGATGATAAGTACCAACCCGCCGAAAAGCCAGAATACCGATTGCAGCAAGAAAAATCACGCACAATGCCATTACCAGGATCAGTGCAGGCACATGCTTTATGTATGGATAAAATGCATCCACAGCATATGGGACCAGAAAAGTACCAAAACAAATACCACATGCCATTACGATCAGCGGAATTGCATTGACAAACTGCGCCGGTTTGTCGATCAGAGCCATCAGCATCTGTGCTTTTTTATCGCCTTCCTCTGCTTTCTTCTGTGTATCATTCTCACTTATGTTTCTCAGCGCTGCGGCAAACCCGTAAAAGATTCCATTCAGCCACAACAGTAACAGTAAAACAAATAAGCCCAGAGGGGCATACTACTGCCATCTTCCATTATATTATTCAGTCTCCTCCTTATTGAATATGCGTAATTACTGGTAAAATATATCACTTTCTCCATTAATCGTCAAGATACTGACCGGACAGAGATACCAAAAATTACTGTTCATTTATTGTTCACGCACTACTATCCGAGACATGCAAGCCAAAAAATCGTAATACCGGATCAGATGATATATCCCTTAAAAAGTAAAATCAGAACGTAAGCTCCAGGCTGATCTCAAGTGCATGATTCACCTTATCCAGCATCGCATCATCCAGATGACAGACCTTATCTTTTAATCTTCTTTTATCTATAGTACGAAGCTGTTCCAGCAAAATCACAGAATCTTTTTCAATCCCATAGAGTTCCGCATTGATCTCAATATGTGTAGGAAGCTTAGCCTTGTTCATTTTTGATGTAATAGCAGCACAGATCACTGTAGGCTGTGCCGGTTACCTACGTTATTCTGAATGATCAGAACCGGCCGGATTCCACCCTGTTCACTCCCCACTACAGGGCGAAGATCAGCATAAAATATATCCCCTCTTTTAATTACCACACAATTCACACTCCGATTCTTTCCGGTTTCAATTTACAACATTGCCATAAGAAGAAACCTTGTTATCAGCCGGATATTTCCTGTCCGGTTAAGATAAAGTATTTCCACCTTTTTCTTGTGTATACATGCGTGGTATATAAAAATCAGTTATCGCTCACTTCGTCTCTATTCAGCAAACAGTAACATTATATTTCTTTCCCGTTTTTAATATAGACTCTCGGCACACGCGGGCTGATATCACAGGCAAACTCATAGGAAAATCTGCCACAGAGATCACCAATCTCCTCAATACCGATAAACTCATCCCCGTCTCTGCCGATCAGTGTTACCTCATCGCCCTTCTTCACATCACCAATCTCAGTCACATCTACCATAAACTGGTCCATACAGACTCTACCAAGGATCGGAGCCTTTTGTCCATGTATCAGAACCCAGCCTTTATTGGAAAGCTGCCTGGAATAATGCCGTCTGCATAGCCTACCGGAACAGTTGCCACACGAAGCTTCCTGTCAGCCACATAAGTACCGCCGTAGCTGATCGCTGCTCCGGCAGGAACGTCCTTCACATAAGTCACATGACTCTTAAGTTCCATAACCGGCTCAAGCTTTACAATATCTCTCTCCACCTCAGAAGAAGGATAAATTCCATAAATTGTGATTCCGGCGCGGACAATATTCAGATTTGCTTCCGGCATACGTATGATGCCCGCACTGTTAGAACAGTGATGCAGAGGAATTTCCACTCCTGCCTCTTCTACGCGTCTTGAAAAATCCAGATACCGCTCCAATTGTACCATAGCCGGACTTCTGTCATACTCATCTGCTCTTGCAAAATGAGTAAACATACCCTCAATCTCAAGATTTGGAAGTTCTGAAATTTTTTTAATTTCCTCTACATTTTCCTGTGTATCCGCAAAACCGATCCTGGTCATTCCTGTGTCCAGAGCAATATGAATATGTACAGTTTTTTTCTGCAGAACCGCTTCGTCTGAAAGTTTCCTTGCCTCCTCATATTCGCACACTGCAGGACGGATCTCATAACGGACAAGTTCCGGAAAATATTCATCAAAAACAATTCCAAGGATCAGGATTGGTTTTGTAATCCCGGCTTCTCGCAGATGAATCGCTTCTTCCGCAGTTGCAGCCGCAAATCCCCAGATATAATCATAATCCTCAATGAGATGTGCAACCGGCACCGCGCCATGTCCATAAGCGTCAGCCTTTATGACTGCGATCATCCTTGTCTCTTCTGCAATATTTTTCTCATTTCCCGGAAATTATGTTCTACTGCATCCAGTGAAATGACTGCTTTTACTCTGCTATCTTTCTTCATAATAATTTTCCTCTGTTATTTTTTCATGTTAATATCTGCAAATTGTTTCACAGATTTACTGCCTCAAAATGAATATTCTATCTTAGTATTTCCGGCAGAAAACAGATGATATCTCCTGCGGTCATCCCTCGCTGCCCTACTGTTTCAGCAGCCAGATCACCTGCCAGCCCATGCACATATACACCAAGTGCAGCCAGCATAACAGGAGAAAATTTCTTTTCTGCTGCCAGATACATACACTGTATACCGGCAAGCACACCGCTTAACACATCTCCACTTCCCGCTGTAGCCATTCCTGCATTACCCGAAATGTTCAAATACATATCTCCAAAAGCATCTGCCACCACAGTACAGGCATCCTTCAGAACGCAAACCGCTCCAGACTCCTTTGCATAATCAGCTGCGGTCTGTGCCAGACAATCCTGGATCTTACCGATTTCTTTTCCGCACAGACGACTCATCTCACCAATATGAGGTGTCAGGATCACATGTTCCCCGATAAAACACTTCCAGTTGTCATGGACTGACAGAAGATTCAGGCCATCTGCATCCAGAATTACTGTTTTTTTTACACTCAGCTGCCTTCGCCAGGAACCACTGAGCTCTTTTCCCCTGCTCTGCGCTCCGGTTCCAAGACCCGGTCCTATCACAAGCACATCACACCAGTCAAGCATTGCCTGGTTTTTTTCTCATCAAAATCACAGGTGATCATGGCTTCCGGCAACAGTGTCTGCAACGGAATCCTGTTGGCCTCCACGGTCTGAATTCTCACCATTCCCGCAGAGCTTTTCAGAGCAGCTGCTGCACTCAGATATGCAGCTCCGCACATTCCTTCGCTGCCAGCTATAAGAAGAACCTTGCCGAAGGTTCCTTTATTTCCATAGGGAACTCTCTCCGGAAGCATTTTCAAATCTTCACGTTCCAGATGATGCATACAGATTTTCTTTCCGGGTATGGAATAGATTCCGATATCCGTAACAACGATCTCACCGCCATACATGCGTCCGGGATAAAAACACAGCCCTCTTTTGCGAAAAGCAAAGGTAACCGTAAGATCTGCCCGGAATGCAATCCCCTTCTCAAATCCGGTATCTGAGTCAATCCCGGATGGAATATCCACAGCTACTTTATACGCAGATGCCCGGTTCATTGTACTGATAAGCTCTGCATATTTTCCCTCTACAGGTCTGCTCAGTCCAACCCCAAAGATGGCATCTACTATAGTAGTATATTCATCCAGATCCAGGTTATGCACCCGGGGCACCTGATAATATTCTGCTGTTTTAAGCTGTCCGGCAGTTTCAGCAGTCATTTTCTCTTCCTTACCCGCAATATAATACCAGGTTCTGACTCCTCTCAACTGAAGCAGTCTGGCAATCGCCAATCCGTCTCCGCCATTGTTGCCGGTTCCGCAGACCACAAGGATTTTCTCTTTTTCTTTATTCTTTAATCTCTGTACAATCTCCTCAACCGTCTTTAATGCCGCCCTCTCCATAAGTACCGGAGACGATATCCCGGCTTTCTGAATCGTATTATGATCCAGTTCTTTCATCTCAACAGCAGTTACAATCTCTCTCATCTGTTCACCTCCTGTTTACAATAACACATTTACATACAAGAGAAAAGCTGTGATCAGATGACCACAGCCTTGTGTTTCACAGTTATCCCTTACATCCCTTCATGTTCCTTTCTGTACTCACTCAGGTTATAGGACAAAGTCATAAGACTCTCTGAAAGATGTACGTTCTCTACCATTACATCCTCCGGGGCATCCAGATCAATATGTGCAAAATTCCAGATTGCCTTAATTCCATTATCAATTAAAATCTTTGCCATCTCTTTGGCTTTGTTTTTAGGAAGAGTCAGGATCGCGATCTCAACCTCATTCTCCTTCAGAAACAAAGGAAGATCGCTCAACATCTGAATCTCAATTCCACGAACTGCAATCCCCTCAAGTACAGGATTGACGTCAAAAATACCAACCAGCTTAAATCCGCGCTTTTCAAAATCCACATAATTGGCCAATGCCTGTCCCAGATTACCGGCACCCAGAATAATCATCGGATGTACAGTATCCAGCCCAAGGATCTTACCGATTTCTGTATACAAATAGCGTACATTATAGCCGTAACCCTGCTGACCAAAACCACCGAAATTATTTAAGTCCTGACGAATCTGGGAAGCCGTCACATGCATCTTCTTGCTAAGATCATTTGAAGATATACGCTCTACATTCTCCTCCATCAATTCACCGAGGTAGCGGTAGTACCGCGGCAAACGCTTGATTACCGCTTTCGAAATTTCCTTAGCTTCCACAAATTTTCCCTCCTTAGCTTATCTATGTCAATTATACCCAGATGTTATTTTATTGTCAAATTAAATTTGTACTTTTTGACCAAATATTTCTGTATTTTTTTATCAATTTCATTCTGAAAAATTCCCCGGAATATCATATTTTCTTCCATGCATCCATCCGGTGCTTTCTTTTCTCTGGACAAAATCTCTTAAAATGCTTTCAAAAACAGGCATTTTCGATTATAATAGTACGCGGACAAATTACAAACGGAGGAATTCCTATGATTTTATCATGTCAGAATATCTGTAAATCCTTTGGCGAAAAAATCATTCTCAAGGATGCCAGTTTCCATATAGAAGACCGCGAAAAGGCAGCTCTCATCGGCAATAACGGTGCAGGCAAGACGACTCTGCTGCGAATCATTATGCATGAGCTCTCCCCGGATTCAGGAAACGTGGTACTTGCCAAAGATAAAAATATCGGCTACCTTGCCCAGTATCAGGACATTCAATGGCCATCATACCATTTACGAAGAACTGATTTCCACCAAACAGCACATTATTGATATGGAGAACCGTCTGCGCTCTCTGGAACAGGAAATGAAAACCACCACCGGAGATGCTCTGGACAGCCTGATGAATACTTACACAAGACTGAGTCACCAGTTTGAACTGGAAAATGGTTACGCTTACAAAAGTGAGATCATGGGTGTATTAAAAGGTCTTGGTTTCACAGAAGAAGATTTCGAACGCCAGATAGAAACTCTTTCAGGCGGCCAGAAAACCCGCGTAGCTCTGGGTAAACTGCTTCTTGCCAGCCCTGACATTCTTCTTCTGGATGAGCCTACCAACATCTGGATATGGAGAGTATTTCCTGGCTGGAAACCTATCTTCTGAATTACCCGGGTGCTGTATTTATCGTATCCCACGACCGTTACTTTCTTGACAAAGTCGTAACAAAAGTTGTGGAAATCGAAGCAGGAAATATGCGTATGTACAGTGGCAACTATTCTGCCTATGCCCTGAAAAAAGCCCAGCTGCGTGACGCCCAGTACAAAGCCTACCTGAACCAGCAGCGGGATATCAAACATCAGGAAGCAGTCATTGCCAAGCTGAAATCCTTTAACCGCGAGAAATCCATCAAACGTGCGGAAAGCCGCGAGAAAATGCTGGATAAAGTCCAGCGCATTGATAAACCACAGGAGATTCAGAATCAGATGCGCATTTCCCTGGAACCAAGATTTGTCAGCGGAAACGATGTCCTTACTGTGGAAGTCTTTCCAAATCTTTTCCCGGACAGACACTTTTCAGTGACATCTCCTTTGAGATCAAACGTGGAGAACGTGTAGCCTGATTGGCAATAACGGCACAGGCAAAACCACCATGTTAAAGATCATCAATGGGCTGATCGATGCAGACAGCGGCAGATTTACTCTTGGTTCCAAGGTACAGATTGGCTACTATGACCAGGAACACCATGTTCTTCATATGGAGAAAACTATTTTTGAGGAAATCTCAGATGCTTATCCCACACTTACGGAAACAGAAATTCGAAATATGCTGGCAGCATTCCTTTTCACAGGGGATGATGTATTCAAACTGATCTCGCTCTGTCCGGCGGAGAAAGAGGTCGTGTTTCCCTCGCCAAGCTGATGCTGTCCGAAGCAAACTTTCTTATCCTCGATGAGCCCACCAACCATCTGGATATCGCTTCAAAAGAGATTCTTGAAGAGGCATTGAACAGTTACACAGGAACAGTATTCTATGTTTCCCACGACCGTTACTTCATCAACCAGACAGCTACCCGGATCCTGGATCTGACCAATCAGGCAATTGTAAATTATATCGGAGATTACGACTATTATCTGGAGAAAAAAGAAGAGCTGACGGAAAAATATGCTCCGGCTGCCGCTCAGGCTGTGACAGAAGCAAAGCAGGCTTCTGATAACAAGCTTTCCTGGCAGCAGCAGAAAGAAGAACAGGCCCGCCAGCGAAAACGAGAGAATGAACTAAAAAAAGTGAAGCCCGCATTGAAGAACTTGAGACCAGAGATAAAGAGATCGACGAAACCATGATTCTCCCGGATATCTGCACAAATGTGGCAGAATGTGCGAAACTCAGCAAAGAGAAAGCCACCATTACCGAAGAATTAGAAGGATTATATGAAAAATGGGAAGAACTTGCATAATGCAGGTTCTTCCCATTTTCGCAGTTTATAACTTTTTACAGGTTTCTCCGCTGCAGTGTGATCCTGCCCGGAGAACTTTATAATGTTATAGAAACATTACCGGATAATTTCTGACATTATAAAATTTCATCCAGTCTCTCTCTGATGGCAAGGATGAATCTTTACTGTTCAGTACTGTCACATCCTCAAGAGAAGTGATCAGCGCAAGGTCTTTTGTCATCTTACCGCTTTCAATCGTCTCCAGAGTCGCCTTCTCCAGTTTATCAGCAAATTCCATCAATTCTTTATTGTCGTCCAGCTCACCTCTTTTTCTCAGAGCTCCGGTCCATGCAAAAATAGTTGCTACAGAGTTAGTAGATGTCTCCTCACCTTTCAGATAGCGATAATAATGTCTCTGTACAGTTCCATGAGCAGCTTCATATTCGTAATATCCCTGTGGAGATACCAGTACAGATGTCATCATAGCCAGAGAACCAAATGCTGAAGAAACCATATCGCTCATAACATCTCCATCATAGTTCTTGCAGGCCCAGATAAATCCGCCTTCAGCCTTCATGACACGAGCTACGATATCATCGATCAGGCTGTAGAAATATTCAATGCCTGCTGCCTCGAATTTCTCCTTAAACTCATCTTCATAAATAGTTGCAAAGATTTCCTTAAAACGTCCGTCATAAATCTTGGAGATCGTATCCTTGCCGCCAAGCCACAGGTTCTGTTTTGTATCCAGTGCATAATTAAAACAGCATCTTGCAAAACTTGTGATAGAATCATCCAGATTGTGCATACCCTGAAGCACACCCGGTCCCTCATAATGATGGATCAGCTCTTTTCTCTGCTGTCCGTCTGCACCTTCAAATACCAGATAAGCATCTCCGGGGCCGTCAATATACATCTCTGTGTTCTTATACACATCACCATAGGCATGACGTGCGATGGTGATCGGTTTCTTCCAGTTCTTAACACATGGTTCAATACTTCACTACGATTGGGGCACGAAAAACAGTTCCATCGAGAATTGCACGAATCGTTCCGTTAGGACTCTTGTACATTTTCTTTAAGGTATACTCTTCCATTCTTGCCTTATTAGGAGTGATAGTGGCACATTTCACTGCAACGCCGTACTTCTTTGTAGCCTCTGCTGCATCAACAGTTACCTGATCATCCGTTTCATTTCTGTATTCCAGACCAAGGTCATAATACTCAGTGTTCAAATCAATATACGGAAGAAGAAGCTCATCTTTGATTATTTTCCAGAGAATTCTGGTCATCTCATCTCCATCCATCTCCACAAGTGGTGTCTGCATCTGAATTTTTTTCATGTTAATCCTCCTCTTTGGCTCTCATCCAGTTAACTATCATGATAGCCGAAAACAGACCGTTCGTCAATGCTTTTATACATTAAAGCAATATTTTGCCAAATAAAATGATTACTGATCACAGTTCCATAAAGCGTTCCAGATCCAGTTCTCCCCATCCCTGCTGATTCTTTGGCAATCCCATATCCCTGGCACTTTCTTTCAATTTCATCTTGATCTGAACATTAGTCAGCTCCGGATTCTTCTCAAGCATCAATGCTGCTGCCCCTGCAACCAGAGGTGTAGACATAGAAGTACCACTCTTCACTCCATATCCGTTATCTGCCCCCGGTGCACAGGCAAGAACATGATTCCCAGGTGCAACCAGATCCGGTTTACAAACACACTCAAATGTAGGTCCCCTGCCGGATATGGCAGTCCGTCCTGTAAGCAGATCGCTGGAGCCTACTGTGATAATCTTCCGGCTGCTTCCCGGTGCTGTCACACTTCCTGCCTTCGGTCCCTGATTTCCTGCCGCAGCAACTACCACCAGACCTGCATCCCAAAGTTGTTCCACACCCGCAATCAGAACTCTGTGATCTTCTGCTCTCCTGCAGGTTGTTCCCACCGAGATATTCACTACACGTATCCCATAATATCTCTTATTCTCCAGAATCCAGCGAAAAGCCTGTAAAACATCTTCTTTCCTGCCATTTCCCGTTCTGTCGAGCACCTTCAGAACTATCAGGCTACACCCGGGGCAATTCCTCTGATCCGTCCTTCCGAAGCCCTTCCGTCACCGCCAATGATCCCACATACATGGGTTCCATGAGAATTATCATCATAAGGTCTGATACGATGTCCGATGAAATCTTGAAACGCAAGTATTCTCCCTGTAAAATCTATATGAGGAAAAATCCCGGTATCCAGAACACACACACCCACGTGCTTTCCTGTATATCCGGAATCATCTGAATTCTTCATAAAAAATCCTCCGAATCATCTGGATAATGAAATCTTACCGCAACTATTCATCAGGTCGCTGCAAAGACAATGAACGTTTGCGTCTTACTTTAAATTATTCGGAAGATTATATTTTTGTGTCCGACAGTTTCTCCTGTCATATCTCCGTTTTTCTGTAAATAAAATGTATAAAGCTTCCATGATATGCAGATACTTCTGATATGCAAAACAACAGGCATATACAGAATCTGTTACAGAAATCCCGAAAAATATCCTTATAGCAATTTCATAAAATAACTGTAACCATCTGCATAATATTAATGAGACAAATTATGACTGCATTATTATTGATACTGGTATTTTTACTCTTTCAGACCTTCGTCCTGCTCTGCTGTGTAGCTGCCGGAAATGACGCTGCCTCCCAGGAAATCTCCGATCAGGAACAAATGGAATTTATCCGGGAATGGAAAAAAATACATTGCAGCAGCCCTCAAAAATAAAGGGCTGCTGCAATGTGCTGATAAACCTTCTACATCACATAACAGTCATATCGTATTGCTTTTCCTTTTAATATATAAGAAGGCTCTCTTCCATCAAGACAGACGCTCTTAAGAGGACGTTTTACGATAATTCTGGAAGGTCCGGCTTTGATAGCTGCATCAAAAAGATCTTTTTCCTCAGAACATGGAGGTTCAAGTTTCTGGATCAGCTGAAGTTTTTTATTTATCAGACCGGATTTCTGTCTCTTCGGGAACATGGGATCAAGATAGATCACATCTACCGGATCCATAAGTTTCTCCATACATGACACACTGTCACCCTCCACCAGTTTCATTCTGGAAGCAATGTCTTTTAATACGGGATGCTTTCTGGCACGCCGGAGCGCATCCTTCAAAAGTGCGGCGATCACCGGATTCTGTTCGTATAATGTCACCTCATAGCCATATGCTGCAAGAAGGAAACCATCCTCTCCCATACCTGCAGTGGCATCAATTGCTTTCAGATGTTCTCCCTCAGTTTTGACCGCACGTACCAGCATTTCATGGGAAAGTCTTCCGTTTGTGACTCTGTGCAGCATTCCTTCAAAATCTCCCTGATATGTCAGGCCATAACCGGTAAGTGATACGCCCCGGGAGTCAAACATTACTGTCAGATGTTCTCCCGGTTTGTCCATAATCGGAACATTGTTCTTTCTGGCAAAAGATTCTGCCATTTCTCTTTGCCCGCCCTTACCCAGGCAGACTGTTATCTTATCATTCATTTACACATTTCCCGCAAAATTTAATTTTCTTTTAATGCTTTTTCTATTTCAGAGATCACAATTCTGAGTGCTTTGATACGGGCATATTTCTTGTCAACAGATTCCAGTACATGCCATGGCGCAAAGGAAGTATTTGTCTTCTGAAGCATCTCATTGACAGCCACTTCATAGGCATCCCATTTCTCTCTGTTTCTCCAGTCCTCATCTGTGATCTTCCATTGTTTCTCCGGATTATTCTGTCTCTCCTGAAAACGCTCCAGCTGTGTATCCTTATCGATCTGTACCCAGAATTAATAATGACTGCACCCCAGTCTTTAAGTTCTTTCTCAAACTCATTCATTTCGTTGTAGGCACGTTTCCAGTCATTTTCACTGCAAAATCCCTCCAGACGTTCTACCATACTCTGCCATACCAGGTTCTGTCAAAAATAGCGATATGCCCATTTTTCGGAAGTCTTGTCCAGAAACGCCATAAATAATGTCTGGCCTTCTCATGCGGTTCCGGACTTGCGATTGGATGTACTTCATAGCCCCGGGGATCCAGAGCTTCTGTAATACGTTTGATATTACCTCCTTTGCCTGCCGCATCCCAGCCTTCATACGTGATGATCACAGGAATACGTCTCCTGTACAGTTTATTATGGAGTTCCCCCAGTTTACTCTGGAGCTGTTTCAGTTCTCCCCTGTACTCCTCGTCATCCATTGTTTTATCTCTCAGATCAATATCCGACAGACGGGGAATCTGCTCCAGAGGAAATACATTCTGCAAAATCGGAACGGAATGTGCCTGATTCTGCATGGCAACTTCAATATTGCTTACCATAGTCTCCAGCACCTGAAGTTCCGCCCATTTTCTGTCACTGGCATCTATGATGTACCATGTGCAGAGGAAGCATTCGTGTCAGACAGATACTGAGAAAATATTTTTGCACATTTTTTGTAATGTTCATTCTGCCATTTATCAAAGTCTGACACACGCCATCTGGTGTCTTTATGATCCAGAAGTAATTTTTCACGCCGCTTCTGTTCATCCCTGTCAATCTGCATAAAGAATTTCAGCATCAGATAACCATTATCTGTAAGCTGCCGCTCAAAACGGCGGATGCTGTCAATCCGCTGTGTATAACCTTCGCCTTCAATCTCGCCCGACAGACAGTCTTTACAAGTCTGCTCCATCCAGCCGAATCCAGAAATGTAAATTTCCGGCTTCCGGAATCTGTTTAAAATAGCGATACAGAAATGGAATATCTCAGTTCTTCTGCTGTGGGAGCTGACATAGTGGCAACCTTAAAGAAACGCGGATCAATATTCTTAATGACTTTTCCGATCGTACTTCCCTGCCGGAAGATCCCCAGCCTTCAAAGAGTACGATTACCGGGATCTTATGTTCCTTGATTTTCATCTGAAAATCATAGAGCTGACTTCTTGCTGTCTGCAGACGGATTTTGATTTCCTCTTTTTCCGGCATATGTGCCGGAGTCCATGTTGTAAGCATAACATTGATCCTCCTTTTATTTTTCTTCGTAACTGTTCAATACTCTCACAATCAGAGACTGTTGAATAGTTACCCTTTTCATTAATAGAATATCTCAAATTCAACTGAAATAATCATAACATGAAATCTGTTTATCGTAAAGCAGGTGTATGATATCACTACTGAATTGTTTTAACTGCATTATTTTATGGGATTACTATGGATTTTTTCTAAAGCCACAATATTTTCAGAATATTCTTCCCAGGTGAGATTTCGTTTGATCCTGGCCGGACTGCCCATTACCAGAGAACCATCCGGTATCACAGTATTCTTGGTAACCAGGCTTCCTGCACCTATAATACAGTCCTTTGCCAGGCAGATCCGGAAAGATTTGCCCGCCCCCAGCTGATGAGCATTACAAAATTCCTGTCTGGTAAAAGACAGCTTCTTCTTTTTATAATAAAAATGATCATATCGGATTTCAGAATTTCCGTAATCCTTTCTCAGGCCGTTATCAAAAGCAGCATTCAAATGATAATAAGGTAATCATCCGTATCTGTTTTCTCACAGTTTATCATCTCTTTGCGTCAATCCATATTTTTTAAATCCACCGTTCCATTGACAACCTCAATTCCATCTGCTTCCAGTAGCTTTTTCTGTACATCTTTACCGCCGAAGGCAAAAGCCCCTGACAGTTCTCCTCTGAAATTCACTACCCGATAACAGGGAATATGCTCCGGATCCGGATTCTTATGGAGGGCATTCCCTACCGCTCTCGACATTCTCGGATTCCCTGCCATTTCGGCAACCTGACCATAAGTTGCAACGCATCCTTCGGAATTTGCTTCACTGCCTCATAAATCTTCTTTGTCGGGCTGTATGTTACGAGATCATAGCTTTCGGATATCATTCTTTTAATATCTTTATCCGGTACCGTCCCATTTAGAATAATGGTATTCCAATGTTCCTTATTCTGATGATAACCAGCCTGTACAGATTCATAGGCACTTCGCCAAAAATCACGCCACTCCGGATCTGCTTTTACATTCAGATTAACATAACCGTTTCGTTCATAGATCCATAAAAAAAATTTTTGTTTTCCCTCGCTCTTACCACTTGCCAGTTCTGATCACGGAAAGGTCTTTCCGTATATGTATTCTGAAATGATAAACCGAATTCCAACGCTGCTTCTCGTGTAATCATGCAATTTTGATTCATTTATTTCACCCTTATTCCCTGAAATTATTTCTGGCATCTTCATAATCTCTTGGAAGTCCCTCAAACAAAATTATTGCCTTATCATACTGTTCCTCTTCCATACATAATATAGCTTTCCTATACTGTTCCTGCTCCCTGATTTCTTTTAATTCCCTGTCCCACATCTCGCTATTTTCTCACTCTGATCACATTCTTTAAAAGCCCTATCCTCACACGGAAAAAGTTAAGCTGTTTATTACATCTATTTTTCCCCTTCATTCGCTTCCTCTATTGTCACACTCTCCTGTACCTGCATATCCGTATACTGAACACGAATAACTGCCTGCGGCCAGTTTATGCTGACCATTGCTGTTTTGTCTTTCTCATCTCCTGCTTTCCGGATAAGCTCCAGCAATTCCTTCAGTACTCCCTTTGTCAGATAACCGCCTCTCCAGTGAAAAATAAGTACCCTGCCTTTCTTCGCCGCCTGCAAAGAACGTTTATACACATCCTCTTTCTTAGTAAAAGAAAGCTTCTTCTCCTTATAGTAAAAGTGCTCATGATCACCGCAGTGAGGCGCCGGCGCAATAAGAGGCTCATGATCCCTGAAAATCTGTGAATCATCCAGATTGAAATAATCATAGCGGATTTCAGAAGTCTCACGATCTTTCCCCAGGGTATTATCAAAGGTCGCATCCAGATGATAATATGTACCTCCTATTTTTACGATATTCCATGTGTGGCGATACTTAATCCCCTTCTCAGGATTATTTCCACAGATTGCAATCACACACCAGACTCCCAGTGCATCTAACAAAACCTTTACTGCTTTTGCAATTCCCTCACAAACACCAACGCCTTGCCCCAACGGTCCGATAATTTCATGGGAATATGATTTTTTCAGTTTATCATAGCGGATATTTTCACAGATAAAATCATGCACATACTTCTCTTTCTCCCATTCAGACAGCTTCTGAGCCGGGCGAATCAGCTTCTCAACTCTGGCAGTCATAGCCTTTTGATGTTCGCAAATCTTCTTTTTATCAAAAAGATACTCCGGAATAAAAATCAGATTCGGAGAGTCTTTATAATACCGGTATTTATAACTGCTCACCCAAAATATCTCCGGATGATCCAGACGCATCTGAAAAAAAACATTATAAAGTTCTTTTCCCTCTAATGCCGGAATTTGAAATTCATCCGCCAGGTTTTTCACACCGCTAAGAATGCTGTGATATGCAGCCTGCTGCGCCTTATTCATATGGTTGTAATAATATTGCTCCATTGTTATCTTATCTCCAAGTTCTTCGTCACTTATAATCCCTTCCGGTACATTTCACTGATCACTGCCTGCGCATGTTCAGATTCCTTTTTCTCTATTATCTGTGCCCGATCACTTAAAATCGCCAGCATCTCATCTACCAGATCTTCGATTTTAGGATTTGTATACCGATATAAATACCCCAGCATTCTGGTTGCAGTATAATCTGTATTCATATTTTTATATGCGATCTCTGCACAAAGCTCCTTCGGATAGCCCTTGCTGAGCAAAACCCTGTATAGTTCTTCTGTTCTTTCTGATGCCATGTTTTTGCCTTTTCTTTATCATGTTTCTGTGTCACCAGCCATCTGATTTACTTCATCAAAAATCATATGATATAGCTATGTTTTTTCTTATAGTAACATGCTTCAACTGATATTCGCAATCAGAACATGGAGCTTATTTGATATGGAAAAAAGATTGTGTTACTGTTCAAGGGCTAACTGGACTTAAGAAAACCGATGGTGTAAACTGAAAAACAGTTAAAGCCATCGGTTTTCTTTATCCAAATATCCTGGACACTCTGTCAAATATATTTTCTGGTTCTTCTAAGCGCATCAAAACAAGCATGCTCATGCATTGGCAGAGGTAATCGATGCTCTCGAAACTTCTGAATGTCACGGCCTGCGCCTGTTTCCGCTTATAATTCCTTAGAAGCCTTTCTGCTTCATTATTAGTGGCAGGTACCCCGGAGATCATGCAGGAACAGCAGATGGTTCTGCATATATTTCTCCATTCTCAGGAATAAATTATACCCGTCTCTATAGTAATCGTTTGCCGGAACATTTTCATATTCCTTCCGGGCGGTCTCCAGTATCTTACGGTATCTTTCTTCGAATTCAGAGACCTTACAGGGATCCAGTTCCTCAGACGGCTGTAATCCATTCCGGAAATGGATCATTTCCTGTACCAGTGAATGCATATCTTTATTCCAGGTACGGTCCGGCTCATTATCCATGCTACCTTTCAGATAGCGCAGCACATGGGCAAGGCATTCCTGATGATCCGTTCCATAATTATAAAAGGTCCGGTCATGATCGTGTACAAGGATCCCCTGGTAATCTTCAGTGACCGTGTCCTTTACCCCTTCATGCCCTTTTTTCTCACGGGCAAAATACAGGGCTTTTCCGTCCGGCGTTGCGCAGACATATATCTGGCAGCCCTTTCCGTTTTCCCTGCCATTTGTACAGTCTGTATGCATGACAGGGGAAAGCAGCATATCTGCATAAGCAGCCCTGCGCTCAGCTTCCGTTTTTAAGGCAAACTCCCTGCTGAGTCTGCTCACCATTCCTTTTGAGATATTCAGTTTTCCACCGGTCAGGCCTGACAGAAACTGTCTGCTCTTATCGATCGATGTACAGCAGTCATTGTTAAGAAGAAACAGAAATGCCCGGATGCTGCCGTCATAATTCACATCATCAATGACTCCGGCCGGAAATGGAGCATGAACGCGTTCTCCCGTCTGACTGCTATAATAAACATCTGCATGATATTCTGTTACATCCAGGAGCATGCGGATGCCTACCCGTTGTTTTATGATCGTTTTTGATGTCTTTTTAAAAGAATTGTCTTCCAGGACTATTTCCGGAGGCGGGAGAAGGATTGCCGGCCGGGTCGGCTCCTGTTTTTTGCGGCAGTGTCCCTTATGGCCTGGCTGGCCTCCGGGTTTCCTTCCGGTCTTTTCCCTGCTGTTCGTGATCTTTTTCTTCCGGAGTGTTTTGGAAGAAGGGATAGAAGAATTTTCATAATCACGGTTTATCTGTGCACGGAGTTTCAGATTTTTTCCCTGTTCTTCTTCCAGCCTGACTGCTGTTTCATAAAACTGGTGCTGGAGTTCTTTTACCTTATCCAGTGCATCATCCCTCTGTTTTTCTGCTTTCAGGGCGCGCTTTTCCATCTCCTGGAGCTCCTGTTTCGTTTTCTTCTGCATTTTTTCAAACTCCAGAAGCATATCTTCCAGTACCTGGAACCAGTAATTACGGACACGTATCGTTTCCTTATGGGCATCCGCCGCTTCTTTCTGCAGTTCCAGGATCCTGGATCCATATTACCTGCATTCCTTCTGATGAAGCTCTTTCAGCCGGACATATCTTTCTCCGGATTCCAGTTCTTTATTTCTGGTCTGTGCAGCTTTCAGGCGGCACAGGAGTGTAATACGGTCATAAGCATCAGGCATACTTTTTCCCCCGGCATAGTTTTATCTGTCAGACGCCGCTGATAATATCTGTGATCTTTGAAATATGGTCTTCCAGAAATTCGATCATTTCTTTCTGCTTCTGGATAAACTCTTCCTGGATCTCAATCTGCTTGAGATAACCGTCAAGAAGTTCATCACGTTTTCTAAGTTCTTCTCTTAAATCAATGTTCATAAGCCGTCCTCTCTTTCCTGACAAAAGTATAGCAGAAACACAGGAAAAAAGCGAACTGCCGGAAACTTATCATATGTTCTCCGCCTTCTAAGAACGTGGCAGTTTTATACTCACTGAGTTTTGCTGTTTCATTTGCAAATTGAATACCCACTTTTGAGGCATCAATCCCCAGAACCTTATGTGTAGAAATATCTCCGGTTCCGCATCCAAAATCCAGGACATTTGTTGTTTTTTCCGCAAATAGTTTTAAAGCTTCATCAAACATGGTTTCCACTTTCAAATCTAACTTTCTTAAATCTACAGGTGTACATTCTTTAAAAACCTGATTCCACATTTCTATTTCCTGTTCATATGCTTTATTCAAGACTTCGTCATCTCCTCATTACTTAATTCCTTTTTTCAAAAAAGAAACTGCTCCAGATATTTTTTTCACAGACCTGCTCATTTCATCTACAGCAATCCTGCTAGTACATCGTTTTCGAAACACGCTCTAACACTCTACCGCTACTTTGATCACACCATCTCTCTTATTTTCAAAAAGTTCATATGCTTCTTCGATTCTGCTAAGCGGATAGGTATGTGTGATAAGTGGTTCTGTATTAATCTTACCTTCTGCGATCAGTTTCAGGTTTCCTCACAATCACATCCATCCACTCCACCTGTTTTGAATGTGAGATTTTTCCATACATATCCGGAAGTGGCAGTACCTGAGCCTTATCATAAAGTGCAACCACTGTCACAGTTGCATTTGGTCTTGCACATTCCCATGCCAGACGAAATGTAGATTCCGCTCCCGCAACCTCAAGAACTACATCAGCTCCACCGTGATCACTATGGTCCTGGACAAAATCAAAGCATTCCTCCGGCGAGACAGTAAGAACCTCCGGATAATGTTCATTAATAAAATGAATTCTGTTTTCATCTTTTTCACACATAATAATACACTTTTGGATTTTTCAGCATA
>ENA-OQDD01000326-OQDD01000326.1-human-gut-metagenome-genome-assembly--contig:-NODE-326-length-20337-cov-3.814300_pt1 | contig 20337 bp, 20 predicted proteins | sample MGYA00242507_ERZ504598 | MGnify/ENA primary metagenome ERZ504598 (study PRJEB26092, sample SAMD00036318) | human gut metagenome | host: Homo sapiens | study: EMG produced TPA metagenomics assembly of...
CGGCTTGCTGATTGCAGGGGCTGTTCACCACCATTACCAACGTGAACTTTGACCCCGCCCGCCGTGGACGCGCTGACCCGCCGGGTGCACGACGCCAGCCCCGGCACCGGCCCGGACTACGACATGCAGGCCCTCTGGCGGGAACCGGACGCCGACCGGCGCAGCCTGAAATGCTTTGTGCTGTTCAGCCTGCGGGGCATGGCCGCCTACAACTACCACGCCCGGGTGCTGGGCCGCATCGACCCGGAGCTGGACCGGTTCTTCTGTACCGCCCTGCAGGCCGTGGGCGACCCCGGCCAGACCACCGACGCCCTGTGGCAGCTGGTGCAGGCCACAGGAGAAGCCAGCTACCGCTGCATGGAGCTGCTGGACGCGGCCAACACCGGCGCGTTTGGCGATCCGGAACCGGTGCAGGTGCCCCTGACCATTGAAAAGGGGCCGTTCATCGTGATTTCCGGCCACGACCTCTACGACGCACAGCAGCTGCTGGAACAGACCGCAGGCCGGGGCGTCAACGTCTACACCCACTCGGAGATGCTGCCCGCCCACGGCTACCCGGAGCTGAAGCGCCGCTACCCCCACCTCAAGGGCAACTTTGGCACCGCATGGCAGAACCAGCAGCGGGAGTTCGAGGACATCCCCGCGCCCATCCTGTTCACCACCAACTGCATCATGCCCCTGCGCGCCAGCTACGCCGACCGGGTGTTCACCACCTCGGTGGTGGCTTACCCCGGCGTGCCCCACATCGACGAAGGGCGCGACTTTTCCCCGGTGATCGAAAAGGCGCTGGAGCTGGGCGGCTACGCGCAGGACACCCTGCTGCCCGGCCTGAACGGCGGCTCCACGGTGACCACCGGTTTTGCCCGCACCGCCGTGCTGCAGCACGCGGACGAGATCGTGCAGGCGGTGCGGGACGGTAAGCTGCGGCACTTCTTTCTGGTGGGCGGCTGCGACGGCACCCGGCCCAGCCGCCGCTACTACACCGAGTTTGCCCGCCTTACCCCGCCCGACACCATCCTGCTGACCCTGGCCTGCGGCAAGTTCCGCCTGAACGACCTGCCCCTTGGCACCGTGCCGGGCACCGGCCTGCCCCGCATCCTAGACGTGGGCCAGTGCAACGACGCCTACAGCGCCATCCGCATCGCATTGGCGCTGGCCGACGCCTTTGGCTGCGGCGTCAACGACCTGCCCCTCTCGCTGGTGCTGTGCTGGTTTGAGCAGAAGGCCGTGTGCATCCTCATCGCGCTGCTGGCGCTGGGCATCCGGAACATCCGGCTGGGGCCTACCCTGCCCCCGTTCCTCTCGCCGGTCATTGTGGCTGCCCTTCAGCAAAAGTACGATTTAAAAGCCGTAACAACGCCGGAAAATGACCTGCAGGCCATTCTGGGCAGACATTGAGCCTGCACTGTTCTCACTATAGCTACAACTGACCGCCATACGCGGCGTTTCGCACAAGAAGTGGTGTAAAGCAGTTGTCATATTTGGTGCAGCTGACACTTGAAGATTTTTCAGCGTTCAGTATAATAATAGTTACCGGAACAAAGGCGTTCTGCAAGGGTAAAGTATGCCCTTGCGGGGCGCTTTTTCTTTTTTGTCAAAATGCGGAGGGTGCCGCACCGGTGAGGATTTTAGATAAGGATGGGAAAGTCTATGGAAAACTTTACAGAGCAGAAAAACACCCTTGGTCTGTACGATCCACAGTTTGAGCACGATGCCTGCGGCATTGGCGCTGTGGTGGATATCAAGGGCCGCAAAAGCCACCAGACCGTGGACGATGCACTGGCCATTGTGGAACGGCTGGAGCACCGTGCCGGCAAGGATGCCGAGGGCAAGACCGGCGACGGTGTGGGCATTTTGCTGCAGATCAGCCACAAGTTCTTCTCCAAGGTGGCCGAAGAACTGAACATCAGCCTTGGCAACGAGCGCGAGTACGGTGTGGGCATGTTCTTCTTCCCCCAGAGCGAACACCTGCGTGCGCAGGCCATGAAGCTGTTCGAGGTGGTCACCCGCAAGGAAGGCCTCGAATTTCTGGCATGGCGCAAGGTTCCCGTGAACCCGGATGCCGTGGGCCAGAAAGCCCGCGACTGTATGCCTGCTATCTGGCAGTGCTTCATCAAAAAGCCCGCCAAGGTGAGCAAGGGCATCGATTTTGACCGCAAGCTGTACATTGTGCGTCGCGTGTTTGAGCAGGCCAGCAACGGCACTTATGTGCCCAGCCTGTCCAGCCGCACCATCGTGTACAAGGGCATGTTCCTTGTGCACGACCTGCGCCTGTTCTATACCGACCTGCAGGACGAGGATTATGAATCCGCTATCGGCATGGTGCACAGCCGCTTCTCCACCAACACCAACCCCAGCTGGATGCGCGCACACCCCAACCGCTTCATCCTGCACAACGGCGAGATCAACACCATCAAGGGCAACACGGATGCCATGCTGGCCCGTGAAGAGAGCATCTCCAGCTCCATCATGCAGGACGACATGAACAAGATCCTGCCCATCATCAACACTTCCGGCTCCGACTCCGCCATGCTGGATAACGCGCTGGAATTCATGGTGATGAACGGCATGGATCTGCCGCTGGCCGTGATGATCACCATCCCCGAGCCGTGGGAGAACAACAAGAACATCAGCCAGAAAAAGCGCGATTTCTACCAGTATTATGCCACCATGCTGGAGCCTTGGGATGGCCCCGCTGCCATCCTCTTCTCGGACGGCGACGTGATGGGCGCTGTGCTGGACCGCAACGGTCTGCGCCCCAGCCGCTATTACATCACCAAGGACGGCCGCATGATCCTGTCCTCCGAGGTGGGTGTGCTGGAATGCGAGCCGGATAATATTTTGGTCAAGGATCGTCTGCGCCCCGGCAAAATGCTGCTGGTGGACACCGTGAAGGGCGAAGTGGTGGACGACGAAAAGCTCAAGGAGTTCTACGCCAGCCGTGAGCCTTACGGCGAGTGGATCGACCGCAACCTTGTGGAGCTGGCCAGGCTGAAAATTCCCAACGTGAAGGTGGAAAGCTACACCGGCGATCAGCTCACCCGCCTGCAGAAGGTGTTCGGCTACAAGTATGAGGATGTGAACACCATGATCCTCTCCATGGCACGGGCAGGCGCAGAGCCTTCCGGCGCTATGGGCACCGACACCCCGCTTGCTGTACTGAGCAACCAGCATCCGCCGCTGTTCAATTACTTCAAGCAGCGCTTTGCGCAGGTCACCAACCCGCCCATCGATGCCATCCGCGAAAAAGTGGTCACTTCCACCAGCGTGTATATTGGCGCACACGGCAACCTTCTGGAGGACAAACCCGAGAACTGCAAGGTGCTCAAGGTGCACAACCCCATCCTGACCAGCACCGACCTGCTCAAGATCAAATACATGAACGTGCCCGGCTTCAAGGTAGCCACGGTGTCCATCAACTACTATAAGAATACCAGTCTGGAAAAGGCCATCGACCGTGTATTTCTGGAGGTCGACCGCGCCTACAAGGATGGTGCAAATATCATCATCCTTTCTGACCGCGATGTGGATGAATACCACGTGACCATTCCCAGCCTGCTGGCAGTTTCCGCGGTTTCGCAGTACCTGATCCGCACCAAGAAGAGCACCGCACTGGCCTGATCCTGGAAAGTGCAGAGCCGCGCGAGGTGCACCACTTTGCCGCTCTGCTGGGCTACGGTGCCTGCGCCATCAATCCCTATCTGGCACATGAGACCATCGGCCAGCTCATCGACGAAGGCCTGCTGGACAAAGATTACTATGCAGCCGTGGAGGACTACGACAACGCCATCCTCAGCGGCATTGTGAAGATTGCCTCCAAGATGGGCATTTCCACCATCCAGAGCTACCAGAGCAGCCAGATCTTTGAGGCTGTGGGCATCTCCAAGGATGTCATCGACAAATACTTCACCGGCACGGTGAGCCGTGTGGGCGGCATTACCCTTTCGGACATTCAGGCCGATGTGGAAGCCCAGCACAACGCAGCCTTCGACCCGCTGGGTCTGGACATCAACATGGAGCTGGCCGACAGCGGCGCACACAAATTCCGCAGCGGCAAGAAGAACACCTGTTCAACCCCCAGACCATCCACCTGTTCCAGAAAGCCTGCTGGACGAACGACTACTCGGCTTTCAAGCAGTTCACCAGCACCGTGGACAATATGGGTGCTGACGGCGTGCATCTGCGCAGCCTGCTGGACTTCAACTATGCTCCTGACGGCGGCATCCCGCTGGAAGAGGTGGAGCCGGTAAGCTCCATCGTCAAGCGGTTCAAGGGCGCAGCCATGAGCTACGGTGCCCTGAGCAGTGAAGCCCATGAGACCATTGCCATTGCCCTGAACCGTCTGGGCGGCCGCAGCAACACCGGCGAGGGCGGCGAACCCGAAGAGCGCTACCACAGCGAGAGCAATTCCAAGATCAAGCAGGTGGCTTCCGCACGCTTTGGTGTAACGAGCAAATACCTCGTTTCTGCGGAAGAGATCCAGATCAAGCTGGCACAGGGCGCAAAGCCCGGTGAGGGCGGCAATCTGCCGGTGCCAAAGTATATCCGTGGATTGCAAAGACCCGCCACAGCACCACCGGTGTGGGCCTGATCTCTCCCCCGCCGCACCACGATATCTACTCCATCGAGGACCTTGCAGAGCTGATCTACGACCTGAAGAACGCCAACCGCAGCGCCAACATCAATGTCAAGCTGGTGAGCGAGGCCGGCGTTGGCACCATTGCGGCCGGTGTTGCCAAGGGCGGCGCACAGGTCATTCTGGTGTCCGGCTACGACGGCGGCACCGGTGCAGCACCGCGTACTTCCATCAAGCACGCTGGCCTGCCGTGGGAGCTGGGCATCGCCGAGACCCATCAGACCCTGATCCTGAACGGCCTGCGCACCCGCGTGCGCATCGAGAGCGACTCCAAGCTGCTCTCCGGCCGCGATGTTGCCATCAGCTGTATGCTGGGCGCAGAGGAGTTCGGCTTCGGCACTACCCTGCTGATGGCCGAGGGCTGCGTGATGATGCGTGTGTGCAATCTGGATACCTGCCCCATGGGCATCTGCACCCAGAACCCGGAGCTGCGCAAGAACTTCAAGGGCAAGCCGGAATACATCATCAACTACCTCACCTTTGTGGCCGAGGAGCTGCGCGAGTACATGGCAAAGCTGGGCGTGCGCACCATCGATGAACTGGTGGGCCGCACCGACCTGCTCAAGGTCAAGCCTGCCGCACCCGGCAGCCGCGCTTCCAAGATGGATCTCGACTGCATCCTGCACAACCCTGCCATCGAGAACAGCAATGTTCACTTCGTGAAGGAGGACACCTACGACTTCCATCTGGAAAACACCCTCGATATGAAGGTGCTGATGAAGAAGTTCAAGCTCAGCAGCAAGAATGCCCAGAGCGTGACGCTGGATGTCTCCAACACCGACCGCGCCTTTGGTGCCATCTTTGGCAGCGAGATCACCCGCAAATACGGCAACAGCCTGCCGGATGATGTTTACACCGCCCACTGTGTGGGTGCAGGCGGCCAGAGCTTTGGTGCCTTCATCCCGGGCGGCCTGACGCTGGACCTTGTGGGCGACTGCAACGACTACATGGGCAAGGGCCTGTCCGGCGGCAAGATCGTCGTGCGCCCGCCCAAGGGCATCACGTTCAAGCCCGAGGAGAACATTATCACCGGCAACGTGGCCCTGTACGGTGCTACCAGCGGCAAGGCGTTCATTTCCGGCGTGGCCGGTGAGCGCTTCGCCGTGCGCAACAGCGGTGCCACCGCCGTTGTGGAGGGCGTTGGCGACCACGGCTGCGAGTACATGACCGGCGGCACGGTGGTGGTTCTGGGCCAGACCGGCAAGAACTTTGCAGCCGGTATGACCGGCGGCATCGCCTACCGTGCTGGACGAGAACTGGGACTTCTACCAGCGCGTGAACAAAGAGACCGTCAGCCTGGAGCCTGTGGAGCACAAGTATGATGTTGCCACCCTGAAAGAGCTGATCCGCGAACATGTGGAGGCCACCGGCTCTCCCCGCGGCAAAGAGATCCTTGACAACTTCAGCGAATTCCTGCCCAAGTTCAAGAAAGTTCTGCCCTACGATTATGACCGTATGCTGCGTGTGATCGCATCCGTTGAGGAGCGCGGTCTGGACGGTGAGCAGGCACAGATCGAAGCATTCTACACGGTGCAGAAGAAGAAGTAAGGAGGGCAGCGTTATGGGTAAGACAACTGGATTTATCGACTATACGCGCAAAACCAGCACGGATGTTCCGCCGCTGGAACGCATTGAAAACTTTAACGAATTTCATGTCTGGCTCTCCCGCGAGGAGCAGCAGACGCAGGCAGCACGCTGCATGGACTGCGGTGTTCCCTTCTGTCAGGCCGGCATGATGATCGGCGGCATGGCCTCCGGCTGTCCGCTGAATAACCTCATCCCGGAGTGGAACGACCTTGTTTACCATGGCAAATGGGAGCTGGCCATGCATCGGCTGATGGCCACCAACCGTTTTCCGGAGTTCACCAGCCGGGTGTGCCCTGCCCTGTGTGAAGCGGCCTGCACCTGCGGCGATGTGACCGGCAGCAGCGTGACCGTGCGCGAGAACGAGCACGCCATTATCGAAACGGCTTACGCCAAGGGCTGGCTGCACGCCGCACCGCCGCCCTCCCGCACCGGCAAGAGCGTAGCCGTGGTGGGCAGCGGCCCCTCCGGCCTTTCGGTGGCCGAATACCTGAACAAGCGCGGCCACGCCGTGACTGTGTTCGAGCGTGCAGACCGCGTGGGCGGCCTGCTGATGTACGGCATCCCCAACATGAAGCTGGACAAATCCGTCATCGAGCGCCGCATCAAGATCATGCAGGCTGAGGGCGTGGAGTTCCGCACCAACATGGATGTGGGCGGGGCTGTTGCCGCCGAAGAGCTGCTGAACGGCTACGATGCCGTGGTGCTGTGCTGCGGTGCCAAGAAGGCCCGCGACCTGAATGTGCCCGGCCGCGATGCAAACGGCGTGCACTTGCCGTGGACTACCTGACCAGCGTGACCAGAAGTCTGCTGGACAGCCAGTTCGCGGACGGCAAGGCCATCGATGCCAAGGGCAAGAATGTTCTGGTGATCGGCGGCGGTGATACCGGCAACGACTGTCAGGGTACGGCCCTGCGGCAGGGCTGCACCGATCTGGTGGCACTGGAAATGATGCCGCAGCCGCCCAAGGAGCGTGCAGCCTCCAACCCGTGGCCGGAGTGGCCCCGTGTGCTGAAGGTGGACTACGGTCAGACCGAGTGCCTTGCAAAGTTCGGCAAGGACCCGCGCGTGTACCAGACCACCGTGAAGGAATTTTTGAAGGATGATGCAGGCAACCTGACCGGTGCTATCATCTCCTACCTGAAGCCGGAGCGGAACCCCGAGACCGGCCGTACCAGCATGGTGCCCACCGGTGAAGAATTTACCTACAACTGCCAGCTGGCGTTCATCGCCGCAGGCTTTACCGGCTGCGAAAATTACGTAGCCGATGCATTTGGTGTGGAGCTGACTGCCCGCGGCAACGTGGCAGACCACAGCTTCAAGACCAACGTGGAAAAGGTGTTCGTCTGCGGCGATATGCGCCGCGGCCAGAGCCTTGTGGTGTGGGGCCTGCGCGAAGGCCGCGACTGCGCCGCCGAGGTAGACCGCTACCTGATGGGCTACACCAACCTCTAACTAAGCCATTCTCTTTCCTATCCTAAACAAGCAGAAGCGGGGGCCTTTGCAAGGCTCCCGCTTCTGCTTGTGTTTTTTAGTCTGTATTGTATTCCGGTTCTGTGGGGGCAGGATCTGTTGTTTCCGGAGGGGCCGGCTCTGTCGTGGTGGGTTCGGTAGCGGCGGGTTCCTCCGGTGTTACCGTGATCTGCACACTGGGGTCTGCCGCAATATACACGGTGATCACCGTGCCCACTTCCACCTTGGTGCCCGGCTCCTCGCTGGTACGCACCACGCAGCCGGATGCATAGGAGCCATCGTTCACCACCATAAAGCAGCTGGCCACAAGGCCCCGGCTTCCAGTTCCTTTACCGCGCCATCCTGCGTAAAGCCGATGATATTGGGCATCTCGGCCATCTGCGGGCCTTTGCTCACCACCAGCCGTATGGTCTCCCCTGCCTTGAGCACAGTGTCCGCGCTCGGCTCCTGCTGGATGATCTGGCCCGCCGGGGCGGTATCGCTGTATTCCTCGGTGACGTAGAACAGATACATGCTGGTATATTCCCGGTTGTTCTGCACCTGCGTGTAGTCCATGCCAATAAAGTTCGGCACAAGGTTCTGCGGCACCATCACCTCGCTGCTGGCCGGTTCCGACTCCGCAGCCGACGCGGCAGGCTGGTGGATGTGCTGGCTCAGCACGCTCCACAGCGTGAGCAGAATGAGGATGGACAGCAGGATCACGATGCCCGCCAGCAGCGCTTTTAAGCTGAGCAGATGCTCCTTGCGTTCCGGCTCCGGCTGGGCTGTGCGCACCGGAGTCTCCGGCTTCATGGTGCGGGTCAGCTCGGCGGTGTATTCCTTGGAAGAAAGGGCCTGATACAGCTGCGGCACGGTCTGGATGCGCTCCATGGGCCGCAGGCGCAGGCCCAGCTGCAGCACCTGCGAGACGTACAGCGGCAGGCTGCCGTTCACCGATTTTGCGCGTGGGTTAGAGTCTGCCACAATGCGCTGCGCTGCAGGCACCGGGGCCTGCCCGCACACCATGCGGTAGAACACTGCCGCAAGGCTGTATTCATCGGTATAGCGGCCCTCGAACTCTGCGGTGGAATACTGCTCCGGGGCGGAATAGCTTCGTACAGCTGCTCGTGCAGGCCGCTGCCCGCCGTGCGCAGGCCCACCGTGGCATAGCCTGCCAGACGGCAGCGGTCGTTTTCCATCACGCGGATGTTCTCCGGGCAGATACCGCGGTGCACCAGACCGATCTTGTGCATGGCGGCTACGCTTCAAACACCGGCTGCAGCATGGTGCAGGCATCGTCCGGGCGAATGGTGCCGGGGTGGTTTTCCAGCCACTGATCCAGCGGGGTGCCGCCCAGATTTTCCAGAATGGCGTAAACGCTGTTATTGGCTTCCACCACATCCAGCACGGCTTCCAGACCATTGGCCGGAGTGATGCGCTGGATGGAGCGGTACAGGTCCGCAAAATCCATGCGGGTGGTCTTGAACAGCACCTCACTGCCGGTCTTGGGCCGCAGGGTGCTTTCTGCCGTGCGCTCCGCCGTGAGGGTAATGGCAGATATTCCTTGATGGTCACCCGGAAACGGCCCAGATTCTCTGCGCCGCGGTAGAGGATGCCCTCGCCGTCGATGCTCAGCATTTCCCCTACGGTGTAGCGCCCGGCCAGCACGGTGCCCACCGGCAGGGTGCCGCCGGGGTTGCGCCCGGCAAAGCTTTTGCCGCAGTGCGGGCAGCTTTGTGCTGCTCCGGGCAGCGGCTGCAGGCAGTATGGACACAGGCGTGTTGCTTCCATTGTGGTCTCCTTATACCGTTTTGCGCCGCAGCAGGCTCATGGGCGGCAGCTCCGGCGTGGGAATGGTGTATTTTTCCATGGCATGCGGGGTGCTCTCCACCCGTTCACCGGCTTCGTTTTCGATCCACTCAGGGTTCAGCGGAATGCTGCGGCCATCCGGGCAGAGGCTTCCAGAGTGTCGCCCAGGCTCCACTTGCCGCGCTGCTGGCAGGAGCAACGCCGTTCTCCCAGCCGTCCACCGTGCCCACAAACTCCCACTCGCGGATGTAAGTAGCGCTGTCGGTGGCCTGTCTGGCCTGCTCGCGGCCAAAGTAGAAGCCCGGCGAGTAATGGCGGTGGCTGGTACGGGTAAGCTCCTCGTACACTTCAGCAGGCAGCTCAAAGTTGTCGTTGAGCGGGTCGGCCAGATAAGCGTCCAGCGCCCTGCGGTAGCGGCGGTAACGCTTGCCACATAGTAGAAGGTCTTGGCACGGCCCTCGATCTTCAGGCTGTCCACACCGGCCTTGCAGATCAGATCAAGGAAAGGCGCGGTGCACATATCATTGGCGTTGAGGATGTAGCTGCCGTTCTCGTTCTCGCCGATCTCGTACAGCTGGCCCGGACGGGTCTCCTCGCTGAGATAGTATTTCCAGCGGCAGGGCTGGGCGCACTGGCCGCGGTTCGCGTCGCGGCCCGCCATGTAGTTGGAAAGCAGGCATCGGCCCGAAACGCTCATGCACATAGCACCGTGCACAAAGGCTTCAATCTCCAGCTCCGGCGGTGTTTTATCGCGCAGGATCGCAATATCCTGCAGGGACATCTCACGGGCCAGCACCACGCGCTTTGCGCCCATGTTGTAGGCGGCGCGAGCCGCAGCCCAGTTGGTGATGCCTGTCTGGGTGGACATGTGCACATCGATGTCCGGTGCAAAGGTCTTGCAGGCATCCAGCACACCAAGGTCTGCCACGATAAAGGCATCCACACCGGCCTTGGCTGCTTCCTTGATGGCCTCGGGCAGGCGGTCGGCTTCCTCGTTGGTGGGCAGGGTGTTCATGGTCAGGTAGACCTTGCGGCCACGGGCGTGAGCGTAGATGACACCCTCGGCCAGCTGTTCCGGCGTAAAGTTGGCCGGAGCAGACCGCATTCCAAATTCAGGCAGGCCGCAGTAAACGGCATCGGCACCGTAGTTGATGGCATAGCGCAGGCGTTCCAGATCGCCTGCCGGGGCCAGCAGTTCCGGGATTTGCAGCATAGTTCAAATTCCTCTCATTTTTCCGTATTCACAGTTTTGTTCACTTGTGCTGCCTTCTGGCAGTTTGCGCTGTGTTCGCTCAGGGTGCGGGCATAATAATAGCTGCCCTTGAGGTCGGTCACAAAGAAATAGGCATCCTTGGCCTCCTCATTGGGCTGGGGGGCCAGCGCTGCCTTGATGGCCGCAATGCCGGGGTTCGAGATCGGCCCGGCAGGCAGACCCTTGCAGCTGTAGGTATCATACGCAGCCACGATATTTTCCGGGATATTATCCCAGCCGCCATAGTAGGGTGCCACCCAGTTCCAGAGGTAATTGTTGTCACTGTCGCTCTGGATATAGCTGGAGGTGTTGCTCTGCAGGCGCGGTAGGGTGAATCCGCAGCCAGACGGTTGCGGAATACCTGTGCCACGTTCGAGTCCTGACTGTTGCCCGCTTCCTCCTGCACAAAGGATGCCAGTGTGATCAGCTGGGGCAGGGTCATATCCTGCTTTTTAAGTTCTGCGTACATCTCATCGGTGATCTGTGCATCGAACTGGGCATAGAAGGTGGCTACATAGTTGTGCACGGTGTCGTCCTTTAAAAATTCGTAGGTTTCCGGGAAGAGATAGCCCTCGCACTTCATAAAGCGGTCCGGCGCGTCGGCATCGTCCGGCACGTACTGCCAGAAGGTGTATTCGCTGAAATCGCCCTCGTTGGCTTCCTTCAGGAAATCCTCGGCGCTGCACAGCCCGGCGGCTTCCATCTTCTGGGCAATGGCAATGGCGTGGTGCCTCTGGGATGGTCACGCGCACCGTTTCGGCCTTGGCGTAAGTGGACAGGACCGCAATAATGGCATCGTAAGAACAGGCGCTCTTCTGCAGGGTAAAATCGCCATACTGCAGCTTTGATGCCGCACCCTTTTGCCCCACATACCAGCGGAACAGATAGGCCGAGCGGATCACACCCGCATCCTTGAGCTTTTGCGCAATGACGGAAACGCCGCTGCCTGCGGGATGCTCACCGTTACCTCCGTGCCGGGTCTGCCATTGCCGCTGATCTCGTTGTGCGCAAACAGCAGCGCCCCGCCAACGGCCAACGCCAGCAGTACCACCAGCACCAGCAGGATCTTCCCTACACCGCCTTTTTTGCGGGTGTTTTTTTCGTGTGCCATAAGCACCTTCCTTTTATCTTAGTTTTCCAGCATCAGGCGCATGTAGCTTTCGGCTACATCAAAGGGTTCGGCATCAAAGCGGATCATGCCGTAGTCCTGCCGGGTGCCCTCGCCGAGGAACAGCGGCTGGGATGCGCCCACGGTAATGACCGCCTTTTCCACAATGACTTCCTTTTCGCGGGCGGCTTCCATCAGTACTTCGGCGGCGCGGTCATTGTCGGCCTGCAGCTCCACAAAGTAAAGCGTATCCTCCTTGCGGAAATAAATACCATAGCCGTGGGCGCTGGAAACGATGGTGGCACCGGAGGAGTACAGATCTCCCAGCACCACGGCCATGCGCTCCGGGGTCAGCCGCACGGTATCGGGCCAGAAGCGCTCCCGTAGCTCACACAGCTTTTTGGCGGTGACGGAATCAAACTCCGCCTGGCTCCACAGGTTGCGCTCCACCTCGCGCGGCAGGCAGCGCAGGGCGAAGGCCCATGCAAAGCCTTATCCTGCAGCAGTGCGGCCTGCTCCGGCTGGTGGGCACCGCCACCGTAAAGCCCGCGCCGCGCAGCTTCTGCTGGGCACACAGATAGTCCACAAGGCCCGCCAGGATCAGGCTGCCCTCGCCGCACAGACCGTACAGATAGGTGCCGCTGCGGCCCTGCAGCGTGACAGGAACTGCCAGCGCTACAGCTGCGATCTCGTCGTTTTCCTCGGCCACATAGACATTCTGCTCGCCTGCAAACTGCTCAATGGCCTTTTTGGCAAATTCTTCTGATTCATTGCGCTGGCTCTGCCATAAAGCCAGCACTGCCGGTTTATCTTCCGGCTGCATCAAACGATACATCTGTCAGGATGCCCCCTCTTATCGAAAATTATGTCAGCTGCTTCAACACGATCTCCTGCACTTCAGCCTGAATGTCTTCGATGCTGCGCATGTTGTCCCCGCTGGTGCAATGTACAACGGCCCAGCCAAGGTGCGCGGCACAATACTCGGCGGCGCAGCGGCTGCGGGCAAGATACTCGGTATCCCTCTCGTGCACATCCTTCCTGCTCTCGTCGCCGTGGTAACGCTGGGTCATAAGCCTCTGGCTCACGGCGGGGTCTACCTGTAAGTAGATCACCTCATCCGGCGCAGGCAGGCCCAGCAGATGGAACTCAAAATCAAACAGCCAGCCGAGAAAACTCTCCCACTGCTCCGGCGGAAGCTTGGAGCACTGGTGCACCGCGTTGGAGGTGGTGTAGCGGTCGGCAATGACGATGCCGCCATTCTCGTAAAAACTGCCCCAGTCCTTTTTGTAGCTGGCATAGCGGTCCACCGCATAAAAGCTGGAGGTGCATAGGCGTTTACATCGTCCGGGTGCTGGCCGAACTGCCCTGCCAGATACATTTTTACAAGGGCGCTGGAGTCGCTCTCATAATTCGGGAAGGTGATCTCCCGCACAGAAAAGCCCTGTTCCTTTAAATGTGCTTTCAACAGCTTTGCCTGCGTGGCCTTGCCGCTGCCGTCCAGCCCTTCCAGTACGATCAGTTTTCCCTTGCTCATGCTTCGGCACCTTCTTTGATCGCGGCATATTTTGCACGCACCTCGGCGGTTTTGCCGCAGCACATCCTGCCTTCCGGGCAGGGGCCGGATACACAGGCCGGGCCGGACTTTGCAAAGATATGCGGTGCCACCGGGTACACCAGCTCAAACATTTTTTCGGCCAGCTCCCGGATCTCCCACTGGGCGCGGCTGCAGCAGCGCAGGTGGAAAAAGTTCTGCAGGCTGCGGGCATTCATGGTGACCACCATCTTGGTCTCGCAGGCGTTGGGCAGTACAAAGCGGGCATCCTCGTTGGCCTGCTTGCTGGCCTTGGCGCGGGCCTGCTTTTCCGGCATTCCTTCAGCCATCAGGCGGGCGGTATGGCCTTCTTCCAGCTTGTGGGCAAGGTCGAGGTAGCGCTTTGCGTCCTCTTCCATGCTGGCAAGGAAAGCTTCCTTTGCTTCCGGGATGGCTTCGATCTCGGGCGGTACCACATAGCGGAAATCGTCCAGCCGCACATAGCGCTGGCTCTGCACACTGAAGGATGCAATGCGGTGGCGGGTGATCTGCGCCAGCAAAGTGCGGCTGACCCCCTCGATGCCAAAGGTGAAGCTGGCATGCTCAATGGGGCTGGCATGGCCCAGATCGCTGAGCATGGTCAGAAACTTCGCGGTCTTTTCCTCGGTCAGGCCGTCCAGCAGGTCGGTGATGTGCGCATCGGAATAGCAGAGCTTTGCCGCTGCAGCCACCACCTTTTCCGGTTCCGGGGTATGTGCAATCAAACGAACAGTCATCATAAGTGTGTTATTCCTCCGCAGTGATTTTGGTCAGGGGCGCAAAATTGGCCATGGTCTTTTTGATGCCCACCTTTTCAAAGTTGATCTCCACGATCTGATCTCCGGCGGCAGGCTTCACAGCCACTACCTGACCGCGTCCGAACACCTTGTGCTCCACAAGATCGCCCGGCTCATAGTGTTTTGCGCCTTTTGCAGCGGTTTTTGCTGCCGGCGTGCCTGTAAAGGAGATTTGCTTTGCAGATTTTTTCTGCGTTGTTCCGTCAGAATATGCAGAGCTGTAACCAGAGCCATATCCCGTACCTGCGCCGCTGCGGCCATAGCCGGAACCGTATCCGCTCTGGCTCTGGCCCCGGTTTGCATAGGCCGAGCCAAAGCCGCGGCCCTCGCCCGCGTTGTATTCGCGGTTCAGGTAGCCGCTGCGATTGCTATAGCCGCTTCCGTAACCGCCCGAACCGTACCCACTGGCGCTGCGGCCCCATCCGGACGGCCCGGAGTAACCGGACGCACCACCGGGCACCGTATCACGATAGCTGTCGCCCCAGCCGCCAAAGCGGGAGCGCTGTTCCAGTACCGGGCTGCGGGTCTCCTCGATATACTCCGGCTCGATCTCCCGCAAAAAGCGGCTCGGCTCGTTGCGCTGGGTGCGGCCATACAGCATCCGGGAAACGCTGTTGGAGATATACAGCTCCTTCTTGGCGCGGGTGATGCCCACGTAGCAAGGCGGCGCTCCTCTTCCAGATCAGCTTCGGAATACTTGCTCATCTCGCTGGGGAACACGCCCTCCTCCATGCCAATCAGGAACACATACGGAAACTCCAGACCCTTGGCGGAGTGGATGGTCATGAGCACCACCTGATCGGCGCTCTCGTTATAGCTGTCGATATCGCTGATGAGGCGATATCTTCCAGATAGCCTTCCAGCGTGGCTTCCTCACCGTGCTGGTCGCAGTAGTTCTTGACGTTATTCACCAGCTGACCAAGGTTCTGCAGGCGGTCAGCCGCATCCTCGTGGCCCTTGGCTGCATCGGCTTCCAGCATGGCCTTATAGCCGGTCAGCTCGATCACATCGGCTGCAAACTCGTCCAGCGTGCGGGTCTCCAAAGAATCCTGCAGGCGCTGATAGATCTGCCAGAACTTGAGCAGCGGCATTACGGCGCGGCTGAGCTTTGCATATTGGTCGGCATGGCCGATGATGTCCAGCATGCTCACGCCCTCCTGTGCGGCCAGATCGGCAATGACCTCCACGGTGGTGGCACCGATCTTGCGGGCAGGCTCGTTGATGATGCGGCGCAGGCGCACATCATCGCGGGGGTTCGCCACGATGGACATGTAGGAATGGATATCCTTGACCTCTTTGCGGTCGTTGAAGCGCTGGCCGCCCACGATCTTGTGGGGGATGCCTGCACGGGTAAAGTAGCTTTCGATGGGGGCCGATTGGGCGTTCATGCGGTAGAGGATGGCGTGGTCGGCCAGATGTCCGCCCTCTTTCAGGTGCTGGCCGATCACATCCGCGATGTGGCTGGCCTCGTCCTGCTCGTTCTCGGCGGTATACACCTGCACCTTGTCGCCCTCGCCATTGCTGGTCCACAGGGTCTTGCCCTTGCGCTCGGTGTTGTGCTGAATGACACAGTTCGCAGCGTTCAGGATATTGGACGTAGAGCGGTAATTTTGTTCCAGACGGATGGTCTTGGTGCCCGGGTAAATGCGCTCGAAATTAAGGATGTTCTCAATGGTAGCGCCGCGGAAGCGGTAGATGCTCTGGTCATCATCGCCCACCACGCAGATGTTCTTTTCCGGGCCGGTGAGAAGGCTCACCAGACGGAACTGCGCCACACTGGTGTCCTGATACTCGTCCACCAGCAGATAGCGGTATTTGTTCTGGTAGAAATCCCGCACATCCTTGTGCTCGGCCAGCAGCTGCACAGTCTGGTAGATCAGGTCGTCAAAGTCGAATGCTCCGGCTTCCTTCAGGCGCTTTTCGTAGGCCGCGTAGATGCGGGCCGTCAGCGCGCCTTTGGTATCTTTTGCGGGGCTGGCAAGGGCCTGTTCCGGCTGACAAGCTGATCCTTCCATCGGCTCATCTGGTTGATCGCAGCTTGATGGGCAGGAACTTATCGTCCACATTCAGGTCTTTGTAGACAGCCTTCATCACGCGCTGGGAATCATCGGTATCGTAGATAGTAAAGCTGCGCGGGTAGCCGATCTCCTCCGCCCAGCGGCGCAGGATGCGTACACAGGCCGAGTGGAAGGTGGAAGCGAACACTTCGTCGCCCTCCTCGCCGCCCAGCATCCGGCGCAGACGTTCCTTCAGCTCCCCTGCTGCCTTGTTGGTAAAGGTAATGGCCATCACGTTCCAGCTGCGCACAGCGTTCTGGCGCAGCATCCCGTCCAGCCAGCTGGGGGCGGCAGTGCCGGTCATGATGGCGTTGCGCAGAGCCTTGATATCGTCCTCCGTGGCCGGGCGCGGTGTCTGTTTGGAGCCGTGGGCCGAGCCGAACCGGATGAGGTTTGCAATGCGGTTTACCAGCACGGTGGTCTTGCCGCTGCCTGCACCAGCAAGGATGAGCAGCGGGCCATCGGTGGTAAACACTGCCTGCCGCTGCATATCGTTCAGGCGGCCAAACTGTTTTTCGATATAGGTATCGCGCAGAGCGCAGAATTCCTGTGTGAGATCTGTTGCCATGGTTTCCCCTGTTCCTTTTATGTTTATACTATCAAAATACAGTATACCACATTTCAAAACGATTGAGAATAGCCGCCGCGTTCGCTCTGGCTATTTTCAGCGGAAAAAATATTTTTATAATTTATAACTCCGAAAAGCCTGCGGGCTTTTCGGAGTTACTTTTTCACGAAAGAGGTCGTAGAGAAAAATTGCATCTGATAAAACAGCAGCCGTTTTTCGTTACGGCCTTTTTGTGAAAATGTGTTTGGAGCAGCCCGCAGGCTGCGACAAACACGAAATAAATAATATAATTTCCTTATTTTATGCCCAAAGCAAACGCGGCGGGCATTTCAAATCGTAAAACAAAAACCGCCCGGCAGCTCTTGCGAACCGACGGGCGGAAAAAATGCTTTTCAGAAAGCGCTTAGCTGAATGTTGATCAGGATACCAGCAGCAACGGCAGAGCGATAACACCGGCCACGTTGGGGCCCATTGCGTGCATCAGCAGGAAGTTGGAGGGATTCTCGCTCTGGCCAACCTTCTGGGAAACGCGAGCGGCCATAGGCACAGCGGAAACGCCTGCGGAACCGATCAGCGGGTTCACCTGACCGCCGGTCAGCACATACATCAGCTTGCCGAACAGCACACCTGCGGCAGTGCCGAAGGAGAATGCGATCAGGCCCAGCACGATGATGAACAGGGTGCGGGTGTTCAGGAAGGTGTTTGCAGAGGTGGTGCAGCCAACGGACAGTGCCAGGAAGATGGTGATAATGTTCATCAGCTCATTGCCGGCAGTCTTCTGGATGCGATCCACCACGCCGCACTCCTTCATCAGGTTGCCCAGCATCAGCATACCCACCAGAACGGCGGCATCCGGAACGATCAGGGAAACGATGATGGTGACCATGATGGGGAAGATGACCCTCTCGGTCTTGGAGACGGTGCGCAGCTGCTTCATCACGACGGTACGTTCCTTCTTGGTGGTCAGTGCCTTCATGATGGGCGGCTGGATAACAGGCACCAGCGCCATGTAACTGTAGGCCGCCACAGCGATGGAGCCCAGCAGCTCAGGTGCCAGACGGGAGGTAACGAAAATAGCGGTAGGACCGTCTGCACCGCCGATGATGGCGATAGCAGCAGACTGCTTCTGGGTGAAGTCCACCAGACCGGTAGCGGTCAGCAGGCGAGCGCCCATGTAAGTACCGAAGATGCCGAACTGAGCGGCAGCGCCCAGCAGCAGGCTCTTGGGGTTGGAGATCAGGGGTGCGAAGTCGGTCATGGTGCCGATGCCCAGGAAGATCAGCGGCGGGTAGATGCCCAGCTTGACGCCCATGTAGAGCATATCGGCCAGACCACCGTTGTTCAGGATCTCCACCCACATGGGGTGTTCCAGACCGTCACCGACGAAATATTGCATGTGGATAACGCCGCTGCCGGGCAGGTTTGCCAGGATCATGCCGAATGCCATGGGCAGCAGGATCAGCGGCTCAAACTCTTTGACGATGGCCAGGTACAGCAAAAAGCAGCCCACGCAGATCATAACTGCGTACAGGTAGCCGCCCGGCTCGCCAAACTTCGCAAAGCCGGAGCTTTGGAAAATACCGACCAGAGTATCAATAAACTGTGTCATGCTCTTCCTCCTCTGTTAAATGGTGCGGTGGTGTCGTTTACACCCGCATTGCCCCAGCCGTTCTTGCTGCGGCGCACAGCCTTGAGGGTGTACTTGCCGTTGCCCATTGCATGGATTGCTGCCATAATGGCGGCGATCACATCACCGGGAATGCCCTCTTCCACCTGAGGAGCGGGAGCAGCTGCGGCCTGCTGCACGGGTGCAGCGGGCTGTGCAGCGGGAGCCTTGGCGGCTTCCTTGGCAGCCTTCTTCTTTGCGTTCATCGAATCGAAGATCTTGCCTTCCAGCGTGATAATCGCCATCAGCAGGATAAGGATCAAGAACACCAATACGATGCCGGTAATGGTAACGACCACGTCAAAACCTAAATCCATGGTTTTCCTCCTGTTTCTTGTATACTGCGTCCGATACAAGATCGTCAGCAGAAAATCAATTTGGGTACATTATACCTTATTTTCCAATTTATTTCAACAAAAATAGATATTTTTTCTTTTTGGCGCTTTTGTTCAGATTCATGGATAAATGGTGCAGCTTTGATTATCTGTGGCCAATACGGGGCGTTGCATCCAAAAAGCCGGTTTCCAGCTTGTCGTTCAGGCCAAGGCTCATGGCAGTGCCCAGTGCCACACAGTTGACGGGATCGGGCGAAACCGTCACCTCCACCTTCAGCTCTTCGCTCAGGTATTCGGTAAGGCCGTGCAGCTGTGCACCGCCGCCGGTCAGCATGACGCCATTGCGGAAGATATCGCCTGCCAGTTCCGGAGGGGTCTTTTCCAGCACCTGATGGGCTGCGGTGCCGATCTGCTCGCTGAGCATCATGACCGGGTCGTACAGGTCGTCAGTGGAAACATTCACACGCACCGGCAGGCCGGTGAGCAGGCTGCGGCCCTTGATCTCCATGGTCTCGTGGAAATCAGTCTTCTGGGGGCAGCAGGCCACGTTCTTTTTCAGCTCTTCGGCGGTGCGCTGGCCAATGGCAACGCTGTACTTGTTGCGCACGAACTTGAGGATCTCTTCGTCGTAGTGGTTGCCGGCCACGCGCACGCTGGTGGCCTTGACCTTGCCGCCCAGAGAAAGCACTGCAATATCGGTGGTGCCGCCGCCGATATCAATGATCATGCGGCCCTCCGGCTGGGTGATGTCGATGCCGGAGCCAAGGGCAGCGGCAATGGGTTCGTCGATCAGGTACACCTGACGGGCACCGGCGGCCACCACAGCCTCCACCACGGCATCGCTTTCAATGCCGGTAATGGCGGCGGGCACACAGACGGCCACGCGGGGCTTGACCATGTGGGAGCTGTACACCTGCTTGACAAAACGGCAGATCAGCTCACGGGTCATGGTATGGTCACTGATCACACCGTCCTTCAGCGGGAAGATGGCAGAAATATAGTTCGGGGTGCGGCCCACCATAGCAAGGGCCTTATCGCCTGCTTCCAGCACGGTCTTCTTGCGGGTATCCATTGCCACAACGCTGGGCTGGTTGAGCACAACGCCCTTGCCCTCCTGCGCAATGATAATGGTAGTGGTACCAAGATCGATACCGATATCGTTCTGTGCCATAAGTTCTCTTTTTCCTTTCTCTGGTTCCTCTATCGAAACAACGGCCTGTTGATGCAGGCCGGAAATCATACCAGTTTACAGTATAGCATAGTTGCTGCAAAATGTATACCGGTTTTGAACTCCTTCCGTCTGCTCACTTTGTTCGCATCCACCACCCTCCCAGAGGGAGGCTTTGGCAGTGCAGAAAGCTTTTCCTCTTCGCCAGAGGCTCCCTCTCCGAGGGAGCTGTCACCGAAGGTGACGGAAGGAGTTATTCTGCTTCCGTCTGTTCCGGCGGCAGCTCTGCCTGCAAAAGATAGGCAAGGCCGCTGTAGCGCAGGTTCTGGCGGATG
>ENA-OQDD01000328-OQDD01000328.1-human-gut-metagenome-genome-assembly--contig:-NODE-328-length-20313-cov-3.983404_pt1 | contig 20313 bp, 24 predicted proteins | sample MGYA00242507_ERZ504598 | MGnify/ENA primary metagenome ERZ504598 (study PRJEB26092, sample SAMD00036318) | human gut metagenome | host: Homo sapiens | study: EMG produced TPA metagenomics assembly of...
TGCTGACCGACGACTGCTTTAACTCTCTGGCCCACGAATTCATCGCCCAGAGCAACCTGTTCTGCCGCGGCCAGAAGCTGATGAACGTCATGCCTCCGTTCATTGCCTACGGCTATGCCTGCGGCGTGCACATGCCGCTGGTCATGGGCCTGCACGTCGTCATCATCCCCAATCTGGACCCCGACAAGCTGGGCGCACTGATCTGGAAGCACAAGCCCGAGCACATGTTCGGCGTTCCGGCCCACTACCAGCAGATGGCAGCTTCTCCGCTGCTCAAGAAGAAGAAGGATCTCTCCTTCATCCGTAACTATGCCGCCGGCGGCGACTCGCTGCCGCTGGGCGCTGAGCTGACCGTGAACGAGTTCCTGAAGGCACACAACGTGGAGTATCCGCTGGCCAAGGGCTACGGCATGACCGAGGTCGCCTCTGCCGCTACCGTTGCCGCCGGCAACGTGACCAAGCCCGGCAGCGTGGGCATTCCCATGCTGAACACGGTGGTGTCCATTTTTGAGCCTGGCACCGAGACCGAACTGCCCATCGGTGAGCGCGGCGAGATCTGCATCTGCACCCCCACCGTCATGAAGGCTACTACAATAAGCCCGAGGAGACCGACATGATCCTGCGCCGCCATGCAGACGGCCAGATCTGGGCACACACCGGCGATGTCGGCTACATGGACGAGGACGGCTTTGTGTATCTGGATTCCCGCATCAAGCGCATGATCATCCGTCACGATGGCTTCAAGGTGTTCCCGTCCATGATCGAGAACGTCATCAGCCGCCACCCGGCCGTGCATCAGTGCTCGGTGGTGGGCTGCACCGATAAGGACCATGTGCAGGGCCGTCTGCCCTTCGTCTACGTGGTGCTGGACCCGGAAGGCGACAAGAAAAAGCGCCAGATCGTGCGGGAACTGCGCCAGCTGTGCAATGAAGAGCTGCCGGAGTATGTGCAGCCGGTGGCTACAAGTTCATCTCCGAAATGCCCTTTACCCCTGTTGGCAAGGTGGACTACCGCAAGCTGGAAGAAGAGATCACTCCCCGCGATTACTGATCCTGAACTTCACCCTGTAATTTTTCTGATACTGAGCTCTCCCGAAAGGGAGAGCTTTTTTGTATGGAAGGAACCGCAGAATACGGACGCAGCGATGGCCGCAATTTTTTGAATTTTGTCAGTTGACAATTTTTACTTTCCATTTTATCATAGAGACAACAGCTGTGCCGCACAGGTGCAGTCATTCCAGAAAGAAGGAATTACAATGAAAAACAAAAAGTTTGCCAGCTTTCTGGCCGCAGCGGCAGCGCTTGTGCTGCTGGCCATGCCTGCATTTGCTGCCGACGAACAGACGGAGCTGCCTGCCGCCGAAGCAGCAGAGGTGCAGCAGGAGCAGACCGCAGCGCCTGCCGAGCAGGAGACCGCCCTGCCCGCCGATGCCCAGACAGTCGGCGAACCGGAGCAGCAGCTCACCTATGTGGCGCTGGGCGACAGCATCACCTCCGGTGTCGGCCTTGCCGATATGAAATACAACATCGCCCAGATCGGCTACGATCTGCAGCCGAACTTTGAGGCTACCCTTCCCAATGCTACACCGCCCTTGTGGGCAAGGGCCTTGGGCTGGACCGCCAGCACGCGATCAATCTGGGCCTGCCCGGCCTGATGAGCCTGACATGCTGGATATGGTGCAGAACAGCGCCATGCCCAAGATGAATCAGGCTTCCGGCGCATATTACGTCTACCCGGAATATCAGGAGTATCTGCGCAAGGCCGATATCATTTCCATCCAGATCGGCTCCAACGACGCGCTGGTGCCCTGCATCGTAGGTCTGGGCGAGGCCACCAACTGGAAGAGCGAGCAGCTTGCCGCACTGATGGTCAGCGGTGCCCTGCGTGATTTCAACTTCCAGAAGCTGGGGCTCTTCCTCGAAGCGCTGAACCGTATGACCCTTACCTTTGACGAGAGCCGCGCCACCAACCGCCTGCTGTTCCGCGGCATGGATGAGATCTGCGATCAGGCCTATACCAATGTGACCGCCAGCCTGCCGCAGATCGTGGCCAGTATCCGCGCACTGAACCCGGATGCCAAAATCGTGCTGCTGGGCTACACCAATCCGGTGCCTCTGCTGCCCGCATGGAACCGCTATTTCAGCAAATTGAACCGCTTTGCCAAAGACCTTGCCGCACAGGAAGGCTTGATCTATGTGGACATTCCCCGTGCGCAGACCGCTGCCGACGGCCACCCCACCGTTAAGGGCCACCAGTACATTGCAAACCAGATTTTGAATGCTCTGAAGTGAGCTTTCCATCAAAAAAGCCTGTCTCATTTTGCGAGACAGGCTTTTTTGCGCTGTTCTGTTTTCAGCTCAGCCGGCCGCTTTCCACCGAAAAGCTGATATCTGCCGCAGCCATGGTAGACTTGCGGTGGGAGACCAACAGCACCGTTTTGTCTTTGCACTCTGCCCGCACAGCCTTGAGGATCACGCCCTCATTCAGGCTGTCCAGATTGGAGGTAGGCTCGTCCAGCAGCAGGAAGGGTGCATCATGCAGGAAGGCACGCGCCACACCGATGCGCTGGCGCTCGCCGCCGGAAAGTGCACCGCCCAGCTCACCCACCGGGGTATCATAGCCCTTGGGCAGGCTGTGGATAAAGCCGTCCAGCGCAGCCTTTTTGCAGGCTGCTTCCACCTCTTCCCGGGTGGCATCCCGCTTTGCAATGCGGATGTTGTTCTCAATGGTATCGTCGAACAGCTCTGTCTCCTGCGTCACAAGGCTTTCCTGTTCGCGCAGGGCGGCGGTGTTCACGCGGCGGATATCCTCTGCGCCAAAGCGGATGCTGCCGCTGGATACATCCCAGAAGCGCATCAGCAGCCGCAGGAAGGTAGACTTTCCGCTGCCGGAGCGGCCGGTGATGCCCACGATCTTCTTTTCCGGAATGGTCAGGCTCAGGTCATGCAGCACCTCCTCATCGGCATAGGCAAAGTTCACATGCTCTGCCGCAGCACCTGCAAATGCGGTGTCTGTGCCGTCGGTCACATCGGCGGTGACGGGCTGTTCGTCCAGCAGGTCCAGCACGCGGTCTGCGCTGGCGAACACCTGCGTCAGGCTGGCACCAAGGTTTGCCAGCGCCACCACCGGGCCAAAGGAGCTGAGGGCCGAAAGGGTGCACACCAGTACGCCCTCCACGCCCATTTTACCGCTCTGGTAAAGGTTCAGGCTCACACCCAGCACGGCCAGCACCGTGAGCAGGATCAAGGTGTTCGTGATGGCCACGGTCAGGCCCTCGCGGTATTTCATCGCCTTCTGCTTTTCGCCCAGCATCTCACTGTGGGCCGTGATGCCCTCGGCGCGGGCTGCAGTGTCCTGATACTGCAGGGTATCCTTCAGGCCGCGCAGGCTTTCCAGCACATAGCTGTTGGTATCGGCCAGTGCCTGACGGTACTCCCGGGCGGCACGGTCGCCGCGCTTTGCGCTCCACACCGGCAGGGCCACGCCCACCAGCAGATAGCCCGCCAGCAGCACCAGCGCAGGCAGGATGTGCCAGCTGCCCACAAAGCCCGTCATGCCGATGACGCAGATGAACGCGATGCAGATGGGCGAAATGGTGTGGGCATAGAACACCTCCAGCGCCTCGATGTCGGCGGTGATGAGCGAGATCAGGTCGCCGCGGTCACGGCCTTCCAGCTTTGCAGGGGTCAGACGGCGCAAGGCACCGAACACCTTATCGCGGATCAGGGCCAGCAGCTTGAAGGCGATATAGTGGTTGGATGCCTGCTCTGCGTAACGCAGAACGCCGCGCAGCAGGGCAAACACCAGAATGCAGGCAAAGGCCGTGCCCACGGTCCTCACCGGCTTGCAAGCCCCAGCGCACGCAGGATGCCAAAACCGCCGAAGATGGTAATGAAGGTGGCGCAGAAATGGCCTGCCACACCCATCACGATCGCTGCCAGCATAACGGGCAGCATGGGCTTTACCAGTACGATCAGCCGTCCCACAATGGCAAAGGGGCTGCGATGATTGCTCTTGTTCATGCTCAGGCATCCTCCTCTTCCAGTGTTTCCAGCTGCCGCTGTGCCAGATACAGGCGGCTGTAAGCCCCCTGCTGGGCCAGCAGTTCGGCGTGTGTGCCTGCTCGATCACCCGGCCATTGCTCATTGCATAGATGCAGTCGCTGTGCACCACGTTTGCCAGACGGTGGGAGATCAGGATGATCGTCTTTTTTCCGGCCAGACTGTGGATGGCCTGCATGATATCGTTCTCGCTCTCGGCATCCACGTTGGAGGTAGCCTCGTCGAAGAGGTAGATGGGCGTATCATGCAGCAGGGCCCGCGCATGGCAAGGCGCTGGCGCTGGCCGCCGGAAAGATTGCTGCCGCCCTCATGCAGAGCGGTCTGCAGGCCGTTCTGGCTGCGGCAGAAATCGGCCAGATTCACCTGTTCCAATGCCGCCCAGAGCTGTGCCTCGTCCGCGTCCGGCTTTGCCATGCGCAGGTTGCTCTCCACCGTGCCCTTGAAGATGGCGGCGTTGTGGGGCACCAGTGTCAGGGTGCGCAGACGCTGTTCCTGCTGCAGCTCCTGCACCGGCACGCCGCCCAGCGTCACGCTGCCGGTATAGCCGGTGCGGCTGCCGGACAGCAGCGCCGCAATGGTGCTTTTGCCGCAGCCGCTCTCACCCACCAGCGAGACAAAGCTGCCCTGCGGAATGGTAAAGGAGACATCGTTCAGGATGGTGCGGTCCTTCTCGTAGCCAAAGGTGACATGCTCAAGCTTCAGAGTCGTATTCTCTCCGGGCACGCGGTCACCATCGGCAGGCTCTTCCGCTGCCAGAAGCTTGAAGATCTTCTCTGCCGAAGCGGCACCGTTCATGGCAATGTGGAAGTAGCTGCCCAGCAGCCGCAGCGGCAGGAAAAAGTCCGCCGCCAGCAGCACGATGGTCAATGTGGCGGTCAGGGTTAGCCGGCCTGCCGCAAATGCAGCCACCGCGCTGATGATGCCAAGGCCCGCACCGCCGTAAGCCATCAGGTCCATCAGTGTCACCGAGTTCAGCTGCATGGTGAGCACCTTCATGGTGATCCTGCGGAAGCGCTCGGCCTGCGCATTCATCTGCTCGTGCTTCCAGCCGTCGGCCTGATAAATTTTCAGGGTGGTCAGGCCCTGAATGTTCTCAAGGAAGCTGTCGCCAAGGGTGGTGTACTCGCCCCAGTAGTTCGCCAGCAGCTTTTTGGCAAACTTCTGCACTGCCACAATGGACATGGGGATCAGCGGCACGCAGCACAGCAGGATGATGGCCGACCGTGCGTGCACACCCACCAGCAGCACAAACAGGGTAACGGGTGCCAGCAGGCTGTAAAACAGCTGCGGCAGGTATTTTGCAAAGTAGGTGTCGATCTGCTCCACACCTTCGCTGGCCAGCATCACCACCTCGCTGGTGGCCGCCGTCTCGGTGTAGTTGGGGCCAAGGCGGGCAAGCTTTGCGTAGATGCTGCTGCGCAGGGTGCGCTTGACATCCTTGGAAGCCTGATCGCTCATGGCCGATGCCAGCATGGTAAAGGCAAAGCGCATGGGCACCGTGCAAGGCAGAGCACAAGGTTCTGCCACAGCTGTGCACTGGTCAGGCTGCCCGCAAAGGCTTCGCCCACCAGCCGGGCAATGGCCCGCACAAAGATCACGTTGCACAGCATCCCCAGCCATTGGAAAGCCACATTGGCTCCCACATACCGCAGCGCACCGCGGTCAAAGGACAGCAATTTTTTGTTGATCACTGGGCTTTCTCCGTTTCTGCTTTTTCTGCATCACTGCCAAACAGACGCTCATATTCGCCGGTAAAGATGCGCTCCGGCAGTGCACTGGTCATGGCAAGGGCAGCGGTAAAGCGCTCTTCTTCGCTCAGCGGCTCACTGACCGGTGGGAAATGGGTCAGGATCGTTTTCAGCTCCCGATCCACCTGTTTTGCCACCCAGATGCCCCGGTCTGTCATATAGATCTTGCCGTAGTGCTCCTTTACGATCATGCCGCGCTCCATGAGCAGATTCATGATACGCACCACCGAGGGCTTGGTCACGCCAAGCTTTTCGGCAATGCTGCGGGAGCTGATATCCAGATGGGTCTGTGAGACTTCGTAGATCGCCAGCAGATAGCGCAGATGTGCCGACGTCAGTTCCATGCCGATCACTCTCTTTTCTGATAGATTTTCCAATGTTATCCAAAGCTAACTTTTTGTTTCTGAAAAAAGGGCGCGAGCCGAATGTTCCAGCCCGCGCCCTTTGCGGATCATTTCAATGCTCAGTGACAGCCGCTGCAACCGCTGCAGCTGCCATTGCAGCCGCCTTCGCCGCAGCCGCTGCACCCACTGCAGCCGCCGCCATGCTTGTGGGAGTGCCATGTGATCCAGCCCACACCGCCAAACACGATGACTGCCACAATGATCGTGGGCAGATTAAAATTTGCAGCGAGGAATTCCATCATACAAAACACACCCTTTCCGTGCAAAGCGTTCTTTTAAATCTTGGAGATGTCGATTTTGACCTCGTTGTCGCCAACATACTTGTTGGGACGGACCAGCAGGTAGATGAAGCCAACCAGAACAACAGCAGCCACGATGGTGAAGAAGTTGAAGCCGACCTCACCAGTGATCAGCCGCCCAGCTGGTACACCACCAGAGCGGCGCAGTAAGCCAGAGCGCACATATAACCAATTGCGATGGCGGTCCACTTGCCGTTGTTCATCTCGCGCTTGATGGCGCCCATAGCAGCGAAGCAGGGAGCGCACAGCAGGTTGAAGATCATGAAGCGTAAGCCGACAGAGCGGTGTAGTCCTGCGCAACAGCAGCCCAGATCTCATCGCCGTTCTCAGACAGCTCGCCGCCGAAGTGATACAGAACACCGAAGGTACCAACCACGTTCTCCTTTGCGATCAGGCCGGAGACGGAAGCGACAGTTGCACGCCAGTTGCCGAAGCCCAGAGGTGCAAAGATCCATGCGACCTTGGTAGCGATCGCAGCCAGCACGGAGTTGTCCTGATCCTCGACCATGCCGAAGACACCATTCTCGAAGCCGAAGCCCTGCAGGAACCACAGCACAACGGTAGCGGCCAGAATGACGGAGCCTGCGCGCTTGATGAAGGACCAGCCGCGCTCCCAGGTTGCACGGAACACGTTGCCCCATGCAGGCACATGGTATGCGGGCAGCTCCATCACGAAGGGAGCGGGATCACCTGCGAAGAGCTTGGTCTTCTTCAGGATCACGCCGGAGCAGATGATGGCAGCCATGCCAATGAAGTAAGCAGAGACAGCACCAGAGAAGAACCGCCGAACATCGCACCTGCGATGAGGCCGATGATGGGCATCTTTGCGCCGCAGGGGATGAAGCAGGTGGTCATGATGGTCATGCGGCGGTCGCGCTCGTTCTCGATGGTACGGGAAGCCATAACACCGGGCACGCCGCAGCCGGTACCGACCAGCACGGGGATGAAGCTTTTACCGGACAGGCCGAACTTGCGGAAGATACGGTCCATGATGAAGGCGACACGGGACATATAGCCCACATCCTCCAGAATGGACAGCAGGAAGAACAGCACCAGCATCTGGGGAACGAAGCCCAGAACCGCGCCGACACCGGCAACGATGCCGTCCATGATCAGCCGTACAGCCAGCCTGCCACGCCGATGCTCTCCAGCAAGCCGCCCAGAGCATTGGGAACGATTTCACCGAACAGGACATCGTTAGTCCAGTCGGTGGCAAAGGTACCAATGGCCCAGCCGCCGTCTGCAATGGAGGTGCCCATGGACAGGGAGTACATCAGGAACATGACCAGTGCGAAGATGGGCAGAGCCAGAATACGGTTGGTCACGATCTGGTCGATCTTATCGGAAACGGTCAGGTGCTCCACGCGGGCCTTTTTCTTAACAGCTTTGCCCACGACGGTGTTGATATATGCATAGCGCTGGTTGGTGATGATGCTCTCAGCGTCATCGTCCATCTCAGCTTCGCAGTCCTTGATGTGCTGGTCGATGTGGTCGGTCAGGCTCTTGTCGAGCTTCAGCTCGTCCATGACCTTCTCGTCGCGCTCGAACAGCTTGACGGCATACCAGCGCAGGAAGCGGTCATCCACCTTGCCCTGAATGGACTCTTCGATGTGGGCAATGGCGTGCTCCACGCTGCCGGTGAACACATGGGGCAGCTCAGCAGCCTTGGTAGCCTTTGCAGCAGCACAGCAGCCTTTGCAGCAGCCTCGGTGCCCTCGCCCTTCAGTGCGCTGATTTCAACAGCCTGACAGCCCAGCTCTGCGCTCAGCTTCTTCAGGTCGATCTTATCACCGTTCTTGCGCACCAGATCGATCATGTTCACCGCCATGACCACCGGGATGCCCAGCTCGATCAGCTGGGTGGTCAGGTACAGGTTACGCTCAATGTTGGTACCATCGATGATGTTCAGGATGGCATCGGGCTTCTCCTTGACCAGATAAGTACGGGAAACCACTTCTTCCAGCGTGTACGGAGACAGCGAGTAGATGCCGGGCAGGTCCTGAATGATAACATCCTTATCGCCCTTCAGCTTGCCTTCCTTCTTTTCCACCGTAACGCCGGGCCAGTTGCCGACATACTGGTTGGAGCCGGTCAGATTGTTGAACAGGGTCGTTTTACCGCAGTTCGGGTTGCCGGCAAGTGCAATTTTAATGCTCATTGCTTAATCCTTCCTCTTTGGGATCAGACTACTTCGATCATTTCAGCATCGGCCTTGCGCACGCTCAGCTCGTAGTTGCGCACGGTCAGCTCCATGGGGTCGCCCAGAGGTGCCACCTTACGGACATAGATCTCAACACCCTTGGTGATGCCCATGTCCATGATGCGGCGCTTGACCGGGCCTTCACCGTGCAGCTTTGCCACAGTAGCGGTCTCGCCGACCTTTACGTCTTTCAGAGTTTTCATACTTAACCATCCTCCTCTGCTTGTCTTTATAGAGAGACTATTCCAGTTTCGGAGCAGCTCCCAAACAGCGCCGGGGCACTGTTCAGCCAATCATGATACGGTTTGCCATGGTCTTGTCCAGCGCGATGCGGCTCTCCTTGACCTGAATGATCAGGTTGCCTGCGATCTCGTTGACGACCGTTACCTCACTGTCCACCACAAAACCCAGCTCTGCCAGATGCAGCCGGATCTCGTCCTTGCCGGTGATCTTTTTGATGGTGACGGTCTCCCCTGCTTTTGCCATTGTCAAAGGCATCATACTTCCGCTTCCCTTCCTGTTTGAATCTGGGATATCGCTGCGGTTAGTCAGCCGCAACTACCAACGTGGATAGTTTACGCTCACTAACCTTTTATGTCAATAGTTTTTTCACAATTAAAAGTTAGTTCATATGAACAAACAATTTTTCTGCCCGATTTTTTCCGTTTTTTCACCACAATCAACAACAACTAACTCAAATTATTGAATCAAAGTTAGCCATTGTTTACATTTTCTTGTTCTTTTTTGGCGGCATCTTGTAAACTATCACAAAGCTTTTTCTCTGACCTGCTGTGCTCTTTTGCAGCAAATGACACAGCCGCGCGGTACAGTGGTCAGTCTGCACCGCGCGGCCGCGTGTCAAAAGGAGGATTTCTTTCCTGCCAGTGCGTGGACACCAGCAGGTGCCAGGATAAAAAGAGAGTATTTGAAAAGAGAATGACAAATTTTAAGCCGCCACGGCAAGGCGGAGAATGGGTGTTCCGCTGTGGAACAGCCGCAGATAGACTGCTGTACACTTGCTCAGCTGGTCAAAGTGCTTCTGCGCTGCATCCGGGTCGCCGTAGGACTTCCAGCAGCCGCAGCAGGTAAAGTTCTTGCCACGGTTCTCGATAAAGCCCACAACATCGCCCAGCGGATAGCCAAGGAACACCCCGATCTCATGCGGAAATTCTGCCGAACAGCACAGCTTGCGGGAAAGCTGAGTGAGCATATTGCCCACATCCGGTGCTTCGCCCGCTTCCGGCAGGCGGTAGCCTCCTGCCGCAGAAAGCTCTGCACCTTTTCATCTGCCAGCACGGCAGCCAGCTTGCTTTCGCGGTAGACATACACAAGATACCGGTGGTTGAGCACGCAGCCCTTGAGCACCCGCACACGCAGGCCCTTGGGGTTCAGCTGAGTGTTCCAGTTTTTCACCCGGCGCGCAAGGTCGGCGCAGTCGCGGGTCTCATAGCGGAACAGGCCTGCCGGTTTCAGGCTTGCCAGCACCGGGGCACACTGTTCGATCATGACCGTTTCAAAATTACGCTCCATGTCTGCGCCCTCCCGCCTTGTTTCTCCGGGCTATTGTTCCCCGGATGCGCCGTGGTTATAAGTTAGATATTTCTAACTCAGATTCCAAAAAAAGAAGCAGCTTTGCACGGAGCATTCAAGGCTTCGGCCTGCCGATCTGTTTCTTGCGGTTAGTTATTTCTAACGTGACTGTATCTTACCACAGCGGTGGGCCGTTGTCAACACTTTTCTTGAAAAAAGTTATTCGTGGCAAACCACGGTTTTCTCCACCTCGCTTTTTGTGCATTCTACCGTTTTGGCGCAGGCTGTGGTATAATAAGGAAAACCCTCTCAGGCGCTAACGCGCCAGCCGTTCCCCTTTCTGGCTTCGCCATCTTCCCCCGGCGCGGGGGAAGTCGTTCCACTCAGGGGGGAGCTCTTTATAGAGTCAGCGCATTCAAAAGCTCTCCCCTTCGGGAGAGCTGGCATTGCGCAGCAATGACTGAGAGGTTCTATCTTATAAAAGGAGCACGCATCCATGCCACAGAACATTGCACCGCCGGGCCTGATCTCCCTTCTTGCCGCCGCACTGGCACAGCAGCCCACAAAGCCGCTGGTGCTGGCGCTGGATGGCCGCTGCGGCAGCGGCAAGACCACCCTTGCAAATACGCTGGCCCGGCAGTTCCCGGCCAGCATCACCCTGCACACCGATGATTTTTACCTGCCGCCTGCACAGCGCATCCGCGGCTGGGAGAAAACGCCCTGCGCCAATATGGACCTTGACCGCCTGCGGGACGAAGCCCTGCGCCCAGCCTACGAGGCCAGCCGGTGCAGTACCGTGCCTATTCCTGCCGCGAGGGTGCGTACCTGCCGCGCGGGAGCTGGCCGCGCAGCCGCTGGTGATTTTGGAGGGCAGCTACAGCCACCACCCGCTGCTGACCGGCTGCGAAACGCTGCGGGTGTTCCTGACCTGCGCAAAAGAAGAGCAGACCCGCCGCCTGCAGGCGCGGGAGGGGGAGCGATATGCAAACTTTGCCGCCCGGTGGATGCCGCTGGAGGAAGGCTATTTTGCCCAGTACCACATTGCGGAGACGGCGGATTTTGTGGTAGACACCACCCAAGGCGGGACGATTTGAAATGGCTTTCGCTTCGCTCTAGCCATTATCAGCGGAAGAATTATTTTTATTTGTAGTTCGAAACGCCTGCGGGCGTTTCGGAACTACTTTTTCACGGGGAGGGGGCTCCCTTTTTGCGCACCTTGCCCAAAAAGGCGGGAAATATTTTTCTCTTCCTGCGTGAATGGGGGGGTATTTTGCATCAAGTCGCACTTGCGGGGGGTGGGTAGCATCTGTTAAACTTATAGCCACGAAGAAAGCAACGCCACGCTACAACAAAGAACGGAGGATGACCCTTATGAAAAAACTGGCAAGACTGACCGCCCTTTTGCTCACCGGTGCGCTGCTGCTGGCGCTGACCGCCTGCGGGGCTGCGCCGCTTGCGCCGGAGCAGCAGGCAAAGCAGCGGCTGCTGGGCGAGATTAACAGCTACCGCGCGACCCTTGAGTTTGCTGCGCCGCTTGAGGAAGTAAAACAGCTCTCTGATGCCGAGCAGATCTGTAGAGCAGTTCCGCGCCGCCGGCAAGACCGAGCTGCCAGAGAGCACAACGAACAAAACCCATCAGAAATGGGAAAGCATGACCGCGGGCTGGACGCAATATGGTACTTTCGGCTTGGGTATGAAGAAAGATGCGAGTGGCGAGTGGATCGACATTCTGCTTGCCAAGGTTCCAGCCAATACCCCGGAGGGCAAGGCAGAGCTGTCGGAAGCCTTGAAGCATCCTGCCTTTAATCGCAGCGCTTGCACGAGAATCGGCATTGCCGTTGTGACTGTCAACGGACAGATGTACTGGACCTGCAGCGTGTATGACTGATTTCCCCTTCCCTGCATAGAAGAGCACCCCTTGAACCAAACAAAGCCGGACAGCTTGCGGGCTGTCCGGCTTTTGGTTTTGCCTGATCTACAGACTGTTACTTATTCTTGTACATATCCTGATAGTAGTTCTGGTAATCACCGCTGGTGACATGGTCCATCCACTCCTGATGGTTCAGGTACCAGTCGATGGTCAGCACGATGCCCTTTTCAAAGGGGGTCTCGGGGTACCAGCCCAGATCGTTCTTGATCTTGGTGGGGTCGATGCCGTAGCGGCGGTCGTGGCCCAGACGGTCGGCCACATGCTTGATGAGGTCCTCGCTGATGCCCTCGTCCTGCAGACGGTCATGCAGCTGGTTGATGATGGTCTTGACGATGAAGATGTTGGGGCGCTCGTTGTGGCCGCCCACGTTGTACACCTCACCGATCTTGCCGCCGTTGGCTACCATGTCGATGGCCTTGCAGTGATCTTCCACATACAGCCAGTCGCGGATCTGCATACCGTCGCCGTAGATGGGCAGCTGCTTGTGGTGCTTGACGTTGTTGATCATCAGGGGGATCAGCTTCTCCGGGAACTGGTAGGGGCCGTAGTTGTTGGAGCAGCGAGTGATGTTCACGGGCATGCCGTAGGTATCGTGGAATGCCATAACGAACATATCGGCGCTGGCCTTGGAGGAAGAATAGGGGCTGTGGGGGCACAGGGGGGTGGTCTCCATAAAGTAGCCGTCCGCACCCAGTGCGCCGTACACCTCATCGGTGGACACCTGCAGGTACTTCTTGCCCTCTTTCCAAGTCTTGGCATCGGCATCATACCATGCTTCCTTGGCGCGCTGCAGCAGGTTGACGGTGCCCATCACGTTGCTCTGCACAAAAATTTCGGGGTTCTTGATGGAGCGGTCCACGTGGCTCTCGGCGGCAAAGTTGATGACGTAATCGAAATCGTACTTCTGGAACAGGCCTTCCACCAGCTCCTTGTCGCAGATATCGCCCTGCACGAACACATGGCGGGGGTCGCCTCCACATCCTTCAGGTTTTCCAGATTGCCGGCGTAGGTCAGCTTATCCAGATTGACCAGCAGGATCTCCGGGTATTTCTTGAGCATATAATGCACAAAGTTGGAGCCAATAAAACCGGCGCAGCGGTGATCAGATAGGTTTTCATAGGTTCAATTTCCTCTTTTCAGTCTTTCATCCCGTTGTCGCCGTCCCAGTGGGCGAAAAAGCAGGCCAGAGCGTCTCTCCAGTCGCGCACATCGTTGCCCACGGTGCAGCGCAGCATCCGGTTGTCCAGTGCGCTCCACTTGGGGCGGTCGGCGCTTTCCGGGTGCTTTGCCTTGTATTCCTCGCTGGTGCAGGGTGCCACAGCGGCATCCACGCCGGACAGGCGGATGATCTCGGACGCAAAATCATACCACGAGCAGATGCCCTCGCCGGTGCAGTGATACAGGCCGTACTCGTGGGTCACGCACAGCTGCAGGATCTCGTGGGCCAGATCCACCGCATTGGTGGGGTTGCCGCACTGGTCATTGACCACTTCCAGCTTGCCAAACTTCTTGCCTGCGTTCACGATGGTCTTGACGAAGTTTTTGCCGTAGTAGCTGTAGAGCCACGCGGTGCGCACGATGAAGTGACGGTGGCAGAACTGCTCCACATACTTTTCGCCCATGAGCTTGGTGGAGCCGTAGGCGCTGATGGGGCCGGGAATGGTAGCTTCGTCCTGTGCAACGCCGCCGTTCTCACGGCCGGAGAACACATAATCGGTGGAGACGTGTACCAGTCGTGCACCGGTCTTTTCCGCTGCCTGTGCCAGATTGCGGGGGCCGAGGGCGTTTGCCTTGAAGGCGGCATCATGGTTCACCTCGCACCGTCCACATTGGTGTAGGCAGCGCAGTTGATGATGACATCCGGGCGGTTGCGGCGGATGAACTCGTCCACCATTTTGTAGTTGGAGATATCCAGATCCGGCAGGTCCACGGCGATCACCGTGGCATTGAGCAGCTTTTCGGGGATGGGGCCGATCTCGCTGCGGCCTTCGCGCAGCTGCTTGAGGATCTCGGTGCCCAGCTGACCCTTGCAGCCGGTAACAATGATTTTCATATGGGTATGCCTCTCTTTTGCTTAATAGCGCAGCTTGCCGTCTGCAACGTTCTTCAGGTGCTGGCCGTAAGGACTCTTGCCGTAGCGCTCAGCGCTTTCCAGCAGGGTGTCGCGGTCGATCCAGCCGTACTTGAAGGCGATCTCTTCCGGCGCACTGATCTTGATGCCCTGGCGCTTCTCGATCATGCGCACAAAATCGGCTGCTTCCACCAGGCTGTCCATGGTGCCGGTGTCCAGCCATGCAAAACCGCGGCCCAGCAGCTGAACATCCAGCTCGTCCTTCTTCAGATACATGTCATTCAAGGTGGTGATCTCCAGCTCGCCGCGGGCAGAGGGCTTGACCTGCTTTGCCATCTTCACAACCTCTTTGTTATAGAAGTACAGGCCGGTGATGGCGTAGTTGGACTTGGGATGCTGCGGCTTTTCCTCACGCTGAGCACCTTGCCGTCCTTGTCGAACTCCACGATGCCAAAGCGCTCCGGGTCCTGCACATAGTAGCCGAACACGGTGCAGCGGCCTTTGTTTTCCGCATTGGCGGCGGCGGTCTTGAGGATCTTGGAGAAGCCGTTGCCGTAGAAGATGTTATCGCCCAGGATCATGGCGCAGCAGTCGTCGCCAATGAACTCTTCGCCCAGAATGAAGGCCTGTGCCAGACCGTCCGGAGAGGGCTGAACTTTATACTGCAGATGGATGCCGTACTGGCTGCCATCACCCAGCAGCGCCTCAAAGCGAGGCGTATCGGTCGGGGTGGAGATGATCAGGATGTCCTGAATGCCTGCCAGCATCAGCGTGGACAGGGGGTAATAGATCATCGGCTTGTCGTAGACCGGCAGCAGCTGCTTGCTGGTGACCATGGTCAGCGGGTAAAGCCGGGTGCGGCACCGCCGGCAAGAATGATACCTTTCATATTTGTGCACTCCTTTAAAATAGATTGAAAAGTTGTGCAGCTGTACGCCGCCCAGACGGGAGACCGCCCGGATGACGTATGGATTCAAAGCGGAGCTGCGTCCGCTGTAAACAAATTCAGGAGCCGCTCCCCCCTGCCCAAAATGGCAAAATGGGAATAGCAGTTCACTTTATTTTACTATCAAATCACACAAAAAGCAAGAAAGAACGGCTTTCCCGAAAAATTTTCCGGAAAAGCCGTTCTGAAACTCCTTCAGTCTCGCATTTGTTCCGCCCAAAAGGCCCCCTCTCCGAAGGGGCTGGCAATGCCGCAGGCATTGGCTGGGGGAGTTACCACGCAAAGCCCCACTTGGAGAAATAGCGCAGCAGGCTGCGCAGCTGCCACAAAAAGGGCTTCAGACTGCGGTGCGCGGCGCGGTGCCATGCATGGATGGCCGTATACTGGGGCACCAGATACGCTTTGCCCCGGGTGCGCATCTTCTGGGTGAGGTCGGCATCCTCCACGTACATGAAGTAGTCCTCGTCAAATCCGCCCACAGCCTTGAACACCGCAGTGTCCACGGCCGAGAAGCTGCCGGTGCAGAACTCGATCTCGGTGGGTTTTGTCAGGTCTTTGTCCGCCATGAGATAGCGCTCGTTGTACTTTGCCCAGAATTTCAGGCAGGGCAGCTGGCGGTATACCATGCCCGCACACTGCACCGGCGCAGCGGCAGACGCTGGGGCCGCCCGTCCGGGAAGGTGAGTGCGGGCCGCGCCATCACCACGCCGGGGTGCTGTGCCATCCAGTCCGCAAGGTCACTCAGCGTATCCGCAGTGAGCTGGATATCCGGGTTCAGGATAAAGTGCACCCGGCTTTGCAGCAGGCTGAGCACCGTGTTGTGGCCGGTGCCAAAGCCGCCGTTCTCTGTGCGGCAGAGCACCTCCACCTTCTGGTCCTCGCGGATGTGCAGAGTGCCGTCCTTTGCGGCCTTGGCAAGGCACTGGCCGCTGCCGTCCGGGCTGGCGTTGTCCACCAGATACAGTGTCAGCGGGTGGCGGCGGGTGCAGTCCAGCACGGTCTGTGCCGCCCTGAGCGCTTCATCCGCGCCGTTATAAACTACGATACAAGCAGAAAGTTCCATGTCGTTCACTCCAGCGGTTTGATGTCAAAGCTGAAGTCCTCTTTCATCAGGTCAAAGTTCGGGTTCATGCAGGGGTCGCCTGCGGCCAGCTGCTTTGCCCACCGCTTCTGGAAGCGCTCCACCTCCGAGATGAAGCGTTTGCGCTTGACCGGGTTCTCGTCCAGACCGCGGCTCTTGCTCTCGTAGTGGTACAGCTGTGCAAATGGGGTGAACACGTTGGTATAGCCCGCTTCACGCACGCGCACGCAGAAGTCCACGTCGTTGAAGGCCACAGCAAAACTCTCGTCCAGACCGTTCACCTGCTCGTAGACGCTCCTGCGCACCATCAGGCAGGCGGCAGTGACCGCATACACATCCTGTGCATAGACCAGACGTCCCATATAACCGGGGTGGCCCACCGGGAAGTTCTTGTGCATGTGGGCCGCAAGGGTCAAAAAGCCGAAGCCGATGCCCGCGTGCTGGATGGTGTTGTCCGGATAAAGCAGCTTTGCGCCCACGCAGCCCACACGGTCCTGCTGGGCGTACATGAGCATTTCTTCGATCCAGCGCGGAGAAATGACCTCGGTATCGTTGTTGAGCAGCAGCAGGTATTCGCCGGTGGCTTCCTTTGCGCCAAAGTTGTTCAGGGCGCTGTAGTTGAAGCCGGTGCCCTGCCATGTGATCACCTTCAGGTTCTTGTGCTCCTTCTGCAGCTTTTCATAGCAGCGGAAGGTGGCTGGCTCCCTGCTGTTGTTCTCGATGACGATGATCTCAAGATCCTCATAGGTGCTCCTGCGGTAGATGGACTCCACGCAGGTGCGCAGGTCGGAAGAATGGTCGCAGCTGGGGATCAGGATGCTGACCCGGCCCGGCTTTGTGATGGTATAGTCCGTCTTATAGAAGCCCGGCGTACCCGGATCATGGAAACTTCATCCACCGGCACACCTACACGCTCGTAGTGGGCACACAGGGCCTTGACCGCAGCTTCCAGACAGTAGGTCTTGGCCGAAATGTTGCTTGCCACGCTGGTGGGGCTGGAGCGCCAGTAGTACAGCAGGTGCGGGATATGCACGATCTTGTGCGCCTTTTCGGTCAGGCGCAGATAGAGGTCATAGTCCTGACTGCCGTTGTAGGCTGCACGCTCATCGCCGCCCACAGCGGCCAGCAGCTTTGCGCTGAACACGCTCAGGTGGCAGATATAGTTGTTGGAGCGCAGATTATCCAGCATATAATCCGGCTTGAAATGGTAAACGGTCAGATGGTCGATGTCGCCCTCAAAGGTCACTTCATCCGTATACACAAAGTCTGCGCCCTGTTCGGCAATGGCCTGTGCCACGTACCACAGAGCACAGGGGTGCAGGATATCATCGTGGTCCAGCAGGGCGATGAACTCGCCCGTTGCCAGTGCAAAGCCCTGATTGGTGTTGCCTGCAATGCCCTCGTTCTTTTCCAGCTTCTGGTAACGGATGCGGGGGTCTTCCGCAGCACGGGCTGCTACGGTCTGGCCCACCGTCTCGTCCTGTCCGGCATCCACAAGGCACAGCTCCCAGTTCTGATAGGTCTGGTTCTGCACCGAGTCCAGCAGCTCCACCAGAAACTGCTGCGGCGTATTGTACAGCGGCACCACGATGCTGATGCGCGGCGCGGCGGGCTGGTCGGCCGCCTGCCTTACCAGCAGCTCTGCGCTGGCAAAGCGGTCGGCGCGCATGGTCCTGCCCGGGAACAGCTTCGCATATTCCTTTTTGGCCTTTGCCTGCGCACGCACGCCGGAAATGCCCACCCGGCGCAGCTGGCCCAGAAAGACGAACGGCGGGAAGGTGTGTGCCAGCTGACGGCCCTTGCTGACAAAGTAGCGCAGCGGCCAGCTCATCTTCCAGAAAGTAGAGCTGGTCACATTGTTCAGTGTCTTTTCCAGATCCTGCTCATGGCTGCGGCTCAGCGAAAGATCGCTGCGCAGGCGTTCCAGCTGAGCCGTCTGCTCTTCGCCGGTGCGCTCGGCCTGCTGCATCCGCTCTCGCAGATCGTCCAGCGTCATCTCGTAGCCTGCCAGCAGCTGCTGTGCATCCTGCACAGCGGCGCTGCGGCAGAACAGCGCGGTCTGCTGGGCTTTGCCGCGGTTCTTCCACTCAAAATCCCGGTAAAGGCCCTGTGCGGCCAGCTGCTTTGCACAGTCAGCCATGGCCGATGCATCGGTGCATACCAGCAGCACCTGTGCACACTGCAGTGCGGGCAGATCCACCATTCCGGGTCCTCCACCACCAGCAGGGCAGCGGTGCCCTGCTCTGCATTCTCCGGCAGCAGCTGTGCGCCGGCCTTTTCCAGTGCTTCGGCCAGTGCGCCGCTGCCGCCCAGCACCTGAATGCTGGCAGGGGTCAGCTCCCGCACGATGCGCTGCGCCAGTGCACGGCAGCGCTCGGCCTGTCGTTTGGTTTCTTTTCCTGATCCATTCCGATCTCCGCTCCTATGGAACTTTTTATCTTAAATGATCTCTCAAAAATCACACGATCTATAGTATACCAAATCCGGCATGATTTGAGAAGGTTTTGCGCGCATTTCTTTGCAGTTTTCCACTGCTTACCAGTGGAACAGGCTGTGCAGCCAGCCAAAGAGCCCACCGCCGGAGCTGCCGGAAGTGGAAATGCTCACACCCGTGTAGTAGTGGCTCAGGATCTCCCGGTAGCCCATGCCCTGCTCCTGTGCGTAACCCACAGCACCGCACTGGCTCATGCCCACGCCATGGCCAAAGCCGTAATAGGTCATGCAGGGAGTGCCGCTTTCGTCCGCGCCAAAGTCGAAGCAGTAACGGGAGGAAACGAACTGGCCGATATAGCGGTAGCTGCGGCCATTGGAAACAAAGGTGTTGTACTGCACAAAGCCGCCCAGATCCTTGTGGGTGGTGTCTGCGCTGACGTAGGGCTCGCCGGTGCGGCTGTCGTTATACTCTTTATAGGTATAGTCTTTTCCGATGACCCGGCGCAGCTTGTTGTGGTACTGCTCCTCGTAGGGGCTCTCCACGCTCTGCAGATACGGCACATCGGTGCCCCATGCGTCCCGGCTGGAGCAGGTGCCGTACACGCCGGTCTGGGTGTTATAGCCCGCACTGGCCGACCACACGGCGTCGCAGACGCTGCCGTTATAGGTGAGCACCTCGTTCTTCACCGGCTCCACCGCCCTGCGGATGGCTTCCCGTGCCGAGGACGGGATCTGATCCACCGGAGTATAGATGAGCGCATTGGCAGAGGAGCCGTACTGCTTGTGGTATTCCAGATAGGAATGGATGGCCACCGCCTGCGCCTTCCACGCCTGCTGGGCGGCGCTGGCGCTGACATAGCTGCCAATGGAGCCAAGCTCCGTGTAGGTAATGCCCACAAGACAGTCCACAAGGTTCAGCGTGACATTGCGCTGCAGGCCTTTTCCCTTGATGTTGAGGTAAGGCATGGTGATGGTATCACTGGTGCCAAAGAGCCATGCAAGGCAGTTTTCCTCCTCGGCAGGGATCAAGGTCGTGTCCGCGCCACCCATAGTGGTGGCTGCCGAAGCCGCCGGGACCAGCACGCAAACGCACAGCGCTGCTGCCAGCACAAACGCCGCCGCGCGGCGCACAAACCGATGCAGATGTTTCAAAAGTGATCTCCTCCTGTTTTTTGCAGATTTCCGACCGTGTTTTTTACAGTGTAACACAGCCTGCGCCTGCGGGCAAGGACTGGACTTTCGTTTTCACATCTGGACAAAGAAGAAACCGGAGGGCCTTTCCCGTTCGGGCTGCTCTCCGGTCTGATTTATAAGGTCTCCGGCCGACGACGCATGGCATCGTCGATCTCGTTCTCGATCTCCCGCAGGCAGTCCAGCAGCACCGGATTGAACGCCCCGGCCTCGCCGGTGCAAAGCATCTGCACTGCAGCCGCGCAGGTACCGGCGGCTGGCTTCCGCTGCCAGTGGTCAGCGTCTCGTAGGCATCCGCAAGGCCGACCACCTGTGCCGCAATGGGGATCTGTTCGCCAACCAGCTGGTCCGGGTAGCCGCTGCCGTCGTACCGCTCGTGGTGCCAGCGACAGATCTGATAGGCTACCCGCACAAAATCT
>ENA-OQDD01000329-OQDD01000329.1-human-gut-metagenome-genome-assembly--contig:-NODE-329-length-20302-cov-2.399356_pt1 | contig 20302 bp, 21 predicted proteins | sample MGYA00242507_ERZ504598 | MGnify/ENA primary metagenome ERZ504598 (study PRJEB26092, sample SAMD00036318) | human gut metagenome | host: Homo sapiens | study: EMG produced TPA metagenomics assembly of...
CACAAACCCGCCGCCCGGATACGGCGTGGACTCCAGCAGCGTGAACAGGAACTGGTTTCGGGTGGAGACGAACGGCGCGCCCGTCACCGGATGAGGGCTCGCCAGCACATCATGTGTCACCATGCCGTACAGGCCACCCGGATTGGTGATCTCGATGCGATCGGTGAACACGCTGATATGCACCTGCGTGCCGCGCGCATCGGGCGAATAATCACGGTGGGTGAGCGCGTTCGCAATCGCCTCGCGCAACACGAGCGGCGGATAGTCGGGCTTCTTCGCGCCAATCCAACGCATCAACGAGTCGACCGCATCGTCGATCATCACCGGAATCGAACCGACCACCGACTTCGAGGCGACCAATCGTTCGTCACCCCGGAACACATCGTCCCGGCTCGTCCCCGGAAACACGGCAATCGAAATGCCGAGCCGCGGATAGAACTTCTGCGGATAGCGGCCCAACGCCAGCAGTCCGGCCAAGGTGGGGCGCAGGATTCCGCCGACCTCCGACTCGTCGGAATCATCATGGCGCAACACCTGCAGATCCAGCAGCACATCGATGCCGTCTCGGTCGGCGAACACGCGCGGATGCTGTTCGCGCACGCGTGCCAACAGTCCGGCAACAAGCTGCGGGTCGAGGTCATCGGTCGTGGCGTCGGGCACGATATCCAGATCGTATGTGGCTGCAGATGCTCCTCGATGAGCCGGTCGACCTCATAGGAGGTCATGCGCCGGTCGCCGTCGCCGGTACGGATGAACGAGCCGCCGTGCGGTCCGAGCGCGGTGGTGAAGCAGGGCTTGTCGCGCGGCAGCATCTCGTCGATGCGCGCGAACACCAGATTCGCGCCTTCGAACGGGCAGGTGACGATCACGGGCCGCACCACCGGCGTCATCTTCTCGCACGCCTGGCTCAGCGCCTCCTGCATGGCGCGCGCGTCGAATCCCTCGACCGGCGTGAACCCGTTCTTTTCGGACAGGCCCAGGATAATCCAGCCGCCGGAGCCATTGGAGAACGCGGACAGCGTATCGGTGATGGTCGAGGAGATCTTGCGCTTGCATTCCTTGACCTCGCACTGTTGCGTATCGTTGCCGATCAGACGCATGAGTTCGATCAGCTCAGTCATTTTGGCAGTATAGTCATCGACCATGGCGGCCTCCTTGAAACCATTGTGCCCCATAATCCGCCGCCCGCTCGCCTCCAGCCCCGCCAGTTCACCCCAATTCATGCAGATTCATGGGCCAAACCAGACGAAACGAACGTCGATGTAGGGTTCGGTTCCGCGTGTTCGCCGATGATATCGGCCGGTCGAGGCGGGCGGGCTATGTTGGGTGGCGTGGGAATCTTGCGCGTGATTGATGCTACGGCTGTGTGCTTCGCTCTGGGTATATCCGGCCTGATCAGCGGGACTCGGCCAATGTGATGCCGGCCGCCGTCATCTGTTTGCGGGCCGCGACACCGAGCTCCTCGCTGACCGGTACGGTCAGGTCCTCGAACACGGTGACCTCGAAACCGAGCTTCCCGGCATCGAGCGCGGTGTCCTTGACGCAATGCGATTCGGCGATGCCACCACATCCACGCGACTCACGCCGGCGGCCTTCAGCGCATTGGCCAGCGTCTTGCCGGCGGATTGCTCGGCCGTGACCTCCTCGCGGGTCTGGATACGGTCGGTATTGTCCTCGATGCCCTCAAAACCGGAATATGCCGCCGAATACTGGCCCTTCTTGAAATGATGCTGGATATTCAGCGCCTTGATCGCCGTATGCAATTCGGCGTTCGGCGTGCCGGCCGCACCATGCTTCGGCCACGTGTCCACGAAATCCGGTTCCGCCGACCAGTGCGCGCCCGGTCGATATGCCAGTCCTGCGTGGTTGCGATATACGCGTACTCGCTGCGATGCGCGTTCACATAATCGGCGATCCGCTCGGCGACCGCGTTGCCGCCTTCGACACCCAGTTCGCCGCTTTCACAGAACGTCGGCTGCACATCCACCACAATCAGTGCCTTGGTCATCGTCATTCCCCTTATTGCCTTGGATTCGTTTTGAATATTGTCTCGAACTCGACGTGCGATTGCTCTCATCATAGCCATGCGCGGCCCTGTGGGAAACGTTCGGGCTTACACTGCAAGCAGCAATCGAATACAAGAACCAGGGGAGGGCGACCAAGACCATGCTGGACCATCTGACGTTGCACGTGAAAGACATCGACCGTAGCATCACATTCTACAAACAGGCGCTCGCACCGCTCGGCTATATCGTCAAGGCGCATCATGAGCCTACGCTCGGATTCGGCGTGGATGACGGAACCCTGCACTCCGATTTCTACGTGTCACCGATTGAAGGGCTGGAGGCGGAGGCTTCGCCGGTCACGCCGGTCACACACATCGCGTTCTTGGCTGACAGTCAGCAAGCCGTGCAGGCGTTCCATGCAGCCGCGCTCGCCGCCGGCGGCCGAGACAACGGCGCTCCCGGTCCGCGCCCGTACCATCCCGGCTATTACTCCGCATTCGTGCTGGACCCGGATGGCAATAACATCGAAGCCGTCGTGGATTGGGCTCATTCGAACGAGTAAAAACATATCCGTATCGTGCCTCAGGCGGCATCGACGGCGTAGGCTCCAACCAGTCGGATTTGTGGTCGCAACGGCGGTATAGGTCACATCACGCAAGCGTGAAGGTGATGGTCTGCTCGGCGGTTTCGGTGCCGATCCATGTGCCGGCTTTGCGGTTCCAATCCATGCCGTCCGCGTGCAGTGCGTCAATGCCGTATTGACGTGCATGCGTGACCAGCCAGCCTGCCGTCTGCCAGCAAAGTCGAGTGCGGTTGTCGGCGGACAGGCCGTCCGGCAGCGTGATCGTCAACGTTGTGCTGGCCGTATTGGTCGCAGCGCCGTTGTTCGTGCCGGTTTTGCCATTTGGGGGCACAACCGAGACATTGACATTCGGCAGTGTACCTCCTATGGCGGCAACCAACCCGTCCGCGTCCGAGGAGGTTGCTGGCTCCAACGCGCACGTGACGCCCGCCGACCGTTCACCGGTCAGCCCCGAGGCCCAAGCGCGTGCCATCGCATCCCATGCGGCATATAGTTCCGGGTAGCCTGAGCGCTGCACCTCCTGCGCGGCGTCCTCCACCGGAATCGTCTCCCAATCCGGCACCTGCAGCAGATGATCGTAGAAGATGTTTGTCGCATAGGTCATGTCGGACACCTGCTCCGCCGTGCCCCAGCCTTGGCTGGGCCGCTGTTGGAACAGGCCGAGCGAATCCAAGTCGCCGTAGTCCAGATTCGTCAGCCTCGACTCCTGCATGGCCGTGGCGATGGCCACCGTCGCCGCGTGATCCGGCAGTCCGCGCGTGACGGCGATGTTCGCAATCAGCGCCGCGTTCTGCGCCTGATCAGGCGTCAAGGTGCGGCGGGCTCCGTCGGACGACACCGCCGCGCAATATGCTTCCTCGGCCGTGCGCGCGGTCTCGCGAGGCGTGAATAGCGTGGCAGCAGCGTCCATGCCGCGATCAGCGCCGCAACAACAAGTATGACGGCTGCAATCAGCGCGCCCGCGCCATGGGAGCGGCGTCTGCCGTACCGCACCTGTTGTCCCATTGCGCCTCCAATATTTCGGTGTCATGGCTGACCGTGACCGGCTGGCCTATGCAGCATGCGGGATTTGCCGTGTTCCGGCTCGGCCGTCATCATGACAGCGTGGCATATCCACCTGAACGGCGGCTGCGTCATCACGCGACTTTGTGACAAGTCTTCACGCTTCATGACATCCGCGCAAATCAGCCCTCGAAACCGAGAATGGCGGTCGGGATTGCTCCGACACCAAGGGAGCTGCTGCCGCTATTGTGTGAAAGGCGATTTGTACCGGGTTGAAGGAGAGGAACACATGGCGCAATTGCAGCCGTACTGCGCGATTGAGGCAATGATGATGGATTGCCCGTCGTGTTCGTGCATGGCATGGGTGTGGACCATCGTTCGCTGATGATGCTCGACAAGGCGTTTGACGGCAATGATTCAATTCGCCGTATATATCTGGATCTGCCCGGTTTCGGCCGTACGCCGGCATTGCCCGAGCATGCCTGCGGGCTGCCGGAAATGGCGGATTGGCTGCAAACGGCCATTGACGGTCTTGTCGGTAAAGCGGCTCCATTCGCCATGGTCGGCAACTCGATGGGCGGTGCGCTTGTCCGCGAAGTATTGGCGCGAGAACCTCGCCGAGTGGCCGGTATGGCATTGATCGCGCCGGTCGTGGACCCGCAGCATGCCGGCCGGCGTGTGGCCGAACATGTGGTTGCACAGCCCAATCCCAAGCTGACGCACTCCTTGCCGCAGGAACAGGTGTTCGATTTCATTACCATGGGCGTCAACCAGTCATTCGACGCGTGGCGACGCTACCAACGGTTCATCCTGCCCGGCGTGGCGTTGTGCGACCGTGCGGCATGCGAACGACTGGATCAGCGCTATTGGCTGGCCGATAATCCCGAGGAAATGCTCGGCACATATGCGGTCCGGTGCTCATCGTCACCGGCAAGCAAGACCAGATCGTCGGATACGAAGATCAGCAAGCCCTGTTGCCGCACTATCCCAACGCCACCTTCGTGACGCTGGACAATGCCGGTCACAACGCGCACATCGACCAACCCGAAGCCGTCATCACGCTCGTGCGCGAATGGGTGGCTCATATGGCGTTCGCTCCGTTGAGCTGACGGTCTGCTGACAGTCTGCCGAAGCTATATGTATACGAGCGACCAATGCCGGTTGACGCAATACGCCTTGCAAGGTATATCGTTTTTCGATATAGTCATATCGATGTTCGCGGTGTCGCCAAAAAAACGTCGGCACCTGAAAGGACCGGGCTATGAAAAACTACATGAACCGATGGGTGTTGCTCGCGTTGAAAGCCATCGTGATTCTGGTCTGGCTGGCCTGCCTATGGGGCCAACTATTCGCCGTACCGGGATTGAGCGGCGCGCTGGCCGGCCTCTACCCGAGCCAGACGTCGATGCGCTGGCCATATCTCATTATGGGCGTGCTGTTCCTGTTCTGCATCGAAGCGGCGTTCGTGGCCGTATGGAAACTGTTCTCCTTGTCCGGCTCGGGCGCGAACTCGAGCAGGTGATTTGAGATGACGATTCGCATCAATCTCGACGTCATGATGGCCAAACGCAAGATTGGCGTCGCGAGCTCGCCGAACAAATTGGCATCACTCCCGCCAACGTGTCCATTCTGAAGAACGGACGTGCCAAAGCCGTCCGCTTCACCACGTTGGACGCCATCTGCAAGGCACTCGACTGCCAACCGGAGACATCCTCGAATGGGAAGATGACGATTGATCGACACGCCACCGGCTCGAACTCATGGTTCAACTTGTAGTCTCTCCCAAAATCAATGATGCCCTATCATCCTGCAAGACGATAGGGCATCATCATGTGATTATGCGCAGCTGATATGTTGCGTTGTTATCACTCGGCGTCCGCGGCCGGTGCCTCCTTGGGCGCAGAGAGGAAGTGCTCCTCGCTGGGCAGCACGGTGTTCAGGATCACGGCCACCACGAACGCCACGGCGATGCAGTTCGAGGCGAAGATTTGTTGGAACAGTGCCGGGAACTGCGTGAAGATGTCGCTCACCTGGGTGAAGCCGATGCCGATGGTCAGCGAAAGCGCCGCAATCGTGATGTTGCGCTGCGTGAAGCCCGCCTCGGCAATCATCTGGAAGCCCGAAAGAATGATGTTGCCGAACATCATGATCGTGCAGCCGCCGAGCACCGCCTGCGGCAGCGAGTTGAACACCTCGGCGATGGCCGGCACGAAGCTCGCCAGCACCAGAATCAGTCCGCCGGAGAGAATCACCTTGCGGTTGACGACCTTGGTCATGGCCACCAATCCGATGTTCTGTGCGAACGAGGTCAGCGGCAGACAGCCGAACAGGCCGGATACGGTGGAGATCAGGCCGTCGCCGGCGATGGCGCCCGCGGTCTCGCGTTCGGTGGGCGTACGGTTCAGGCCCACCTTGGTCAGCGCGGCGGTGTCACCCAGCACCTCGACCGAGGAGACGACGTAGAGCAGGCCGATGGAGATGATCGAGCCCCAGTCGAACTCAGGCTTGAACGGCATGAACTGCGGCACGGACACGATGGCGAGGTTCTGGAAACCGGAGAAATCGACCTTGCCCATGCAGATAGCCGCCACATAGCCGACCACCAGACCGAACAGCACGGACAGCTGCTTGGCCGTGCCCTTCATCAACAGCTGGAACGCCAGGCAGGCAACCAAAGATATAAGCCCGAGCGTCAGGTTCTGCCAGGAACCGAAGTCCTTGGCTCCGCTGCCGCCGCCGAAGCTCGTGGCACCCACGTTGAGCAGCGAGAAGCCGATCGACGTGACCACGATGGCGGAGACGATGGGCGGCACGAACCGACGCCAATACTTGGCCGTCAAACCCAGCACAAGTTCCAGCAGACCGCCGACCATTACCGCGCCGACCACCGCGCCATAGCCCTTGTCCGCGCAGATCGCCACGCGGCCGCCACGTAGGTGAAGGAGATGCCGGTGACCATCGGAAGTCGCGAGCCGATGAGCCACGGCGCCGTACAGTTGCAGGCAAGTGCCCAGGCCCGCAACCAGCAGGCCGGACTGGATGATGGTGGCCGATTGGGCCGGGGTCATCTTCGCGGCCGAGGCGACGATGAAGATCGGGCGAGGTTCGCCACGAACATGGCCATCACATGCTGCAGGCCGAACGGAATGCCCTTCCAGAAGGATACTGGCGCGTCCAGCGAAGACAACGCCTCAAAGGATACGGAATGATTGGTTTTCTTCTCTGACATGATTCTCTTCTTCTCTCTGTTGCTCCCGCCGGCGGGAGCAGCCAATGTGCTCAGTGCCTAAATGTGATTTCGCCGGTCTCGGGATTCATGGACTCGACGATGGCCAGCGAATCCACATCGTAGCCTTCAGCGCGCAGCGCGTCACCGCCGCCCTGGAAGCCTTCTCCACGCGATGCCAATGCCTCGACCGTGGCACCGGCTGCTTCGCACAGATCGATCAGACCGCGCAACGCCTTGCCGTTGGCCAGAAAATCGTCAATAAGCAGCACATGGTCGCCGGCGTTCAGATACTTCTTGGCCACGATCACCGGGAACTCCTTCTGCTTGGTGAAGGAATAGACCGTGGTGGTGTACTGGTCGCCGTCAAGGTTGATGGACTGCGCCTTCTTGGCGAACACCACCGGCACATTGCCGAAATGCTGGGCCGCCACACACGCAATGCCGATGCCGGACGCCTCGATGGTCAGAATCTTGGTGATGTGCTTGCCGGCGAAATGAGCGGCCCATGCCGAACCCATGCGGTCGAACAGGCGTACGTCGCACTGGTGGTTCAGAAACGCGTCCACCTTGAGCACATTACCCGCCTTCACCGTTCCCTCGCTTTGGATTCGCTCCTCAAGTTCCTGCATTGAACCTCCCATTGTTGTATGTCAGTGAATGATATGGATACTCGTAAGTGTACGTTGTCCTGCGCTGACCCGTGCATGTGGTAAACATGAATGTCGCGATTCAAAGGGAGGCAACAGTGTACGACGAGCCGGAAGTCATCGCACGCAGCGCACAGGAACTCGTGGGCGACCTGAACCCGCAGCAGGCGGAAGCCGTGCAATACCGCGGTCAGGCGCTGCTGATCGGAGCCGGTGCAGGCTCCGGCAAAACCCGCGTGCTGACCCGCCGCATCGCCTGGATCTTGAGCCAGTTCGGCGCATGGCCGAGCCAGATTCTAGCCATCACCTTCACCCAACAAGGCCGCCGCCGAAATGCGCGAAAGACTCGGCTCGCTGATCGGCCCGGTGGCCCAGCGCATGTGGGTCTCCACCTTCCACTCCGCCTGCGTGCGCATTCTGAGGCGCGACGGCAAGTCCATCGGACTCAAGTCCGGCTTCTCCATCTACGATTCCGCCGACTCCGAGCGACTCGTCAAAATCATCGCCACCGAATTCAACCTCGACATCAAGCGCTACACTCCACGCTCGATTCTCGCCATATCTCCGACCTCAAGAACAATCTGACCGGTTGGAAGGAAAACCTCGCCGTTCACGCGCCCGACTTCACGCCCGGCCAGCGCGGCTACCAGTTCGGCACGGTGGGCGACCTTGAAGCCATCTACGCGGTGATCTACGCCGAATACGAGCATCGCTTGGCCCTGGCCAACGCCGTCGACTTCGACGATCTGATCGGCCGCACGGTCGAGTTGCTGCGCACTGACCCGGCCGTCGCCGAGTACTACCATCACCGCTTCCGTTACATTCTGGTCGACGAGTATCAGGACACCAACCACGCCCAGTACGTGCTCGTGCGCGAGCTGGCCGGCGTGGACACGGGGGAGAAGGCCATCCCGGGCGCGCCTAACGCCGGCAAGTCCGGCCCCGCCTGGATCACCGTGGTGGGCGATTCCGACCAGTCCATCTACGCGTTCCGTGGTGCCGACATCCGCAACATTCAGGACTTCGAGCAGGACTTCCCGAACGCCAAGACCATCATGCTCGAACAGAACTATCGTTCGACGCAGACCATTCTGGATGCGGCCAACGCGGTGATCAGCAACAACGAGGGCCGCAAGCCCAAGAAACTGTGGACCGCGCTCGGCAAGGGCGAGCCGATCGTCGGCTACGCGGCGGACAACGCCCAGCAGGAGGCCCAGTGGGTGGCCACCGAAATCGCGCGCCTGCACGCCGAAGCGGGCATCGCCTACTCCGACATGGCGATCATGTACCGCGCCAACGCCCAATCCCGCTCGCTCGAAGAGGCGCTGATCAACACGAATCAGCCGTATCAGCTCGTCGGCGGCACCAAGTTCTACGAACGTCGCGAAATCAAGGATGCGCTGGCCTATTTGCAGGCGCTCGTCAATCCGGACGACGATGTGAATCTACGCCGTATTCTCAACGTGCCCAAGCGTGGGCTTGGCGACCGCGCCGAAGGCGTGCTGCTCGCCTACGCGCGTGAGCATGGCACCAGCTTCTTCTACGCACTCATGCACTTGGATGAGATCGAGGTGCCGACACGCACCGCCACCTCGCTACGAGCATTCCGCGATCTGATGGGCGCGCTCTCGCAGTTCACGCGCGCGCACGACTCCAAGCCCAGCGAGATCGTGGCCGAAGTATTGGAGAAGTCGGGCTTAAGGGCCGAACTCGAGAAATCCGTGGACCCGCAGGACGCCTCCCGTCTGGAGAACCTCTCCCAGCTGCAGTCCACTGCCGCCGAATTCGAACAGAACACGCCTGACGCCACGTTGTCCGCATTCCTGGAGACCACCGCGCTTGTGGCCGACTCCGACCAACTACCCGGCGAGGCGGAGGACTCCGGCAAGGTGACGCTTATGACCTTGCACACCGCCAAGGGCCTCGAATACCCGGTGGTGTTCCTGACCGGCATGGAACAGGGCACCTTCCCGCATTCGCGTTCGATGGAAGACACCACTGAACTGCAGGAGGAACGCCGACTCGCCTATGTGGCATCACGCGCGCCAAGCAGCGACTGTATGTCACGCGCGCCGCCGTCCGCTCCCAGTGGGGCCAGGCCGCCGATATGATGCCCAGCCAGTTCCTCGACGAGATTCCGGATTCGCTGATTGATTGGAAACGCCGTGAAGCCGGCGTGGAGCGTATGCGCGCCAGCTGGGAGACCGATGGATTCGCCGACGATTTGGGCGGCTGGGATGATGACGATTTCGGCGGTGCCACGTTTGGCGGGTCGTCGACGTTCGGCTCGCGTGGTTCGTCCGGTTCGGGTTCGTCCTATGGGTCGCGGTCGCGGTATGGGTCGTCGTATGGCTCGGGTTCCGGCTCTTCGTCGTATGGTTCCCGTTCATCGTCGTATGGTTCCCGCTCCGGCTCGTCCTCCTATGGTTCCCGCTCCCGTTCGGGTTCGTCCTATGGTTCTTCAGGCTCCGGTTCGAGGTCGTCCTACGGGTCGCGTTCCCGTTCCGGTTCTTCGTCCGGTTCATATGGTGGCACCCGTGGCGGCAAAGTCACCACGCGTCGTACCGCACCGAAATCCGATTCGACCGGCTCTGCCGTGCCTAGCTCGAAGCTCACCAAGGACAATGGCCTGAATATCGCCGACTTCGCCGTGGGCGACATGATCAGCCACGACCAGTACGGTCTCGGCAAGGTCACCGACGCACAAGACAAGGGCCGCAATTCGGTAATCACCGTGGACTTCGGCTCCGCCGGCGTCAAACGCCTCATGCTCCGCGTAGCGCCGATTGAGAAGTTGTAGATAAATTGGCCCCTCTGACGAGGGGCTGAGTTATATACCAAATAAATTCGCAAAAAACAAGACTTGTGTTCTTCATCACAGTGTGGGCATAATGCGGAGGTTGTGCCTACGAGCTGGGAACAGGGGAGAGGAAAAAGTAGTTATGAAGAACAAGCTGTTTGCATCCGTGCCCAATATTCTGTTCGGCGCGCTGATCACCATCGCGCCCCAGACCTTTGCGCACGCCTGCACCGGCCATGACATGCCGGGTGCTGCCACTACTCGCAGCAGGCGGCCACCGGCATCGGCGTCGTCATCCTCGTGTTCGGCGTCGTGGCTTTGTTCGTCGCCCCGCAGATTCGCATCGGCCTCAATATCGCCGCCGCAGCCGACGCCTGCTACTACTCGCCGTACCCACCTTTCTGATCGGCATCTGCAAGGGCGCGATGATGCACTGTCGCATGGTTATGCTGCCCACGCTCATCGTGCTCGGCGTGCTCACCATCGTGTTCGCGGCCATCGCCATCTGGCTCGACTCTCGCGCCGCCAAGCGCAACTGATCGAGCAGACGGCCGGAGCCCAGCCATTCCGAACGCTGGACTCCGGCCTCGCTTATTGCAACCGCACTATAAGCAACATAAGGATTCATCGTGCCATCCCATATCGCATTGCGCGGCCTTCCGATTGAAAACCTCAAACGCAAGCCGTTCCGCACCGGCGCACTGCTCGCCGTCGTCACCATCCTCGCGCTGACATTCTTCGGCGGCACCATGCTGACCATGAACCTCAACACTGGCATGACCAGTATGGAAAAGCGCCTGGGCGCCGACCTCATGGTCGTGCCGCAAAACACCGTGCAGAAGGCCGAAGCGCTGCTCACCAACGGCAATCCCAGCACTTCTATTTCACCAAAGACATCGCCGACGAGGTCATGCAGGCCGACGGCATCGCACAGGCCACCGAACAGACCTATATATCATCGCTGGCCGCCGCCTGCTGTGCCGAAAAGCTGCAGATCATCGGTTACGACCCGGACACTGACTTCGTCATCGAACCATGGGTCGCATCCCAGTTCGAAGGCCCCCTTGAAGACGGTCAGATGATTGCAGGCGCAAACGTCAACGTGTCCACCGACGGCACCATCGAACTCTACGGCCGTTCATGGCCGGTCGTCGCCCAGCTCGCCAACACCGGCACCAGCCTCGACAACTCGGTGTTCATCAGCCAAAACACCGTGCCCGACATGGTCGCCGCCTCGGCCAAGGTCTCCAAGCAGGTCATGTCCGCCGAATATGCCGGCAAAGCCGTCTCCACCGTGATGATTAAGACGCAGCGAGGGGTACGAAGCGCAGACGTAGCTGAGAACATCAAGCGTCTTGATTCCCGATTCGCCGATTTGGGGTACGTATACCCCGGCGGCATCACCGCCAACACCAGAACTTCGCTGACCGCGCTTGTCACCTACCTCAAGATTTTCGTGGCGGTGATCTGGGTAATGGGCGTGATTGTGCTGCTCGCCGTATTCGCCTCGTCGGTGAACGAACGCAAACGCGAATTCGCGTCCCTGCGCATCATGGGCGCCACGCGCGGCATGTTGAATGCCATCATTCTGAAGGAATCCGCCATCATCGGTCTGATCGGTGGCGTAATCGGCGTCGGCGCGGCCAGCCTGGTGATTTTCCCATTCAGTTCGCTGATCGGCAAACAGCTTCAATTGCCGTATCTGCAAGCCAGCCCGGTTGCGGTGATCGGATTCATTGCCGTGACCATTGTGTGCTCTACGGTCATCGGCATCATCGGTTCGCTGGCCACCATGTGGCGTCTCGGCCGGCCCGAAGCCTACCTGACCCTGCGAGAGGGGGAGTGATATGACTGAGACAACTACGCCGCTTCAGCCGACCACGGTTGAGCCGACCAAGCTCCAGCCGACCACGCCAGCTCAGCCGAACGCGCCGACTGCGCCGGATTCGCCGCACGTAACCGAGACGCCCTCCCCGGACCATCTGCTGACCTTGACGGACCTGACCGCCAGTTCGTCCGCCGCGGCACGCCGTTCGACGCCGTCAGCCACGTGAACCTCACCGTCGATGCCGGCGAATTCATCGCCATCGTCGGCCGGTCGGGCAACGGTAAAAGCACGCTGATCAACATGGTCGCCGGGCTGATTCGCCCGACCTCGGGAACCGTGAGCGTGGCTGGACGCAATGTGGCCGACTTGGGCGATAAAGCACTGTCCGTGCTGAGGAATCGCACCATCGGATTCGTGACTCAAAGCCAGACCCTGCTCGGCAACCTGACCGTGCTCGACAACGTGATTCTGCCCGCAACGATGTTTCCGGAGCCGCTGCCGTTCGCCCAAAACGCAGAAGCAACGGATGCCGTGGCGCAAGCCGCTGCCACCAATGATGAAGCGGCCGCCGATTCAGCCGCCGACCCGTTCATGCCGGATGTCATTGCGCCAATCACAGACCGGGAAAACACGCCGTCAAACACGGCTGCGAGCCGTTCGGACCTGTTCGCCACCCGAGCTCGCACGCTGTTCACCCAGCTTGGTGTTGCCGATCTGGCAGACAGCTACCCGCGCGAGCTGTCCGGCGGTGAAATGCGGCGCGTCTCCATCGCCCGCGCGCTGATGAACCAGCCGAGCTTGCTCATCGCCGACGAGCGACCGGCGACCTCGACCAAGAGAGCACCGACATCGTAATGCGTCTGCTCAGAGACCAAGCCAACAACGGCACGGCGATTCTCATGGTCACCCATGATCCGATGCACTCGAATACGCAGATCGGGTGTATCGCATGGACGCCGGAGTGCTGTCCATAGCCTCGGTGTAATATGGTCTGCTGGTGTCTGCCAACAGGTAGATACCGTCTGGAGTCATAGCCCATCAGCGGGTCGGCGGTAGGTAATCGCAAGAAAACCAACCCGTTCGTGTTTATTCACGACGAAGCGCTGGGGAGGCCCGACTCAGCGCTTGTTAGGCATATGCAAGGCAAGCGTTCCGTTCAGATAACGACAGAAGGATTAATCCAATGACGAACGTTCAGCGTTCTCGCCGTCAGGTGCGTCTGTCTCGCGCCCTCGGCATCGCACTGACCCCCAAGGCTCAGCGCATCTTCGAAAAGCTCCGTACGCTCCTGGCGAGCACGGCCGTGACCGCCGCCGCACCGAGTCCGATTACGCGGTGCGTATGCGCGAAAAGCAGCGTCTGCGCGCTCAGTACGGCATCTCCGAGAAGCAGCTTCGCGCCGCTTACGAGAAGGCCACCCGTACTGCCGGCCAGACCGGTAACGCCATGCTGACCGACCTCGAGACCCGTCTCGACAACCTGGTGCTGCGTGCCGGCTTCGCCCGCACCACCGCCCAGGCCCGTCAGTTCGTGGTGCACCGTCACATCCTCGTTGACGGCAACATCGTGGACCGCCCGTCCTACCGCGTCAAGCCCGGCCAGACCATTCAGGTGAAGGCCAAGAGCCAGACCATGGTTCCGTTCCAGATCGCCGCCGAAGGCGTGCACCGTGACGTGCTGCCTGCGGTCCCCGGCTACCTCGACGTGAACCTGCCGTCCCTGAAGGCCACTGTGACCCGTAAGCCGGAGGTCGAAGAGATCCCGGTGCAGGTCAACATCCAGTACGTGGTCGAATTCTACGCCCGCTGATCCGGGCCCTCTGGTCAACAAATCCAGGACATACCGCTCGAACCCCGCGCTTCTTTCGAGAAGCCGCGGGGTTCCTGCGTTGTAGGGCGATTACTGGCCGCACACCGCCTGGCGAATCATCGTCGCGTACGCATAGGCACCGGTCATATTCGGATGAATGCCGTCATCGTTGAGGTATTCGCTATGACCTTCGCTATACCCATGCCAATCGATGATGCCCACGTTCTTGTTCTTCTTGGCGGCCTCACGCAGCATCGTATTGTTGTTGTTCTCCTGCCACGGGTATGGCATACGGATGGTGATGAAGTATGTCGGCTTGCCGCCGGTCAGGTCAATGAGCTGTTGCACTTCCTGCTCATTCGAAATCACGCCGTTCGTGCCGAGGCCAAACACCACCACACTGCCACTGTGGCCGGCAGCGGTGTCCTGCTGATACACATCCACCGCCTGCGGCAGCTGACGGTTCGGCAGGCCATCGATAAAAGCGTTCGGGAATGCGGCCTGGATGGCGTCCGAAGTACCCGACGTCACTGAATCGCCGACCATCATCATATCCGCGTTGCAGCTTTCCGTTGCCGGATCATAGGCGTACTTCGAAATGTCAAGATTGTTTGGCACCTTTTCCGCAATCGGTTTGATGATGGGCGGCTGAGAATCCGAACCGTTCTTATTCGCGTCAGCGGTATTGGTTTCGCCGTTCGCGGCATTTATGGCAGAAGACTCGGGCTCGGGCTTCGCCGGTTTCTTGACCGGCTTGGCGGGTGCCGCGAGTTCGGGGCGCAGCTGAATGGCTCGCGCTTGAGCGATGCCATTCCAGTCCACCGGTGCCCACGTCAGCGCCACAACGGTCACCAATCCGATAACCGACATGACCCACGCGCCCGGGCGCAGCCGGTAGCCGGCTTTCGGCAGCGGCTTGGCGTGTTGGCTACGAGGCATCTGCACCGATTACGGGCCGCCTCGACCAGCTGGTAGAAGCTTCCGACGCCGCCAACACCACGACGGCCTCAAGAACCCAACCCCACCACGCAACGCCTGCGTTCGTGTCGCCGGGTTCATGAACTGCAGCAGCGGATAATGCATGACGTACAGCGAGAACGATCGCGACCCGATATAGCGTAGGGGAGCACAACCCAGCACGTGCGATCAGATTGAGTCATTGTTCACGGCACAGGCCAAGGCGCACAACGATATGAACGCGGTAATCAGGTACCCGCCTTGGTACATGTACGACAGATACCCGTTGGCGAACCAGAATCCGGTCAGCAGTGCCGCCAAAGCCGCGGTGCCAAGAACATTGCAGACGATAGTGAGACGGCGCCCGTCTTGTCGCCGGCCTGACGTTCGATCTGCACTGTTTGCGAAGCCGCTCCAGCTTCCGCAGCTTCCGTACCTCGCGAGGAAGCGCAATCCAGATAGCCAACAGCGCGCCGGCGGCCAGCTCGGCGAGGCGAGTATCGGTACCGTAATACACGCGGGAGGTATTGGCCGGGTCAAACAGCAGCACCATGTCGGCGGTGGAAGCAGCCATGATGACAAGAATCGCCATGGAGCGCACCCATTTGGACTTGGTGATTTTGCCGAGCACCACCATCAGCAACGGCCAAACCAGATAGAACTGCATCGTCACGCCCAAGAACCACAGATGGGTCAGAGGAGAAGGCAATCCGGCCGCCTCGAAATACGGCACCTTGCGGAAGATGTACACCCAATTGCTGGCGAACAAGGCGCTCGGCAGCGAATCGGAAACCACTTTCTGCAACAGGCTGGGAGCGAACATCCAAGTGAGCCAAGGCACCACGGCAATGGTCGCCAGCATCACCGGCCATAAACGAGTAATGCGGCGGATCAGATATCGGCCATATCCAAAGGACCCGGTGCGGTCCACCATGTTCAGTACCGAACGTGTGGCAAGAAAACCGGTGATAACGAAAAACATCGTCACGCCAATGAATCCGCCCTGCAATGGCGACGGGCGGGTGTGGAATGCTATGACTCCAAGAATCGCCAGAGCGCGCAGTCCATCGATACCCCTGAAATGGGCAGGCACAGACGATCGAGATGGTGCAGGTTTCAAGGTTATGCTCACAGTATTCTAAGTGTACTCTCAGGAATCGTTAGGTATACTGCCCGGATTACGCATATCTCAGGTAGTGACCTATGCCGTTATGACTTATGACTTCCGGCAACCCGCACCGAAACCGCCGGAATGGTGACATAATCAGAACCATGATTCTTCATCTGCATCTGGTCCGTCACGGACAGACCTATTTCAACCGATACAACCGTCTGCAGGGATGGTCGAATTCGCCGCTGACCGAGTCGGGCGTCGCCGATGCCGTCAAGGCCGGTGAGCGACTGAAAGGATTGACGTTCGCCGCCGCCTACTGTTCGGACACCACGCGTGCCCAGCAGACGGCCGAGAAAATTCTCGACATCAACGAAGCCGCGGGTAACCCGCGCCCCGCACTCGTGACGGACATGCACTTCCGCGAGCAGTTCTACGGCTACTACGAGGGACTTGACATGGCATGCTGGTACGCCGCGGGAGCGCCCCACGGCGTCAAAACCTACAACCAAATCGTCGAGAAGTTCGGGTTGGGGGCCTCGCGTGATTTTCTCAAGGAAGCCGATCCCTTCCACGACGCGGAATCCGATGAGGAATATTGGACGCGCGTCGAAGGTGCGTTCCGTCTTATCGCCGACAACCCGAATCTCAAGGACGGCGACGATGTGCTGCAGATTTCGCATGGCAACACACTGCTTAGCCTCGGTCACCGGTTCGGCGGCCCTGACCTCGATCTGAACGAACGCCCGGCCAATGGTTCGGTAACCGTGATCGACTTCGACACCGACAAGCCGTTCGGCGAAGCCGTGACCATCGTTTCGTACGGCAAGTAGCAAATAGCAAGCAATACATATCGAATAGCACGTACGGTCCACGGCGGCACGCCGCAAACGAAAGCGTCAGCAGGACAGCCTTTCGCCTATAGCCGCATACGCCCACGCGCACGGTTTTCGCCCTGCGCATGCAATGGTATGCCAAGAAATAGGGAAGGAGTGCTACCCTTAGGCGAGTAAGTGTGACCGCAAGGAGGAAACAATGGGAGTCGGAGAGATCGCTGGCCTGATCGCGGCCATCGCGTTCGCAGTATTGGCCGGTTTCATGATCTATCCGCTGATCAGGCTGGGCAAGATGTTTGATCAGATATCGCAGACGGTCCGGGAGTCCGGTGAACACGCCATCCCCGCGCTGGACGAAGGCGTGACCACCGTCAAGCAGGTCAACAAGTCGCTCGAAGACGTGAACAAGATTTCCGCCGCGGCTTCCACCACCGCCAACAACGTTGGTGCGTTGACCGATCTGTATGGCTCCTTCCTCGGTAAGCCCATCATCAAGATCGCTTCCACCTTCTACGCGCTGAAAACCACGGGTCAGTCCTTCCTTGCGAAGAACGCCGCGAAAACCACCGTCAACGACACCGCCGAGAAGGGGGAGTGATGTTCAAACGCATCTTCTGGGTCGGCGTCGGCGTGGCCATCGGAATCGTTGCCGTCACCAAGGCACAGGCCTATGTCAAGGCCAATACGCCTGATGCGGCACGCCAGTTCCTGCTTGGCCCCGATCAGGACAATGTGCCGATGAAAACACTCGAAGGTTGGTCAACGAGTTCAATGCCACCCGTCGAGCCCGCGAGGCTGACTCAACCGTCAGTACATCGAGCGCGCCAACTGACACGCGCATGCCGCCTTGCCATCTAGTCACTGAATCAGCTAGAACAAACTAATCCTCATAATCCAGTCTTTTCCACCAATACCAGGCGCAACTGCGCCCATTACCCAAACAAGGAGTTCATCCGCTCATGCGCACTGCGGACATCGCAAAGCGATACCTCGATTATTTTGCCAAGCACGACCATCTCATCGTGCCCTCGGCATCCCTGATTTCCCCGAACCCCACCACGCTTTTCACCATCGCCGGCATGGTGCCGTTCATCCCGTACCTGATGGGTGAGCAGACCCCGCCGAAGCGCCGCATGGCCTCCAACCAGAAGTGCGTGCGTACGCTCGACATCGACGAGGTCGGCAAGACCACCCGCCACGGCACCTTCTTCCAGATGCTCGGCAACTTCTCCTTCGGCGACTACTTCAAGGAAGAGGCCATCCACTACGCCTGGGAGCTGCTCACCACCTCGCAGGATGAGGGCGGCTACGGCTTCGACCCCGAGAAGCTGTGGATGACCACGTTCACCGACGATGACGAAGCCCGTTCCATGTGGATCAACGAGGGCGTGGACCCCGAGCACATCCAGAAGATGGGCATGGAAGACAACTTTTGGACCACCGGTGGCCCCGGCCCCGGCGGCCCCTGCTCCGAAATCTACGTGGACCGCGGCCCCGCCTTCGGCAAGGAAGGCGGCCCGATTGCCGACGAGAACCGCTACATCGAGATCTGGGACCTCGTGTTCGAGAACTACGAGGTCGACAACGTCAAGTCCAAGACCGACCTGCACATCGTGGGCGAGCTTGAGAACAAGAACATCGATACCGGTGCCGGCTTGGAACGTCTGGCCTACCTGCTGCAGGGCAAGAACAACATCTACGAGACCGATGAGGTCTTCCCGGTCATCGAGGCCGCCGAGCAGCTCTCCGGCCTGAAGTACGGCGAGAACGAGGACGCGACGTGCGCTTCCGCGTGGTCGCTGACCACGTGCGCTCCGCCTGATGATCATGTCCGACGGCGTGCGCCCGTCCAACGTGGGCCGTGGCTACGTGCTGCGCCGCCTGCTGCGCCGCACCGTGCGCTCCATGCGCATGCTCGGCGTGACCGATCCGGTGCTGCCCACCCTCTTCCCGACCTCCAAGGCCGCCATGGAGGCCAGCTACCCGGAGCTCAACGACACCTTCCATGAGGTGTCCGAATCCGCGTATGGCGAGGAAGACGCCTTCCGCCGCACCCTTGAGACCGGCACCACGATTCTCGACGTGGCCGTCAACAAGGCCAAGAGCGATTCCGCCGAGCCCGTCGTGGCCGGCGAGGACGCCTTCAAGCTGCACGACACCTACGGCTTCCCGATTGAGCTGACCCTCGAGATGGCCGCCGAACAGGGCGTGAAGGTGGACGAGGCCAAGTTCCGCGAACTCATGGCCGAGCAGAAGTCCCGCGCCCGCGCCGACGCCCTCAAGAAGCGTCACAACGTGGATCTTTCCGTTTACGACGACTTCAAGAAGACGCTCGTCAGCCCGATCGACTTCCTCGCTACACCGACATGTCCGCCCGCGCCAAGGTGATCGGCATCATGCAGGAAGGCAAGGGTTCCGTGCCCGCCGTGACCGGCCCGGCCAACGTCGAGGTCATCCTCGACCGCACCCCGTTCTACGCGGAGGCCGGCGGCCAGCTCGCCGACCAGGGCGAGATCCTGTCCGACGACGCGCCGTGCTCGAAGTCGACGATGTGCAGAAGCCCATCAAGACCTCATCGTCCACCAGTGCCGTCTGACCGAAGGCACGCTGGTCGTCGGCGCCGAAGTCAACGCCAACATCGACCTGGCCCGCCGTGGCGCCATCGCCCGCCTCGCACACCGCCACGCACATGGTGCACAAGGCGCTGCGTGAGGAGCTGGGCCCGCAGGCCACCCAGCGCGGCTCCGAAGACGCCCCGAACCGTCTGCGCTTCGACTTCCAGTGGTCCAAGGCCCCGGCCAAGTCCGTGATCTCCGCAGTCGAGGAGCGCGTCAACGACAAGCTGCGCGACAACCTCGCCGTGACCACCAAGGAAATGAAGTTCGACGGCGCCATCGCCCTCGGTGCCATGCACCTGTTCGGCGAGAAGTACGGCGACATCGTACGCGTGGTCTCCATCGGCGAAGACGGCTGGAGCCGCGAGCTGTGTGGTGGTACCCACGTGGACCACGTTGGCAAGATCGGCATGGTCAACATCCTGTCCGAAGCTCCATCGGCTCCGGCGTGCGTCGTGTCGACGCGTCGTGGGCAGGGTGCCTATGACTTCAACGCTCGTGAGCACGCGCTGGTCTCCCAGCTGTCCGACAAGCTCAACGCTCGTCCGGACGAGCTCGCCGAGCGTGTGAACGCCCTGCTCGCCAAGCTCAAGGAATCCGATCGTCGCTTGGCCTCCATGTACGAGTCCCAGCTGGCCGCCTCGGTTCCGGCGCTGGTTGCTGACACCAAGAACTCCGCGGCCCTGGTCAAGGTGGCCGTCAAGAACGTGGGCCACTTTGGCGCGGTCGATGCCCTGCGCAAGACCGTACTCGACGTGCGCGCCCAGCTCGGTGAAGACGCCCCCGTGGTGGTGGCCCTTGCCGGCGTGAACGAGGATGACAAGCCGATGGTCGCCGTGGCCACCAACGAGGCCGCCCGCAAGGCCGGCATCAAGCCGG
>ENA-OQDD01000330-OQDD01000330.1-human-gut-metagenome-genome-assembly--contig:-NODE-330-length-20193-cov-3.536230_pt1 | contig 20193 bp, 16 predicted proteins | sample MGYA00242507_ERZ504598 | MGnify/ENA primary metagenome ERZ504598 (study PRJEB26092, sample SAMD00036318) | human gut metagenome | host: Homo sapiens | study: EMG produced TPA metagenomics assembly of...
AAGAATAGCAGCATGATGGTAGGGAAAGATGTAAAGATTGGATAAAATACAAAATACCCGATAACAGTATTGTGGTTGGGAAGTATTGTAACCAAAGTATTCAACGAACCGAATATAATATTAGCAGGCATCCCTGCAAAATTGTAAAGAGAGGTATAAATTGGGATCGTAGATGTATTAATAAATACTTACTAGAATAGTATTTAGGGTGTCTGAAAAGATAGCTAGTCAGACCCCCGATTTGATAACTATTCCGTTAGAACTGGAAATAAATAAACGGCTGAATATCACTGCTCTTTATCTGGATAACCAAATAAATCAGTACTACCAACAATAATGCCTTTCCCAATAAAGGTAATTTTACCACTCCACGACAACACGCATTCTGCCAACTATCAGGAGCAAAATGTAGCAAATACCCTATTCCCATCAAAACAAACACTTTCCAATAACCTTCTATCAGCTGCATGAATACCTCGGGATGGAAAGCTGTACATATCTGCTTCAACATAACAACCGAAGCTTCAAAAGTCGTATTACGGAAAAATATCCAGCAGAAACAAACAAAATTGAAAGTAATAAGAACTGCAAAAAATTTACGAATGCCCTTACTGGTAGCCGTCTTAGGCTTATGCAGCAAGTTACGCCAGAATTTCTGTGCAGCCAGTGCTATTCCATGAAATCCTCCCCATATCACAAAATTCCAAGATGCGCCATGCCACAAACCACCTAACAACATAGTAAGGCACAAATTAATATAAGTACGTACCTTCCCCTTGCGGTTTCCCCCCAATGAGATATAAAGATAATCCCGCAACCATGTAGAAAGAGAGATATGCCAACGATGCCAGAAATCGGTTATACTATCGGCTTTATAAGGCGAATTAAAATTCATAGGGAAACGGAAACCCAACAGCAAAGCAAACCCGATAGCCATATCACTATATCCGGAAAAGTCACAATAAATCTGTAAAGCATACCCATATACACCAAACAAATTCTCAACCCCGGAATAAAGAGCCGGATTATCAAAAATACGTTCCACAAAATTTACACTGATATAATCGGAGATTACAGCTTTCTTGAATAATCCGCTGATGATAAAGAAAACACCAGTGCCAAACATCTCCGAGGAAACAAACAGCGGTTGCCTGATTTGAGGAATAAAATCGCGGGCACGTACAATAGGCCCCGCTACCAGCTGCGGAAAAAAAGACACATAAAATGTATAATCCAGCAACCTGTTCAAAGGAACCAGCTCACGACGGTAAACATCTATGGTATAACTTAAAGACTGGAAAGTGAAGAACGATATTCCCACCGGCAAGAAAATATCCAACGGCTGGAATTTCCCATTCCACAAAGGAGCCAGTATCTGATAAAAGAAATTGGTGTACTTGAAATAACAGAGCAATCCTAAATTTATTCCCAAACTTGCCAGCAGCAAAACCCTCCGTTTCCATTGAGTTTCGGTATTCGCCATACGCCCTGCCAGCAAGAAATCCGTCACTGTCACCACCCCCAGCAAGAAAAAATAAAAACCGCTACTCTTATAATAAAAATAATAAGAAAACAGCGTTACAAACAGGATGCGTGCCGTATCCTTCTTCTGCAATAACATATAAATCAGGCTAAAGCCTAAAAACAGAAACAAAAACAAGCCGCTGCTAAAAATCATCGGTTGCTTGGCATTATAAGTCAATACCTCAGCCAGTTTACTCCAATCCAGTTGCCACATATTCATTATACGCTTTAATCAGTGCCTGATGTAATAAATTACCTTGTAAACGATATCCATCGGGAGTGAAATGAATGCCATCCGCACGAAGCATGTGGTGCTTCGTCCAGTTACGACAAGCATCTGTCTTTCCTCCTACTATATTATACATATCCCAAACTGCCATTTTATTCTCTTGTGCATACTCCTTTATAATACGCGCCGCCGTTACGGTTCTCGGATTAATGGTACGTGCACGACGACGTCCCACGTATGCTCCGGGAGGTGTAGTCAGTAAAAAGCCGCTTCAGGACAGGCTGCTTTCAACATACCCAACAGTCTGCCTATCTGCATTTTGTGAGCCTGAGCCAGATAACGGCGGCTATGTGCCTCATTGGTTCCAAAAGAAACAATAATCAGATCGGGATGCAAAGAAGCTATTTCTTTTATTTTTCATCATCAGAAAAAGTAACAGAAGTAGCTCCATTAATGCCAATCATATGATAAACAATACCCGGTTCGCCCGTTTCATGTGCCAACCCACCGGTACGATATGAAATAACATCAGGATAAACAGCCTCAGCACCAAAATCATGTTCCAGACGACGACGGGTTATTAATGGATAAAGATGCCCCCGCACATGAGAATCACCTATATGGACTATCCGTACCGGTCCTGTCATATCATTCAACTTTTGAAAGAAAGGAGAAAGCGAACGGTTCTCATCTTCTATCACATTATCCAAAGAATGAGTAAAACTCGCCGGAAGTGAATCATGTACTGTTATCAGCCGCATACCCCGATGCATTTCCTTTGTTTCACCGGGTATGCGAAGCGGCTCCAACGGCCGGGACAATGCCGGAATAGCATCCTGAGCATAAAGACATGGAAACAGCAAGAACAGGAACAATACCATTGCTATACCGGACAGACCAGGAAATCTGTTATTCCTCCTCATAAGCTTTCCGTCTTTCATATTGCTCTTTGCCATACATCAATGTTTCAAATAAGATACCTGCCAAATGCTTGCCTCCCTTAAAATTGATATGGGTATAATCAAGATTCGCCATTTTTTGCCCGATCATATCGACAATGCTTCCTTGACCTCCCATTGCCTCATACATATTCCAAAAAGCGATATGGCTATCAGCCGCAATGGACTGTTGATAACGGATAAGATTCTTGACTCCGGGCATGGTGCGGAGATCTCCATTCTCGTTTTTATATTCACGGTCACCCACACTGACCAGTAAAATGCTGGTTTCAGGAAAAGCAGTCTTCAAATGTTCTATCACCGAAAGCATCCCTTTCTTATAGCCATCGTATTTTACTCCCCGTTCCGTAGCCACATTCAAACCATATTGGACCACAATCAAATCGTATGGACGAAGACGTTGGAAATCGCAAAGCGTATGTAAAGGAATACTACGTAAATGAAGCCCACTGCTACCACGTACGCTAAAATTATCCAAAGATATTCCCTGCCTGCCGTCCATAGCCACTCCATAGAAAGTAACAGAATCAGCTTGTTCCACACTCCACCGTACTTGTCCTATCCTTCCTCTCACCGAAACAGCCTGCACACCTCCTGTTCCTACTTCCTCATGTAACTCTCCTTCCGCAGCATTATTCACTTTAGAACGGACAGCGGCAAAACCTTTATTCAGGAAATAAAAAGTAGAAACCTCACAGGTATCCAGTCGGGAAGCGTATTTACTCTGTCCTTTCAACTGTACATAAGCACCTTCACGAGGAAAAAAATAATGTCCGGAAATATCTTGCTGCATTTTATCAAAACCAACGGAGTCATTGGATGAATGACTGCTCCATCCCCCAAAAGTATGGCGTACCGTAGGACGGTAACCGCTGATGGAAGAGGTTACAGGAACATATCCCACTCCGCAACCACCAAATTCTTGTTGAAGCATTTCGCGCAAATCGGCAGTAAAAATATCAGCTTCTATAAAAGAATCACCGAAGTAAGCGATACGCACAGGGCGTTTCATGGTTTTCACTTTGGAAAGTGCCTCATAAAAATGTTTCATTCCCCGCATGGTGGAATCCGAATAATCCTCAATACAGGTAATACCCGTTTTACATGTATCCACAAAAATAGGTTTTACAGGAGGAGGAAGGACAATGGTGTCGGAATCACATACTTCTTCTTCCACATCCGGACGGATATCAGCCAGCAGGTCCACCTTGCGCAACGGTTTGCCGCCCACCGACATGGAGGGGAGGAAATACAGCCCCATTAACACTCCTACTACAATAAGAGTGAGAAGAAAAGTGGCCGGTATATAGTTTTTCATATTGCTATATTTGTAAATTAACCGCAAAAGTAGTGATTTTTTAGACGGAGTACTTCATGATAGAGGCTAAAAAAGAAAAAGACTGCGCCAGAAAGAGGGCAACAGTCTTTTTCTTTAATGATGAAAGACAGATTCAAATCGTCTTTCTATGTTCCACACAAAAGCACGTAATCCCAATTGTTCGGTTTCCTTATCCATTTTATGCAAAGCGTCCAATAAAGGCTCCACTTTGGTATCATCTACCACTGTCATAATGGCCGAGCACATACTGGACCACGCGTGACTGCCATAATGCGGTTCTCCTTTTACAGAGCCGCGCCCCTGCAACTGCTGCCAATAACTGAATCCACGACAATTCTGACGGTCCAACAACGCCAGAATACGTTCGTAAAAAGCTTGGTCGAAAGTGATGAAAACTGATTTCATTATTCCATTTTTTATTTTAAGTTCTGTCATCCGGTCTCCTATTCATTTCAATCCGGATAACAACTATATTAATTATTCTTTTTTGCCTTTGGTCATCTCCGTCTTATGTGCTTGATAATAGTCATTCAGTTCACGGGAAGCTTTCATCTTCTTACGGTTACGCTTGATACCTGTACCCGCAAATGAACAGTAGAGCACCGGAACCAAAATCAAGGTGAGCACGGTAGATACAGTCAAACCACCGATTACGGACACCCCTAAAGGCTGCCACATTTCAGAACCTTCCCCTCCTCCTATCGCCATCGGCACCATGCCCAGAATAGTGGTCAAAGTGGTCATTAAAACCGGACGTAAACGACTACGGCCCGAAACAACGACCGAATGAATAACAGACATACCCCGCTCACGACATAAGGTAATGTAATCAATAAGCACGATACCATTCTTCACTACGATACCAATCAACATGATACCTCCCAACAAACTCATGACATTCAATGTAGTCCCCGTTCCATACAATGCCATCAATACCCCACTGAATGCAAACGGAATAGAGAACATAATGATAAACGGATAGGTCAGAGACTCAAACTGGGCAGCCATTACAATAAATACCAATATAATAATCAAAACAGCCAAAGTTCCCAGATCGCTGAATGAATCCTGCTGATCCTCATAAGACCCTGCCACCTGGATACTGATACCGCCAGGTAAATCCATCTTATCAATAATAGACTCACCCGCTGCCACCACACTACCTAAAGGCGCACCTGAAATCACAGCAGATACTGTTACAATACGTTCACGGTCTTTACGTTCAATAGTAGGAGGAGCTGAACGCTCCACTACCGTGCCGATATCTTTCACCCGAATTGCTTTACCTTCATTGGTATAAATCAGAATATTCTCCAAACTTTCAATACTGGTACGGAACTGGGGAGCATAACGCACCTTGATATCATATTCGTCACCATCTTCCCGATAGTAAGAAGATAAAGCACCATTAACACGGTTACGCAGATACAAAGCTGCTGTAGAAAGATTCAAACCATGTAAAGCCAGTTTTTCACGATCAAAATCCACCTGATATTCCGGCTGATAATCCTGACGGCTGATATTCACCTCAGACACACCGTTCACTTTCAATAAAGCTTCTTTCAATTCAGCGGCTGCCTTATCTGTTTCTGTAAAATCATATCCATAGATTTCAAAATCGGCAGTGGCCTGTCCACCCATGCCTCCACTGCTACCACCCAGGATAACCTGGGCTTTATCCAGTTCGGGATAGGCTTTCAGATCCTCACGCATACCATCGCAGACTTCTGCCAACGTAACAGAACGCTGATCGGGATTATAAAGGTTGATATTGAATGAAATGATATGGCTACCATTATCCTGAATAGAAGCCCAAGTATTATCCGCATCAGCCTGTCCCACAGTATAGTTACAGATACGCATCACCCCTTCATATTTCTTCAGCCACCTTTCGGTCAGCTCCTGGGCCAATGCTGGGCACGCTCTACGCGAGCTCCGATAGGCAATTGTAATTGAACAGAAATACGACTGTTGTCTTGTGACGGAAAAAACTCTGTACCAATTCCTTTCGCACAAATCAGGCTCAGCAGAAAGAACCCGAAACAACCGGCAATAATGGTCTTGCGGTGACGGACAGCCCAGTTCAAACGTTTCTGATACCAGTTATCCAATCCATCCAACGCACGTTCTATCGGTTTGTAGAATGTGACAAACCACTTACTTTGTTTTTTTGCAAGCGAAGCATCTGCGCACACATCATCGGAGTAAATGACAGAGCCGAGATAGTAGAAATAGTCATAATGACACACATCATCCAGCCCAACTGACGGAACAAAACTCCCGACATACCACTGACCATCGTCAACGGGAAGAATACCGCAATCATGGTCAATGTGGATGCGATAACAGAAATTGCCACCTCATTTGTTCCATGGATAGCCGCCTGTTTCGGCTCGGAGCCACGCTCGATATGGGTCGTTACGTTTTCCAAAACAACAATAGCGTCATCCACCACATTACCAATCGCAATAGAAAGGCACGACAAAGAAATAATATTCAGAGATCCCCCATCCGTAATAGCCAAATAAATAAAGGAGGCAATCAATGACATGGGGATAGTGATACAGATAATCACCGTAGCACGCCAACGACCTAAGAAAACAAATACCACCAAGACCACAAACAGAATGGCATACATAATAGTTTCCGTCAAACTGTCGATGGTATTCAAAATATTATCCGAAGTGTTCACAATAACCCCCAGTTTCACATCACTGGGCAGTGACTTCTGTAACTTAGGCAACTGATCCATTACTTTCCGGGAAATGTTCACTGAGTTTGCTCCCGATTGTTTCTGTACAACAATCATGGCTCCCTGCACCCCGTTATTATAGGTTTCCTGAGCACGTTCTTCTACAGAATCGACTACCGTTGCCACGTCACGCAAATACACCGAAGCACCATTGCGTATACCCACTACGATATTCTCCATTTCTTTCGGGTCCTTGAATTCTCCTTCCACACGCAAGGAATAGGTATTACTGCCCACATCGAAAGTTCCACCCGGAGTATTCTTATTTTCAGCCCCGACAATGGAACTGATGGTCTCAATCGTCAGATCATATGCTTCCAGTTTGTTGGGATCACAATAAATATTCACCTCACGCTTCGGCGCACCGGCAATGGACACCGTTCCCACACCGGGAACACGAGCCAAAGGATTTACTACATTATCATCCAATATCTTATACAAAGCCGGCTGACTTTCTTCTGCCTGAACGGACAACAGCAGGATAGGAATCATATCCGTACTGAACTTAAAGATAATCGGAGTATTGACTTCATCGGGAAGCTCCGAACTCACCATATCCAATTTATCACGCACATCATTAGTCAACACATCAATATCATAGCCATATTCGAATTCCAAAGTGATAACTGATATATTTTCTGAAGACTTGGATGTAATATGTTTCAAATTACTAACCGAGTTCAACGTATTTTCCAACGGACGGGTTACGTTGTTCTCTATATCGGAAGCACTGGCACCCTGATAAGATGTCATAACCATAATGGTATTGGTATCAATATCGGGATACAAGTCTACCGGAAGTTTCGACAATGAGAACAGACCAAAGATCGCTACGGCCAAAAAGCATAACGAGGTCATAATCGGTTTTTTAACCGCTCCTTCGTATAAACTCATGTTTGTTAAATTAAAAATTAAGAACTAAAAAATCATATATAGGTAAATAAATATGGAGTATTATCAACTAATTCTCAATTTTTAATTTACTGCCACTTCCACACCATCGGCCAAACGGGTCTGACCGGCAACCACCACCTGCGAATTATCCTCCACCCCGGAAATCAATTCATATTCGGTTCCCATCCGACGTCCCAATTCTACTTTATTATAGGAAACCTTACCGTCTTTGTAGACATATACATAACGGTCGCCCGAACCGGCACGTTTCACAATAGCCTGATCAGGAACCACCACATGCCGCAATGTACCAAAGCTCACAGTCACACGGCCAAACATTCCCGGACGTATACGCTGACGGGTATTAGCCAATTTTACCTCTACAGGAAAAGTATGAGTAGCAGCATCAATAGTAGGATACACCAAACTAACTTTCCCTTCGAACTCCTCATCACCATACACATCAAATTTCACCTTTACGATCATACCTTTAGTCACTTTCGGGAAATAAGGTTCGGATACATTGATCAACAGTTTAACCGGAGTGATCTGTTCAATGACCAACACAGGAGTGGAAGCGGAAGAATATAAATCACCGTTATCAAAATTACGTGCTGTAACCACTCCATGAATAGGGCTTAACAACTGCGTATTCTCCAACAAATTATTATAGGAAGTACGACGTACATCTAAAGCTGTTTTTGCTGCATCCCATTCAGATTTGGAAGCTCCACCCACTTTGTACAGTTCATCCATACGTCTGAATTCCGTTTCTTCATTTTCTAATTGCAATTTCATTTGTTTCAGATTTGCCGCATCCATCTGTACTAATTTCTGTCCTTTGGATACATGGTCTCCCACTTCAACAAAAATACGGTCTATACGCCCGGGAGAGGTCGGAGCTATATTATTTTTCGCTTCCGCTTCAACAGTGGCAGTATATTCCTCTATCTGATCTACATCGCGGGAAGTTACGGAAGCAAGCCGGACTACCGGTTTGTCCTCCATAGCGGTATCAGCATCTTCCTTACTCTCCGTTCCACCTGAACATGCCCCCAGCATAGTTACCACCAGCCAAGCTGCGAATTGAAAATATTTTCTCATACTGTTATCTTTATGTTAATGTGTTATTGTTCCGTTACTTCATCAATGCCTAAGACTAAATCCAAATCAGCTTTAGCTACCAGATAGTCATAGATGGACTGGTTATAAGTCAGTTGGGCCTCTGTTAAAGCCACTTCCGAACTATTCAATTCCAAGATAGTTCCTTTTCCAACTTCATATCTTTTTTCGGCAATAGTACGCCCTTTCTCCGCCTGAAAGACAGCTTCTTTATTACTTACCACCTGTTCCGTACTAGCGGCCATATTATCCAAATAACCGGTAGCTTGCATAGTGAGTTGCCGCTCTGTATTGATACGGTTCTCTTCCAGTTGTTTCATCTGGATACGGGTCTGTTTCAATTGAGTAAAATTACTTCCTTTGAACAAAGGAATGCTTAGATTCAGGCCGATAGTAGAATAGGGCCTCCAATCGTATTCCTTGAACTTGAAATTATCATTCATTGAAGTATACATATATTGGAAACTGGCAGAAAGGGTCGGCATAAAGTTGGTATACTGCAACTTCAGCGTCTGCTTTAATTGCAATGCATTCAGTTCCAATTGCTTCAACGTACTGTTATTTGTCAAATTGTCTGGACGAGGCATTGCCTGACGAGTAAACATAGACATTTCATAATCCTTCAGATTGCCTTCAACCGCTACCTTTACATCAGACTCCATTCCCATCAAGACCTTCAATTGCAAATTTGCCAAATTCACTCCGTTACGGGCAGACACCACGGTAGGTTTCAAGCTGCGCATCTGCACATCCGCACTAATCTTATCATATTCACTGACAGTCCCCTGTTCATATTTAGCTTTCACCACATTATAATTATCTTCACTCTGCTTATAACTTTTAAGCAGCACTTCATAACTGTCCTGTGCCAAAAGCAACTGAAAAAATGCCTTGGTCACTTGATTTACCATATCCAGACGTGAAGCACGTGATTTCTCTACCGCCAGGTTCACATCTGTACTTGTCAAACTGATACTTTTGTAAAGAGCCGGAGCAAAGACAGGCAGACTAACAGACAGACCACCACTATAAGTATTATCTGTACCGACTTCAATCACCTCTCCCATCATGGCGAATGACTGCTTTTTTATGGCTCGTGAATAACTGCCCACCAAACTGGCTTCTGGGAAAGACCGGCATAAGCTTCCCGGCGGGCTTCTTTCTTTAACAGGATTTCCTGACCGGCGACTTTAATGGTGGGATTGTCGCTCAATGCTATCCGACTGCGTCCTGTAAGGTAATCCTCAATGTGTCTTGTGCTTGTGCACTTTGTATTGCTACATAAAGCAGCAAAAACAAGGTTAACGTAGGTTTGCAATAAAATTTCATTAACTATTATTCTTTATTTAGTGACTTATTTAATTTCTAACCATACTTATTATGTTCGTTTCCTTTTAAATTCAATAAAAAATTATCCACAATCTTCAACCCCTTTTCAGTGGAAATGCCACGCATATGCATAAATACAACTGTTTCATAAATTTCACCAAGCGAATAGGACTTGCATATTTCCGAATGCAACAACAAATCCATCTGCTCACATACCATAGCGCGTACAATATTATAATTTACATCATTTCTAAAAATGCCTTGTTCCACTCCTTTGCGATAAAATTCCATAGCCGAATCCAAATTCTCCTTCCGGCTTTCGTCAATGTAACGCATTACCTTGGGATATTTCTCAATATCCTCAAAGAATTTCCTGTTTGTATTCTGAAATTCCTGGGCACTTCTTTGAAAAAACTTCAAGAGGACTTCCAAAACATTTTCTGCTTTGGAAGCCACTTGAGTCATATATTCCTGCATCTCCTCCCGATGTAACTTCATGACATCAAGTAATAAATCCTCTTTGTCATGGAACAATTCATAAAGCGTACGTTTAGATATAGATAATCCGGCAGCAATATCATCCATTCTCACTGTTTTGACACCTTTCTGGGCAAATGATTTCGCTGCCGCCAAAACAATGTGTTCCTTCACTACCGTTTTATCCGTTCTTTTTTTCCTGACGCTATTCATTCTTAACATAAAGGGAGACAAAGATACATTTATTTTATAATACCTAACTTAGAACTTCTGACAAACTCTATCAGATGTACAATTTCAGGACTAGACGGAACCTGTTCTTCAATACGACGCAATGCATCCTCTGTAGATGTATTCACTTTATACAATATACGGAAAGCATGCGCTATATGTTTAATAACCGTTTCCGAAAAACCTTCATGTTGCAACACGGTGGTATTGATGCTGTAAAAAGCCGTAGGCTCATGGGCTGCCACACAATAAGGAGGAATATCCTTGGTAAAACGACACCCGCCCTGTACGGCGGCATAAGTCCCCAAACGAGTCTTTCCCTGCATCAGTACATTGGAAGTAAGAATAGCATAATCCTCGACTACACAACAACCTGACACCTGCGAACCGTTACCAATAATACAGTTATTACCGATGGTCACATCATGTGAGATACGTGCTCCCTGCATAATAAAGTTACCGCTTCCTACCACAGTTTCATCTCCGGCGAAAGTGGCACGAATAATTACCGCATTCTCACGGATGGTATTATTATTACCTATACGGGCGATGGTATCATCACCCGTATATTTAAAATCTTGCGGAGTAGCAGCAATTACAGCTCCGTTATAAATGGTATTTCCGTTACCGATGCGTGCGCCGCTCATAATGCTGGCGTTGGGCATAATTACATTATCATCACCTATCTCCACATTCTTATCAATGTAGGCAAACGGGTGAATAGTTACGTTTTTCCCGATTTTTGCAGACGGGTCTACATAAGCTAACGGACTAATCATATTCATATTATTTTTAAGGTTAATTATTCACGTCCACCGCCCAATGCGCTGTACAGATTGATAACAGCCTGCATACGCTGGAAAGTATCGGATACTTCGTTCAACTGGGCACTCAGCAATGACTGTTGTGCAGTAATGATTTCCAGATAAGTGGCCTTTCCCGCCTGAAACAAATCATTGTTCATCTCCACCGCTTTTTGCATTTCAGAAACCTGTGCCTGGTGCTCGCTCAACTTTTTGTCTGCCGTATCATACAGGAACAAAGCATCACTTACTTCCTTACCAGCTTCCAGAATAGTCTGCTGATAATTCATCTTGGCAATCTGTTCTTCCGCTTTCGATACTTTCAAGTTGGCAATCAATTTTCCACGCTGGAAAATGGGTTGCGTCAATGAGCCGATAGCATTCCAAAGCATAACGGCAGGATTAGAAATCACTGTACCATTGGAACCATTAGTCCATCCCAGAGTACCTGTAATATTAACACTGGGATAAAAAGCGGAACGCGCCTGATTGGTAGTATAATAAGCGTCGCTAATGCCAATTCTGCCGCTTTTACATCGGGCCGGTTCTCAAGCAACTGTAAAGGAACTCCCACCGCCAAATCTGCCGGCATCACTTGTTCCTCCAATGTTCCACGGTCTATGTTCTGAGGAGCCTTTGCCAACAATACGGAGATAGAATTCTCAGTTTCACGCACCTGGCGTTTCAAGTCAGCCAATGAAGCCTCCGTCTGGTGATAAGCCCTTACTCTGTGCCACAGCAGCTTCGGTAGTCATACCGGCTTCCTTCATAGCTTCCATAGTGCGCACTGTTTCTTTCATTAACGCCACATTCTGTTCGGTCACACTGACTTGACGGTCTAGCATCAATAAAGAATAATAAGCATTGGCTATACCACCAATCAACTGTGAACGCACTGCCTGCTGATAGGCCTTACTTTGCAAATAAGAAGCTTTCTGGCCACGATGGCATTCAGCAATTTGCCGAACAAATCAACTTCCCAGCTTGCAGAAGCAGGTAAAGTATAATTCTTTACAGGAGTACTTTTGTCCACACTAGTCAACGAACCTTGTGGAGCAAGGGCCAAAGAAGGGAGATAAGACAAACGAGCTGATGTCAATAACGCCTTGGCCTCCTTTACACGCAGGATAGCAGCCTGCATATCTACATTGTTTGCCAATCCCTCTTCAATCAGCATCTGCAATTTCGGATCACGGAAAATTTCCTTCCATGACAAGTTACCCATATTGGTTGTATCGTTAGCAGCCAATGTATCGTTGGCGGCAACCGGGTCACGATAGATGCCAGTGGCATCTATCGACTCGGGACGATCGTATGATTTATAGATGTGGCAACCGCTTAATAAAAACGTCGCGCAACATAATCCTATTATCTTTTTCATTGTTCTTCTGTTCATTTACGGGTGTATTGTTCAATTTCGGGTTCAACCTCTGTATTGTCCACACTTTCCCATTCAATCGGTTTGAATTTCTCTTGTAACCATTGGAATACCACAAACAATACGGGTACGATAAAGATCTGGAAGATCATACCAATCAACATACCACCAATAGCCGAAGCTCCCAAAGTACGGTTACCATGAGCACCAACTCCCATAGCCAACATCAACGGAATCAAACCTACAATCATGGCTAATGAGGTCATTAAGATCGGTCGCAAACGGGCTGCCGCACCCAAAACCGCAGCCCAGGAAATACTCATTCCCTGCTTACGGCGATCCAAAGCAAACTCTACAATCAGAATGGCATTCTTCGCCAACAATCCCATCAACATGATCAATGCAATCTGCATATAAATATCATTTGACATGGTTCCTAAAATCATCTTCAAAGCCGGAATATTTCCCAATGCTGCAAATCCGTTTACAAACAGGAAGCTACCCAACAGACCGAACGGTACTGAAAGCAATACGGACAACGGCAGAATGTAACTTTCATACTGTGCACTCAGCAACAAATAAACGAATACAAAACACAGAATGAAGATGATACCTGTGGAACTGCCACTGGTAGATGCTTCCTCACGGGCCATACCTCCCAACTCGTAACCGTAACCGGTAGGCAGACTCTCTTTCGCCACTTCCGCAATAGCCTGCAAAGCCTGGCCGGAAGTATAACCGCTGGCAGGAGCCACCATCACCTTGATAGCCGTATAAAGGTTGAAACGGCTGATAACGTCCGGTCCATATACCTTCTTGATAGAAACGAACTGGGAGATAGGAGCCATCTCATTGCCATTGCGAATCTTGATGCTGTTCAAAGATTCCAGATTCTTAGTTGCTTCGGGTTCCGCCTGAATCATAACACGATACATCTTACCGAAACGGTTGAAGTTAGAAGCATACAAACCACCGAAATATCCCTGCATGGTAGTTAGAATATCACTGGCTGATACCTGCTTTTTACAAGCAGCAGCATCAATATCCAACATATATTGGGGGAAACTCGGATTGAAGGTAGTCTGGGCCGAATTAATTTCAGGGCGTGCCTTCAACGCATCCATATAGTCCAAAACTACATCATAAAAATGATTCAAGTCTCCACCGGTCTTATCCTGCATATTCAACTCGATATCACTGGATGCCGAATAACCCGGAATCATAGGAGGAGCAAAGAACAATACCTGCGCATCCTTGATGATCTTCTGCGCACGCATAAACAACGTACCTACACAATATCCGAATTCTGCATCATGGAGCGTTCTTCCCAATCTTTCAGCTTAATAATGATAGAACCGTAAGAAGTCCCTGACCACCAATAAAGCCGAAACCGGAAATCACCGTACGGGAATCTACAGCCGGTTCGGCAGCCACCAAGCTGTCTACACGGTTTAAGATTTCCATTGCACGTTCCTGTGAAGTACCGGGAGCAGTGTCACCGCACCCATAATGGTACCGGTATCTTCATTGGGCACCATACCCGTCGGAGTAACCTTCATAAAGAATACCAACAAAATGATAGAAGCGGCAACCAGCCCGAATGACAACCATTTCTTATGGATAAAGAATACTACATGCTTCTTGTACTTCTTCAATATAGAATCATAAGCCGCATTAAAGGCTGTATGGAAACGTTCTACACGGGTCATCTTCTTTGCTCCATGTCCCTCATCATGCGGTTTCAAGAAAATTGCGCACAGTGCCGGTGACAAAGTCAATGCATTCAAAGCTGAAAAACCGATAGAGATCGCCATGGTGATACCAAACTGACGGTAGAATGTACCGGCAGTACCTCCCATGAAACTTACCGGAATAAACACAGACATCATGACTAACGTAATAGAAACGATAGCTCCACCCAGTTCACTCATGGCATCAATAGAAGCCTCACGGGAAGACTTGTATCCCTGATCCAACTTGGCATGAACCCCCTCGACGACGACAATGGCATCATCGACCACAATCGCAATGGCAAGCACCATCGCCGAAAGAGTCAGCAGGTTCACACTGAAGCCAATCAGTTTCAGTACAAAGAAAGTAGCCACCAACGCCACCGGAATGGCAATAGCCGGAATCAGCGTTGAACGCATATCCTGCAAGAAGATATATACCACAATAAACACCAAGATAAATGCCTCTATCAACGTCTTGATTACTTCATGGATAGAAGCGAACAAGAAGTCATTGGCATTTTGGGCGATATTGATATTCAAACCTGTCGGCAGTGATTCCTGTGCCTTTGCAAGCACTTTCTCCAAATCGGAAATAGTTTCGGTAGCATTAGAACCTGCCATCTGATAGACGATACAAGATACAGCCTTGTGACCATTTACCATATTATTGAATGTATAAGCCAGACGACCTAATTCTATATCAGCCACATCTCCCAAACGAAGTACATTACCATCCGGCAAGGCCTTGATAACAATATCTTCAAATTCAGTCGTTTGCTGCAAACGTCCTTTATAACGGATCGTGTATTGGAAAGTCTGATTACCACGTTCACCGAACTGTCCCGGAGCCGCCTCAATATTCTGTTCGGCCAATGCTGCCGAAACATCAGTAGGAACCAGTTTGTACTGCGCCATCACATCCGGTTTCAACCAGATACGCATAGAATAATCCTGTCCCAACACATTAGCATCACCTACCCCCTTTACACGCTTGATTTCAGGAATCAAGTTAATATTAGCATAGTTTTCAATGAACTCAATATTATACGAGTCGGTTTCATCATACAATGAAAAGACCATCAACATGGAGTTCTGGCGTTTCTGAGTAGTCACACCCACCTTGGTTACTTCAGCAGGCAGCAATCCTTGTGCCATAGAAACACGGTTCTGCACATTAACAGCCGCCATATCCGGATCTGTTCCCTGATTAAAGTAAACGTTAATATCGGCAGCACCGTTATTGGATGCTGATGACTGGATATACATCATGTTCTCCACACCGTTTATCTGGTCTTCCAACGGCGCGATGACCGAATTCAATACAGCTGTGGAGTTCGCACCGGTATAGGTGGCACGTACCTGCACCGTAGGAGGTGCAATATCCGGATATTGCGTAACCGGCAATGTAGCAAGTCCGATGATACCCAGAATAACTATCAAGACGGAGATTACCGTTGATAGCACCGGACGGTTAATAAATCTATCTAGTTTCATTCTCTATATACCTTATTTATATAAACGAAGTTAATCTGTTTATTTTATACTGATTATTTAAAGGCCGTGGCAATATTCCCTTCCTTCTGGTCTTTCAGGTGTTGTTGATATTTCGCCTCTTTCTGTTCCGGAGTAATCGGAGTAATTGTCTGTCCGTCCTTCAACGTCTGTACACCTTCAACTACAATTTTATCGCCGGGCTTCAAACCACTGGTAACAATATAATTCTTACCGTCACTCAAATTCGACACTTTGATCTCAGTATGCTTCAATGTATTATCCGACTGAAGCACATAAACAAACTTTTTATCCTGAATTTCCTGTGTAGCCGACTGAGGAATCAAAATAATATCCTCCATAGTATAAGGGAAAATTACATTAGCCATACCACCACTACGCAATACAAGCTGTTTGTTCGGGAAAACGGCACGCATACTTACCGAACCGGTAGTCTGGTCAATAACACCACTTACAGCGTCAATCTTACCTTCTTCAGTATACATTGTACCGTCAGCCAATTCCAATTTTACAGCCGGCATCTTCTCCAGTTGTTCTTTCAGTGTGCCACCGGCTCTTGTCAAACCCAACAACTGCTTTTCAGTCATAGAGAAATACACATACATTTCACCGATTTCACTCACGGTAGTCAACGGTTGTGTTACCGAAGGGCTCACCAAACTACCAATACGATACGGGAATGTACCCACCACTCCATCTGAAGGGCTGGTCACTGTACAGAAGCCCAAATTCTGACGAGCGCTGGTCAACTGAGCCTCAGCCTGTGCCAAACTGGCTTTTGCAGAAAGCAATTGGTCTACTGCGCTTTGATACTCAAAATCGCTGATAATTTTCTTATCATACAAATTTTTCTTCTGTTGTTCGTTCAAAGATAGCGTATTGACATTCGATTTTGCCATCTCTACAGCAGCTTTTGCCTGACGTTCGGCAGCCGCATACTGTGTAGGATCGATCTGAAAGAGCGCCTGGCCTTTCTTTACCGTTGCACCTTCGTCCACACAAAGCTTTACGATAAAGCCGGAAACCTGAGGACGCACCTCGATATCCTGAACACCTTTGATAGTTGCAGGATAAGAAGTAGACTGCTGGCTGGCTGTAGACTGTACAGCCACGACGGTAAATTCGTCATCACCCAACTTCATACCGCTCTGACCGCCTCCACAACTGCTTAAAACGGTCATTGCCGCCGTAAATATCGCGAGGCGGCTCCATGAAATACATTTCATACTATTTACTGTCATTTTCATAACTAATATTATTGAACTTTACTTATTTGTCGAATTAACAGATGTTTATAGAAAACTTTTTAAACCCAATTAGTTTTTACTGCCGCAAAATTAGTCATTTTTCCGGCATTTGTTCGCTTAGCCCATTAGCTTTAACTATAAATAACGTGCGCATATAGAAGGATATTAATTATGTAAAATATATTCAATCTGTTTCCAGATCTAAACAAGCAAACCATATTACAACTCATACATGATACGGACATGAATGAAACTATTTTTTCGCTATCTTTGTCCAGCAAAATACGAAAGAATGAAATCTGATTTTCACATTGGTCAAAATCAACACTTAAAAAATCATCAATTCGACATCATTTTACAGTATTTAGGCTTCAAATTATAATTTTATTTATATTTTTGCCACCAATTTAAAACGATATCTAATTATAAGGAAAAAGATTATGGTCAAGATTACCAAAGAAGCTGCTTTGCTATACCACTCGCAAGGCAAGCCCGGAAAAATTGAAGTTGTACCGACAAAACCGTACAGCACACAAACAGACCTGTCACTGGCTTACTCTCCCGGAGTAGCTGAGCCTTGTCTGGAAATAGAGAAAGACCCGCAAACTGCATACGACTATACTGCGAAAGGCAACTTAGTAGCCGTTATTTCCAATGGTACAGCCGTTCTAGGACTAGGCGACATAGGTGCATTGAGCGGAAAACCTGTCATGGAAGGTAAAGGATTACTTTTCAAAATCTATGCAGGTATTGATGTTTTTGACATTGAAGTGAATGAGAAAGACCCCGAAAAATTTATTCAGGCAGTAAAAGCCATCGCTCCCACTTTCGGAGGTATCAACCTGGAAGACATCAAGGCTCCCGAATGTTTCGAGATAGAAAACCGGCTGAAAGAAGAACTGGATATCCCAGTAATGCATGACGACCAACACGGTACAGCCATCATTTCATCCGCCGGCTTATTAAATGCATTGGAAGTTGCCGGAAAGAAAATTGAAAATGTAAGAATCGTAGTAAACGGTGCCGGAGCCTCCGCCACTTCCTGTACAAAACTGTATGTAGCATTAGGAGCACGGAAAGAAAACATTTTAATGCTAGACAGCAAAGGCGTGATAACCAGTGACCGTCCTAACTTGACAGAAAGTAAGAAATTTTTTGCTACTGACCGTCGCGATGTACATACACTGGAAGAAGCCATTAAAGGTGCAGACGTATTTTTAGGACTATCAAAAGGTAATGTGCTGACTCAGGATATGGTCCGCAGTATGGCAGATCATCCTATCGTATTCGCATTAGCCAATCCGACTCCGGAAATCTCTTACGAAGACGCCATGGCATCCCGTCCCGATGTACTGATGTCTACCGGACGTTCAGACTATCCTAACCAGATCAATAATGTAATCGGTTTCCCTTATATTTTCCGCGGAGCTCTGGATACTCAGGCCAAAGCTATCAATGAAGAAATGAAGCTGGCTGCCGTGCATGCTATCGCCGATTTGGCAAAACAACCTGTTCCCGACGTAGTGAACGAAGCCTATCATGTGAATAATTTTACTTTCGGTCCTGATTATTTCATTCCGAAACCGGTTGACCCTCGTTTGATTACCGAAGTTTCCATGGCTGTGGCAAAAGCAGCAATGGAATCAGGAGTGGCACGCAAAAACATCACCGACTGGGAAGCCTACAAGACCCGGCTGCGCGAATTGATGGGACAAGAAAGCAAATTGACCCGTCAACTTTACGAAACAGCCCGTCGCGATCCACAGCGGGTGGTATTTGCCGAAGGTATCCATCCTACCATGTTAAAAGCTGCCGTAGAAGCCAAAGCCGAAGGAATCTGTCATCCTATCCTATTAGGTAATGACGAACGCATTGAAAAACTGGCAAAAGAACTGGATCTGAGCTTGGAAGGAATTGAAATCATCAACCTCCGTCATGACCGTGAAGCTGAACGTCGTGAGCGTTATGCCCGCATCCTTTCGGAAAAACGCGCACGCCAAGGAGCCAACCTTCAGGAATCCAACGACAAAATGTTCGAGCGCAACTATTTTGGTATGATGATGGTTGAAACCGGAGAGGCCGATGCATTCATCACCGGTCTATATACCAAATATTCCAACACAATCAAGGTAGCGAAAGAAGTTATCGGTATCCAACCGGAATACAAACATTTCGGTACAATGCATATCTTGAATTCAAAGAAAGGTACTTATTTTGTAGCCGATACCCTGATTAACCGTCACCCGGACACCGACACACTGATTGACATCGCTAAATTGTCGAAGAAAACGGTAGAGTTCTTTAATCACACTCCGACAATGGCCATGCTGTCTTACTCCAACTTCGGTTCAGATACAGAAGGAAGCCCGGCTAAAGTACATGATGCGGTGGACTACATGCAGAAAGAATATCCGGAACTGGCTATAGATGGTGAAATGCAAGTCAATTTTGCACTGAACACTAAATTACGTGATGAGAAATATCCCTTCACACGTTTGAAAGGTAAAGAAGTAAACACGTTAGTATTCCCGAACCTAAGTTCTGCCAATGCTACCTACCAGCTCATTCAGTCTATGAGTGAAACCGAGGTAATCGGCCGATACAAATGGGATTGAACAAACCTATTCATTTCACTGATTGTGAAGCTTCTGTACGCGATATTGT
>ENA-OQDD01000331-OQDD01000331.1-human-gut-metagenome-genome-assembly--contig:-NODE-331-length-20168-cov-1.740582_pt1 | contig 20168 bp, 24 predicted proteins | sample MGYA00242507_ERZ504598 | MGnify/ENA primary metagenome ERZ504598 (study PRJEB26092, sample SAMD00036318) | human gut metagenome | host: Homo sapiens | study: EMG produced TPA metagenomics assembly of...
TGATGTTGTCCCCGTTGATGTAGTAGAGGTTCACCCCATAGGACATGGCCCCTCCCAAAAGCTGCCCCGTAAAGGAGAGTTCATAGTTCATCAGGCTCTCCGCTTTCAAATCGGGGTTCTGTGGAGGGAACATGTACATCTCCCGGATGGTGGGGTTACGGAATCCTTTGCTCACCATTGCTTTCAGTTCTGCCTGCCGCGGCAGATGGAAAGCCAGTCCCCCTTGGGGAATCCATTCCGTGCCTACGTGCGAATGGTGGTCTATGCGGACACCGGCGTCCAGTGAAAGCCAACTGTTGATGTCCTGCTTGAAATCCACATAGCCTGCAAATTCATCCATCTGCTTGTCCACACCGGGGATATGGTCGCCAATCTGCTGTCCGGGTTTTGCCTCGTCGATGGCGACAACCTTGTTCCAGGACTCTCCGCCGAAGTGCTGGTAATCGAAACCTACGGTCAGGCGGTTGCCGGTGAAGAGCGTGGCGCTTTGATACCACGATATGCCCAGCATCCGGTCCTTGGAGTTGAAGTGCGACTTCTGGGGCTCTTCTCCGGGGTGGTAGCCGTCGTTAATCCAGTGCCGGCCCCAGTTATAGAAGAAGCTCACGGCGCCGGAAGTGCGGTCGTAACGATTTTCCAGTGCGAAGGAGGTCATGCCGCGTGTGATGCGCGAGTCGTTGTCTATATACGGATTGTCGGCTTCGCCGGGATTGGAGGCGTTGAAGCGGGTGATGTTCACGTCGCCCCACAGCTTCCAGGTGTCGCTGAAGTCGTATCCCAGTTTGGCATAGCCGCCATACTGCTCAAATTCCATGTCGTCACGGTGTCCGTCGGTACGGTTGTACGAGCCGGTCACCACGCTGCTGAAACGCCCTTTCCTCACGCGGTTGGAGACTTCCGTCTGCAGGGTATTGTAGGAACCGTATCCTATCTGCGCATTGGTTTTCACCCCGTCCTCCTGCATCTTGCGGGTGACGATGTTGATAACCCCGCCCATTGCATTGGACCCATAGAGGACGGAGGCGGGACCGCGCAGCACTTCCACCCGTTCGGCCATCATGCTCTGGTAGGCGTCGGCGATGGGATGCCCCATCAGGCCCATGTATTGCGGATGTCCGTCTATCAGCACCAGCAGGCTGGTCGTAGGTCCTCCGGCTGCGTTTACTCCGGCGCCTATACCGCGCAGGCTCATGCCTCCTGCGGCTCCCGTGGATACGCCGTAGCCCATGATGCCGCGGCTTGTGGTGAAAAGTCCGGGCACCTGCTCGGTCAGTGCAGGCAGGATGGAGGCTGGTAGGTCTGTTCCAGTTGCCGGCGGCCCACTACGGAGATGGTCATTGGCAGGTGGCGGATGTCTGTTTCATTTCTTGTCCCGGTCACCACGACTTCATCAAGCTTGTAACTTTTTAGCCGGAGGCTGTCGGCAGGTGCGGACAGCATACTACCCGGAAGGGCGATACTTATTAAAATTGCGGTTAAAATCTTTTTATTCATCGTTTATCTATGGTTCTTTTTGCAAAGTTATACAACAAGAAGAATCTGTATATGATTGGTAATCCTTAAAATGGACAACCGGGGTTAAAGATAAGTCCGTTAAAGGGTTTCCTGCTTCAGCGCTTCCACAAACCGGTCTATCTCCTGCAGTTTTGCCGGGATGTCGATGCCTTGCGGACAGTGCGGGTTACATTGGCCGCAACCAGTGCAACGGTTGGCTTGGCGCAGGCGGGGAACACTGCGGTCATAGCCTATCAGGAAGGCACGGCGTGCCTCGCGGTAATTCTCGTCCTGGCTGCTCTGCGGCACGTTGCCCTCGTTGATGCAGCGGTTGTAGTGCAGCAGGATGGCTGGAATATCCAGCCCATAGGGACACGGCATACAGTATTTGCAGTCGTTGCACGGCACGGTGGGGTATTGCAGCATTCGCTGGGCGGTATCTTCCAGTAAGGTAAACTCCTCTTCCGTACATGGAACAAGCGGGGAGAAGGTACGCAGGTTGTCTTGCAGATGCTCCATGTACGTCATTCCGCTTAGTACGGTCAGCACATCGGGGAAAGTACCTGCGAATCGGAAGGCCCAGGAAGCCACGCTCTCCTGCGGACGGCGTTGTTTCAGACGTGCCATCAAGTGGTCGTTCAGGCGGGATAGGCGTCCGCCCAGCAACGGCTCCATGATAACGGCGGGAATGTTGCGCTTCACCAGCTCGGCATATAGGTATTCGGCATCCGTGTTGCGGGTATTCACTTCTTTGGCATGCGCCAGTCCACGTAGTTCAGTTGGATTTGTACGAAGTCCCATTTCAGTTCGTCGTGGCGGGAGAGCAGGTAGTCAAAGACTTCGATGTCTCCATGATAGGAGAATCCGAGGTTGCGGATGCGTCCGGCTTCGCGCTCTTTCAGCAGGAAGTCCAGCATGCCATTGTCCAGATAGCGGGAGCGGAGGGCTTCCATGCCGCCCATGCCGATGCCGTGCAGCAAGAGGTAGTCGATGTAGTCCACTTGCAGGTCGCGGAAGGAGCGGTGATACATGGCAAGGGACTCTTCGCGGCTGTGCGTGCTGGGACTGAAGTTGGACAGCTTGTGGCAAGGAAGAATTTCTCCCGTGGGTGGCGTTTCAAGGCAATGCCCGTGGCGCGCTCCGACAGACCTTGCACATAGGCGGGGGAGGTGTCGAAATAGTTCACTCCGTGGGCAATGGCATAGTCTATTAGGTCGTTCACGGCTTCCTGGTCTATTTCGTCTCCATTCCCGTCGGCGCGTTTCCGGGTGGGCCATCGCATGCATCCGTATCCCAGTAGAGAAACCCGGTCGCCCGTGTTGGGATTGGTACGGTAGGTCATCTTGTCGGTTGGTATCTCGCCCAGCGCGGCCGATTCGCTCTCCCCGTTGTTCTTGTTGCCCGAACAGCCGTACAGGGCTGCTGCCGAGGCAAGCGTTCCTGCACCGGCGAGTTTGAAGAAATCGCGGCGGTTTATCTTGTTCTTATTGTCTTCTTTCATTGTGATAGGACTGAAATTATAAATGGATATTTGGATGATAAAGCTGCTTCAGACAGTTCTGTGCATCACATGGCCTTCCACATAAATGGCACTGAACGGACGCGACGGACAAAGGTTCTCGCATGCTCCGCATCCGATACAGCGTTCGGCGTTGACTACCGGTATCTTGATGGAGGCTTCGTCTTCCGGGTCTGAAGGAACCATCTGTATGGCACCGGCCGGACAATGGCGGGCACAGTTCCCGCATTCCATCTTGTCTGTGATGCAGATGCAATTCTCCTTAATCCATACGGCATGACCGATTTGGACGGCCGATTTCTCGGCGAGGCTTGTCAGATGGATGGCATCGGTAGGACACACCTCCGCACACTTGGCGCATTCGGGGCGGCAGTAACCGCGTTCGTAAGACATTTCCGGCTGCATCAGTTTTGTCAAGTCCGAAGAAGGACGGAGCACTTGGTTGGGGCATACCGATACGCAGAGCTGGCAGGCTGTGCAGTGTTGTGCAAAGTGGCGGGCGCTCAGTGAGCCCGGAGGAGTGATGGGAGTGGCAGCGCTCGGGGATTTTTTTGTCCTCGATGACAGCCAGTCCACCGTCCACTTTCTTCTCTTGTGCCTTGAGGGCTGCCGTAGCAGCAAACACGGCGGTTGTAGAGAGAAATGCGCGGCGGGCGTCGTTTACCTGCTCCGGTGCCACGGAGGTTTCCTGGGAGACAGCAGCGGAGGCCGGCTTGCGGCGTGTGTAAGTGATGGCACCTTTCCTGCACTTGTTGATACAGTCCATACATGCCACGCAACGGCTGTAATCTATTTCGTGTGCCTTGATGTTGATGCACGATGCCTTGCAGTTACGGGCACAAAGTCCGCAACTGTTGCACTTCTTTGTGTCAATTACCGGTTTCAGCAAGGAATACTTCGAGAGGAAGCCAAGCACTGTACCTACCGGACAGATGGTGTTACAATAGGTACGTCCGCCTCGCCATGCCAGCACGATGAGGACGACCAGAGTGACCGTGGCAATCAGCAGGATAGGGAGACCCTTCATCCATACATCCGTTTCATAGAAGGCATAGCTGTCAGCACGTTCGGCCAGGTAGGCCAGTCCGTTGTTTGCCCATTGGTAGAGCGGGGAGAAAAGGCTGGAAACGATGCGCCCGTATGAGCTGTAAGGGGCCAGTAGCACGACAAAAGAGTTCAGTCCGCCGATAATGGCAAGTACGAATACTCCCAGCACACCGTAGCGTAGCCATTTCAGTACAGGCGAATAGTGGAAACGGTTCTTCTTCCGTTTGGCGGAGAGCAGGAAACAATATCCTGGAATACTCCTAACGGGCAGATGACGGAGCAGTAGATGCGTCCGAATACCAAGGTCAGCACTGCAAGAAACAGTACTACACCGATGTTCAGTGCCAGCACGGCCGGCAGGAATTGTATTTTCGCCATCCATCCGAACCAGGCATGCAGTGTTCCCGTGAAGTCGAGGAACAACAGCGTGATGAATGCAAAGAAGATGACGGCAAGGGTCAGTCTGATGGTACGTAGCATAAATGTTTAGTATTCGTTCTTTATACTTTTTTCCCCATCTCGTAGGCTTCGTGCATGGAAGGCTTGTCGTTTATCTCGCCTACCTTCCAGGCACCCACGCCATAAATGGTGCCGCATTCTTTGGGCTCTTCCAGGCAGTCGAGGAAGCCACGGAAACCATCAATGGTACGTTCCATCATGGGGACACTTTCTTCGGCGGCGGCGATGATGAAGTAGAACTCCTTGTTCTTTATTTCAAGGTAGCGTGCACAACAACGGTCAATCAGTGTCTTCATCTGCGCGCTCATGGTGTAGAAGTATACGGGAGTTGCCATGACGATGACGTCGGCGGCAATCATCTTTTCCACCACTTCGGCGGCATCGTCCTTTTGCGGGCAGGGTTTGCCGTACATGCTGCATACGCTGCATCCCGTGCAGTAGTTGATGTGCTTGTCTTTCAGGAAAATCTTTTCTACTTGATGTCCGGCTTCTGCGGCACCGCGCATGAATTCGTTGCACAAGAGGTCGGAGTTTCCATTCCTGCGGGGACTGGAGGAGAGGATTAATACTTTTTTGCTCATATTCGTTGTTCGTTAGTTAGTAAATGATTACGTGCTGCAAAAATAGGCAGGTTTTATGAGAATGGCAGTATACAAATTACGGTTGTTGTTACCTAAATTACTGATTCATTCCAAAAGTATCTCCCGTTCGATGCCGGTGTCTTTCAGAAACTCCCGGTCGTGGCTGATGGCAATTACGGTGCCGGCGTAGTCGCGTATCGTTGCCGTTATTATTTCTATGCTCTCGATGTCCAGATTGTTGGTGGGTTCGTCCAAAATGAACATGTCCGGGGTGTTGTCGGCAATCATCAGGCAGCAGAAGGAAAGACGCATCTTTTCGCCGCCACTCAGTTTGCTGCACGGCTTGTTCCACACGTCGTGGGGAAAGAGATAACGGTTGAGGATGGTTTTCATTTCATGTTCCGGCAGGTGGCGGTGGTTGAAGCTTCTGCTTGTTGGAGTACGCTGCGCTCATTACGGACGAGGGAGTATTCCTGGTCCAGATAGACGGAGGTGAAGTCGGCACGCTCCATCACTCCGCCGGTGGGGGTGCAGTTCGCCCATGATGAGTTTCAGCAGGGTTGTTTTTCCACTGCCGTTTTTTCCTTTCAGGCTGAGGCGGTCGCCGCTTCTCAACTGGAAGGTGAGGGAGGAAGACCAGAGCTCCTTTACTGCCTCCGGACGGGTTGTCTCTAGGAGAAGCCGCGAGGCTGGGATAATGAAAGTTGACGTCCTTTGCCTTGACCAGAACCTTCCCCACATGCAGATGAGAGGCATTGAAGTCTGTTTTCAGTTTGTCTGTCTGTGGCAGTGAACTTTTGATACCTGACATTTCTGCCTGTAATTTTTCCGTTTTCTCCGTATGAATGCTGCTGAGTCTGCTGCTGCTGTTTTCCGCATTGTTTTTCAGTGCTCCCATCATGATGCGGGGAATCCCCTTTTTAATGGAGTTTTTTTCTCCCCGCACATTCTGTTTGGCCTTCCGTTCTTCTACTTCGCGTGCCACTTTGCGTGCAAGGCGCAGGGCTTTCTGCTTCTCTTCCAGTTGTTGGGTAAGGGCTTTCTGTTGCAGGGCCTTCTGTTCTTTGTAGAAGTCGTAGTTTCCGCTGTAATACGTCAATCCCTGGGAGGAGAGTTCGCAGATGGCAGGCAACTGATTCAGTAGCGTGCGGTCGTGACTGATGACGAGCACGGTAGCCGACGTCCGTCGTATCAAGTTATACAGACGTTTCCGTCCATCCGCGTCCAGATGGTTGGTCGGTTCGTCCAGCAGGATGGCTGTCGGGTTGTGCAACTCCATGCCCGCCAGGAAGATGCGGGTTTTTTCGCCGCCGCTAAGTCTTTCCATCGGACGGGAGAGTGGGATACCGTCCAGTCCCCAATTGTCGAGAGAAGCCAGGGCGTGTTCTTCCACGTTCCAGTCATCGTCGAGCGTATTGAAGTGCTTTTCGGCAGCGTCACCGCTTAGGATGGCATGAAGGCAGACAGCTTCCGGCTGATTCCCAAAGCTTGTGCTACTGTCTGTCGGTCGTATTGCCCGAAGTGCTGGGGGACGTAGTACAGATGTTCGGGGCGTAGCACCGTTCCCGAACTTGGAGACAAGTCTCCTGCCAAAATACGCATGAGGGTAGACTTGCCGCAACCGTTATTTCCGGTCAGGGCTATTTTATCTCCGGAGTTGATACTCAAGTGGAGGTGTGAAAACAAGATTTCCTTATCTGCATGGATATAGCTAAGGTCTTTAATGATAAAGCTCATAAGTTTCTACTGTGTTTTAGAAGTAAGAATGATAGGGGGATGCAAGCATTCCCCGAAATTGAAATTCTCGAAGGGAGGGTACAGACAAACACAGTATTGGCTAAACATCTATATAGGTGATGCTCAGCGTTCAGTCTGAAAAAGCATGTTGATAGTGATGTTTACCGAAATGTGTTGTCTTTAGTCGGATATTCTCATCGGTGGAATTAATTGGTTAGTGGGCGCAAAGGTAATAATTTCCACTGAATAACAAAGGCTTTTTGCGATATTAATATCGTGTCGGCAAGAAGTTAATATCGTGTTTGCAAGAAATTAACTTCCTGCAGACACGATGTTAATACTTTATTGGTTCTGTTACTTCATGGCCGAAGCATCGAACGAGAGTGGCAGTAATTCTCCCACATTCTTCAGCTCGTAGATTCCTTTTTGCCATACAGCAACACCCGCATTGGCTGCTTGAAGCGCTTCTCCGTTTCGAGCATCACTTGCCGGCAGGCGCCGCAGGGCGGGATGGGAGACTCCAGGAATTCGTTGTGCTCGTTGCGTGCGGCAATGGCGAGGGTGGTTACTGCCTGGTCGGGATGTTGGGAGTTGGCATAGAATAGGGTGGTGCGTTCTGCACACAGCCCGGAAGGATAGGCGGCGTTTTCCTGGTTGGTGCCGGTCACTACAATACCGTTTGCCAGTCTGGCTGCAGCTCCTACCGAGAAGTGGGAGTAAGGGGCATAGCTGCGGTTGGTAGCCTCGCGGGCGGCATCCATCAGTTCGCGGTCGGCGGCATCCAGTTCTTCATAGTCGTATATCTTGACGGCGATTTCGATATTTAATTCTTTCATAAGGCAAAGGGTTATATTGTAATTAATGTTACAAAGATAGAAAAGAGATTGGTTATTTCAATTCTTTTACGGACTTTTGTGCAGAACTCAACATTTTAAGCATGAAACGGATTTTCAGACTGACTGCTATCATAGCATTTCTTTTTATTTCCATTACAACAGTGCAGGCACAACGCCGGAATGCCCGCTACAATGAGTATATCAAACAGTATGCTCCCCTTGCCGTGGAGCAGATGCAACGTCATAAGATACCTGCCAGCATCACGCTGGCCCAAGGGCTGTTGGAGAGTGGTGCCGGATACAGCGAGCTGGCGCGTAAGAGCAACAACCACTTCGGCATCAAGTGTGGAGGCAACTGGCGCGGACGGACGGTGAGGCATGATGACGATGCCCGCAATGAATGTTTCCGCGCTTATCGCAATCCGAAAGACTCTTATGAAGACCATTCCGATTTCCTGAAACGGGGAGCACGTTATGCTTTTCTTTTCAAACTGAAGATTACGGACTATAAGGGTTGGGCGCGCGGCTTGAAGAAGGCCGGCTATGCTACCGACCCGTCGTATGCCAACCGCCTGATAACCATTATTGAGGACTATGAACTGTATAAGTACGACAGCCGTGGCATGAGCAAACACGATGTCCGCAGTTGGGAGAAGGAACTGAAAAAGAAACCTTGGCTGGCCAATCCGCATCAGGTGTACATTGCCAACGATATAGCTTATGTCGTGGCACGCGACGGAGACACCTTCCAGGTATTGGGCAAGGAGTTTGACATCAGCTGGAAGAAACTGGTGAAATACAACGACCTCCATAAAGAATATACACTGGAGGTGGGAGACATCATCTACTTGAAAGAAAAGCGCAAGAAAGCTGCCAAACCCCATACTGTCTACATTGTGAAGGACGGCGATTCCATGCACTCCATTTCCCAAAAGTACGGTATTCGTCTGAAGAACCTTTATAAGATGAATCGTAAGGATGCGGAATACGTGCCGAGGTGGGAGACCGCTTGAGATTAAGATAAAGAAGCTATCCGAAAATGTACAGGGTGTCCGAAAACGGACACCCTTCTTTTTTGCCTTTTCGCTTACTTTCAGTGGTTTATGATTTTGGCATGGATTTAGTATATATTAAGCGTTATGTTCGCAAACAATAAAATTTAAAGATATGGATAGAGAAATTCCGAAAGAAGTGCGTAATAAAGAACGCAATAAGAAAATCATCCGCTACGGTGCTATCGGCGTGGCAGGTATCGTAGTGGTCAGTGTACTCATTTCATTGATGCGTACGGGAGTGAAGGAGAAAGACCTTGTATTCTCCAAAGTAGGCAAGGGTACGATTGAAGTCAGTGTCAGTGCCTCCGGAAAAGTGGTTCCTGCATTCGAGGAAATTATAAATTCACCTATTAATACCCGCATTTTGGAAGTGTACAGAAAAGGTGGTGATAGTGTGGATGTCGGTACCCCTATCCTGAAACTGGACTTACAGAGTGCCGAAACCGACTACAAAAAGATGCTGGATGAAGAGCAGATGCGCAGCTACAAGCTGAAACAGCTGAAACTTGACAACCAGACCAAGCTGACCGACCTTCAGATGAAAATCAAAGTCTCCGCCATGAAGCTGGACCGCATGAAGGTGGAACTGCGTAACGAGCAGTACCTTGATAGCCTCGGTTCGGGCACCACCGACAAAGTGCGCCAAGCCGAACTGAGCTACAATGTAGCACAACTGGAATACGAGCAATTACAGCAGCAGTATGCCAACGAGAAGGAAGTGCTGGCTGCAGAATACCAAGTGCAGGAACTGGATTTCAGCATGTTCCAGAAGACACTGGCCGAAACCAAACGTACGCTCGACGATGCGCAGGTGCGTTCGCCCCGGAAGGCCATCCTTACTTATATCAACAATCAGATTGGTGCCCAGGTTCCCGAAGGCTCACAGATTGCCGTCATCTCCGACTTGAGTCACTTCAAGGTGGAAGCGAGATTGCCGATACTTACGGTGACCGTGTGGCTGCCGGCGGCAAGGCCATTGTGAAGATTGGCAGCGAAAAGCTGGAAGGTTCCGTAAGCAGTGTTACTCCGCTTTCAAAGAATGGCGTCATCTCCTTTACCGTGCAGTTGAATGAGGACAACAACCGCCGACTGCGTTCCGGTCTGAAAACCGACGTCTATGTGATGAATGCAGTGAAGGAAGACGTGATGCGCATAGCCAATGCCAGCTATTATGTGGGACGTGGGGAGTATGAACTTTTTGTACGCAATTCCGACAAGGAAATTGTAAAGCGCAAGGTGCAGCTGGGCGATTCCAACTTTGAGTTTGTAGAAGTGGTCAGTGGTTTGCAACCGGGTGATGAAGTAGTGGTGAGCGATATGAGTAACTATAAGAACAAGAATAAGTTGAAGCTAAAATGATAAAGGTTTACTTGAAACAAGCCTGGGAGCTGTTGAAGCAGAATAAACTGTTCAGCATGCTCTACATTGTGGGTACGGGGCTGGCCATTGCCATGACAATGATTATGGCGGTGGTGTATTATGTGAAGATTGCGCCCGTCTATCCGGAGGCAAACCGCATGAATACGCTTTACCTCAGCAATTCAAAATTCACGCAGGGAAGCGGCAACAATACCAGGACCATGCAATGGGCTGTTTCCTACAAGGCACTGCAAGACTGGTTCTATCCCGTAGAGAATGCCCTTGTCGTTTCGGCCGAGCTGCATAATGATTTGTCGGAAAACAGTTATATACAGCCTGCCGACCGCAGCGGTGATTTTCCGGTTATGGTAAAGTTGACAGACCCTGCTTTTTTCAAGATATATTCTTTCCAATTCCTGGAAGGTAGTCCATTCACGGCATCCGACCTGGCAAGTGGCATTTCCACTGCTGTCATTACCGATGATTTGGCACGCCGCTTGTTCGGTACGACGGAAGAGGTAGTAGGACGCTCGTTCAGCCTGAACTATATCGACTATCGGGTTTGTGGGGTGGTGCGCAGTGCCAGTTACCTCACCTCTAAATCCTATGCACAGCTTTATATACCTTATACGGTGTCGCCCGATTACAGCACTCCCAAGTACGACCTTCCCTATCTGGGAGCTTTCAGTGCTACCTTTCTGGTGCAGGACAGTAAGCAGGGAGATGCTCTGCGGGCTGAGATAAAGGAAATCTGCCGCAAGGAGAATCTTATGCATCCCGATGAATGGAAAGTAGATTTCTGGGAGCAGCCCACCTCCCATCTGTTGAGTGTCTTCAAGACTTATGCAAGTATGGAGTTTGACCTTTGGGCCACAGTGCGCCACTTTCTGCTTGTCCTGCTCGTATTGCTGTTGGTGCCTGCCTGAATCTGAGCGGCATGATATCGAGCCGTATGGAGGGACGTCTGGCAGAGATGGGCGTGCGGAAATCGTTTGGAGCCGGACGTAAGATACTGCTTTCACAAGTGATGTGGGAAAACCTGCTGCTGACCGCACTGGGCGGAGCATTGGGCTTGCTGCTGGCATGGCTGGCACTTTACGTGGGACGCGAGTGGATATTTACGGTATTCGACAGCTGGCCGAATATGGTACCCGAAGGAGTGGAGGTCCGCGTATCGGGTGAAATGCTGTTTGCTCCGCTGGTTTTTCTCGCCGCATTGGCGCTGTGCGTCGTGCTGAATCTGTTGTCGGCCCTTATACCGGCGTGGTATCCTTGCGGAAACCGATTGTGAACTCACTGAATGAAAACGATAAGACACGGGAGGTTGGTATGTTTAAGTTAATATGGAAGAATCTTTGGGCGCGCGCCGCAAGAACGGATGGTTGTTGGCCGAATTGATATTGGTGAGTATCATCAGTTGGGTTGTATTGGACCCGGTGATTGTGGTCACGCACGATCGTAATATCCCGTTGGGCTATGATGCGGAGCGGCTTTGCTCATTTCATTGGGCGCATTGCAGCCCCAGGCACCGGGATACGATGCCGAAGCGCAGGACTCTGCTACGTTGGTGGACAACTATTATAATTTGGTGCGTTATGTCAAGGACTTTGACGGTGTGGAATCGGCCACTCCCGTGCTGGGATTCTGTTATCCCAATTCTTCGGGAAGTTCGAATAGTCAATTGTTTGCCGAAGGGGATACGATTCCCTTATCTATTATGATGATACAATTTCTGCCTCATACGAACTTTTTCGATACGTATGGTTTCCGTTCCGGTAAGGGGCGGACACCCGGACAGCTGTCCGACTACGCCTATGCCCCGAATGACATTGTACTGACAGAGAATGCTGCCGAACAGTTGTTCCATACCAAAGACGCGCATGGCAAACGCTGTGTAAGCAGAGACCATGGAGATACCTTGTACATGCCGGTTGTCGGTACGATAGGAGCCATGAAGATGTATAGCGAGTGGCGTCCCGTCCCCGTTGCATTTATGCCGATGCTTACCATCGATACAAGTTATATCCCTGAAAGTGCTCATATCCTGGTACGTCTCAAAGAGGGTGTCAGCATGGAGCGTTTTCTGCACGATTTCCGTCCCTGGATGGTGAAGGAGATGAGGCGGGGTAATCTGTTTGCCCGTAGTGTCCGTTCCTATGAGCAGATTATAACGGAGAGCGAAGCCAGCAATTCCACACCGATTTACCGCCGTAATTTGGCGATGGCGTCTTTCTTCCTGGTGAATCTTTGCCTGGGTGTCATCGGTACCTTCTGGTTGCAGACACGTACGAGGCGCGAGGAAGTGGGAGTGATGCTGTCGTTCGGAGCTACACGCAGTGACATTGTCCGCCTGCTGATGGGCGAAGGCACGGTATTGACCGTGGTCGCTTCACTGACTGGTTTTCTGCTTTATTTGCAATATGCACTGAAAGAAGGGCTGGCCAAAGGACAGAATTGGTGGAGAGTACAGAGAGCTATTGGGTATCGGATTTTACCTTGCATTATTTGCTCGTGTCGCTCGTCATCTTTCTGATACTGCTGGTGGTAGTGTTGGTGGGAATCTATATCCCGGCGCGCAACATCAGCTGCATTCCACCTACGGAAGCCCTGCGTGACGAATAGATGAAAACGGACAAAGTGTTCATTTTCGGACACCTTACTGCATGTATAAATAGCAGATAATCAATGATAAACGGTTTTGGCATAACTTTTGACCTCTTGAAGCAGAAATTGTGCGGAATAGAAACAGAACAGAATAATAACAATTAAATACTTACCATTATGATTAAGTTAACTAGCATCAACAAGATTTATCGTACAAACGAGATTGAAACCGTGGCATTGGAAAATGTAAACCTCGAAGTGAACAAGGGAGAATTTCTCAGTATCATGGGACCTTCCGGTTGCGGAAAATCTACGTTGCTGAACATTATGGGTTTATTGGATGCACCCACCAGCGGTACCATCGAAATAGCCGGTACGAAAGTGGACGGCATGAAGGACAAGGAGCTGGCTGCTTTCCGTAACCAGAAGCTGGGTTTTGTGTTTCAGTCTTTCCATCTGATTAACTCGCTGAATGTACTGGATAATGTGGAGCTGCCTTTGCTGTATAGAAAGGTGTCTGCCAAAGAACGCCGTCGTTTGGCGGAAGAGGTGTTGAAGAAGGTCGGTTTGAGCCACCGCATGCGTCACATGCCTACACAGCTTTCCGGCGGTCAGTGCCAGCGTGTAGCCATTGCCCGTGCCATTATCGGCAACCCGGAGATAATCCTCGCCGATGAGCCTACCGGTAACCTGGACTCCAAGATGGGTGCCGAAGTCATGGAACTGTTGCATCAACTGAACAAGGAAGACGGACGTACCATCGTGATGGTGACCCACAATGAAGAGCAGGCCAAACAGACCTCACGTACCGTCCGCTTCTTCGACGGACGTCAGGTGGAATAATTACTGCTTAGCAACTGTCAACTATTAATTATCAACAGTTCAATTAATGAAATGCAAACCGTAAGACAAGCTTTTACAATCTTGAAGCAGAATCCGCTGCTAAGTACGATTTCCATATTGGGTACGGCCTTTGCTATCACCATGATTATGGCTATTGTGATTACTTGGCAGACGAAATATGCTGACTTGGAACCGGAGGTGAACCGCAGTCGGTGTCTTTACTTTTCCGCTATGCACGTATACGACAAGGAAAAGGACGGCAATAATAATTGGAGTAATCCTTCGGCGGCATTTATGAAAGAATGCGTGCAGCCGGTGCCCGAAGTGGAATACTGTACGGCATTTTCCCCAGCCGGTTTGTCATTGGCTTCGTTGACTGACGGTAACAATCGGGTGAAAGTGGATGCTATGCGGACAGATCCCGACTTCTGGAAAGTGTTCAGCATGCAGTTTCTTGCCGGACGCGGCTTCAGCGAAGCCGACCGTGCTGGAGAAAGCAAGGCTGTAGTAGTCTGTGCGTCTGTAGCGCGGAAACTGTATGGAAGTACAGATGTAGTGGGACAGGAATTCCTGCTGAACCGGGAACTTGCGCGTATCGTGGGAGTGGTGAAAGATGTTTCCGTCACTGCTAAGGATGCATATGCACAAGTATGGGGTATGTACAGTGCCGACGAACTGAAAATTACCGGAGTCCACAGTTATTTGGGAGGCATGCAGATTGCTGTATTGGCACGTACATCCGATGACTTTCCTGCCATCCGGGAGGGCATTGCCAAGCAGGTGGAACGTGTTAATGCCGGATTGGGTAATAAACAGATAGACATCATGGAACAGCCGGACAATATCGTGGCGCACGTCAACCACGTATGGGCTAATGTAGGGCCAGACTTGACAATGCTTTATCTTCAATATGCCGTAGCTTTATTTATCATTTTGTTGGTACCGTCACTCAATCTGTGTGGCTTGAGTAACAGCCGCATGCAGCAACGTATTACCGAATTAGGTGTACGTAAGGCTTTTGGAGGAACGAAAAGTGTGCTTGTGCGGCAGATACTGAACGAAAATCTGATGTTGACATTACTGGGTGGAGTAGTGGGACTGCTTTTCAGTTATTTGGCAGTATATGCCATGCGTATGTGGCTGTTCACCAATAATCAGAATGTGGGTACGTCGGGCGAGTTCAGCTTTGAAAGCTGTGGAGGCACTGTTTAGTCCGTTGGGTATTCCTGCTGGCATTTGTTTTCTGTGTGGTCATCAATCTGTTGAGTGCGGCACTGCCTGCATGGATAGCGGCACGGCGCACTATTGTAGATTCTTTGAATGATAAATAGAAGGAGGTACTTGATATGAAATTTACGATACATAACTTACGTATGATAAAGGCACGCTTCAGCAGTAACGGCTGGGTATTGGCTGAATTGTTCTTGGTATTCATCGTGATGTGGTTCCTCTGTGACTCACTGGGATGCATGAAATATACTTTCTACCGTCCGCTGGGTTATAATATTGAACATGTCTATAAATTATCCACCGTTGTAGGTGGAGAAGTCGGGATACGAGTCTGACTGATGTCGATAAATATCTGGGTATATTGGCGAAATTGGAACAAGAGCTTCCGTAGAGGCAGCTGCCCTTTGTTATTGGAGCCTTCCGATGAGTGGCAGTAATAGTTACAATGCGTTGGTTGTGCAAGATACTTCCTGGGTGCAAGGACGCTGTATTTATACGACTGGAGGATATATGGATGTTTTCCGGATAAGTGAGGACCGCGTCACCCGTTCCGGGACACTCCCGCAGGATGGAACAATGTGACACTGAGTAATGCCGCTTTTGAACGTTTTCGTAAGAAAATGCCGGAGTTTTCGCAGACTACGCCGTTAGGTAATGGTGATTCTGTTACAATCATCAAGCAGATGGGGAAGACCGGTGCTTTCCGTTCCTATCGTTATGGAGTTGAGGAACCTTGGTTCTTTTATCATTTGGGAGAGAATATGATTAAGGCAGAGTTTGCGACAATTGGTCGCAGATTGTTTTCCGCGTGAAGCCTGCTGCCGACGGACCGGATTATCGGGAGAAGTTTCTGCGCGAAATAGCGCCTAAACTGGACACGGACAATGCGTTTGTGGCAGATGCCGCTCCCTATACTGAACAACAGTTGCAGTTCGAGGTGATGAATGGCGATACGGATAAGGTGAACAGTCAGGCTGTGGTGGTGCTCTTCCTGCTGGTGAATGTATTTTTGGGGTTAATAGGCACCTTCTGGTTCCGTACTCGCCGCCGCCGTTCGGAGATAGCTCTACGGATGACGATGGGCAGTAGCGTGGCGGTGTGTTTCGTTTACTGATAGGTGAGGGGTTACTGTTATTGGCGTTAGTGACATTGCCTGCCATGGTTGTATGCTACAATGTGGGGATGGCGGAATTTACTATAGGACGTACCTCTCTCATATCCACTTGGCCGATAGAGTGGAGTGTGATACGCTTCCTTGCAGGTTCTCTAGGGGCTTGGTTACTGATAGCTCTGATGGTAGTGATTGGAATATGGTTTCCGGCACGGCAGGCTATGAAGATTGAGCCGGCAGAGGCGTTGCATGAAGAGTAGTATGAAAAACAATAGAGGATTAACAATAAAAAAGAAGAAAAATGAAAACTAATATAGTAGGTATTATCATTGCATTGATATTGACATTTGTAGGTATGCTGAGTGTTTATGCACAAGATACCAAAGTGAGTGAAGTGCGCAAAGTGGATGCCTTTTCGTCCATTGAGATAACGTCTGTGGGAACAATTTATTTTACACAGAGTGACACTTATTCTTTCAAGATTGAAGGTAAGGAGAAGCACGTGAAGAATACAGAAACCACAGTGAAGGACGGCTGTCTGCTGATAGGCTTCAAGGATAGGAAAAACAAGAGCATGAGAAATCAGAAAGATGGCGTGACCATTTGGATTTCGGCTCCTGATTTGAAGAAGGTGGAGTTTACCGGTGTAGGGGAGTTCAATTGTGAGAAGCCCTTGAAACTGGATGAGGTGTCATTTGAGGTAAAGGGAGTGGGTGAAGTGAATGTATCCGATTTGACGTGTGACGAGCTGAAAGTTGCTTTGCGCGGAGTAGGTAGCGCCGATATTCATGTAGTCTGCGATTATTTGACTGCCAGAATGAGTGGTGTGGGTGACGTCACTTTGAGCGGAACTGCCGGGCATGCTGACATTTCTAAAGGAGGCATAGGCGGAGTGAATACATGTAACCTGAAGGTGGGCCGTTGAGTAGCGGTAACACCAATCGTAAATAGTAAATCGTCTAATCGTAAATATCAATATGATAAAGCAATACTTCACACAAGCCTGGGCACAGTTGCGGCAGCAACCGATGATTAGTGCCGTCAGCATAGCCGGTACGGCACTTGCCATCTTCCTCATCATGCTGGTGGTGATGATGCAGCAGGTGAAGGTAGCTCCGTTTGCTCCGGAGAGCAACCGCGACCGCTTTCTACATGTGCATTATATGAGCATCACCAACAAAAGCTGGGGAGAGGGAAACAGTTCCAACGGACCGATGGGGATAAAGACTGCGCTTGAGTGCTTCAAATCGCTGAAGACCCCCGAAGCAGTAACGATTTATACCTGTATGGTCATTTCTACCCCCGTGAATCTGCCGGGACAACCTGCAACGGGTATCGACCTGTTGCAGACAGATGATACTTCTGGCGTGTGTTTGATTTCTCTTTTGTTGCCGGGAAACCTTATGACCAGGCTACATTCGATGCCGGACTACCCGTAGCGGTAATTACGGAAAGTGTAGCGCGCAGGTTATTCCAGACAACGGAGGCTGTTGGTCGCGAATTCCTTTTGAACCATGCTCCTTATACAGTGTCCGGTGTAGTGAAGGATGTTTCTACTTTGGCCAACACTGCCTATGCGCAGGTATGGGTGCCCTATACTTCTACTGAGATAACGAAAAGCACATGGAGTGATGAGCATATGGGGATGATGAGCGTTACCATTCTGGCGAAAAGCCGTGATGATTTTCCCGCTATTCGTGAGGAGACGGAACGCCGCCGTCAGGAGTACGACACTGTAATTGGCGAGAATGGTTATTCGTTGATTTACCGTAACCGTCCTTATGACCAGGAGAAAAATGCCGCAGGAATGGCTGCCAACATCGAACCGGACGTGGACCAGGCACGCAGCAGCGTCTCATTATCTTCATCATTCTACTGATTGTTCCTGCCATCAACCTCAGCTCGATGACGCAGAGCCGTCTGCGCCAGCGTGTGGCAGAGATTGGTGTGCGCCGGGCATTCGGTTCAACGAGACTGGAACTGATGGGGCAAATCATTGCAGAAAATCTGGTGGTGACATTGCTGGCAGGGGTGATGGGATTGTTGCTGAGTGTAGCATTCGCTTATTTGGGAAATACACTGCTGTTTGCGCAGGAATTCAGCCAGACGCTGAGTCCTCCGGCAGTGGATGCAAGCATATTGCTGCATGGCTCCACCTTTGGCTGGGCTGTTGTTGTTCTGCTTTGTGCTGAACTTACTAAGTTCCGGTATTCCCGCATGGCGTGCATCAAGAATAGGGATTGTAAATGCATTGGGCGGACGTTTGCATAAATAACTCCATCACAAAACATTAATCATTGAAGAAAATGACTAAGAAACTTCTTACACAGATAAAGAATGAATGGCTCTCAAACCTATGGTTGGTGTTGGAGTTATTGGTAGTGAGTGTAGTGATGTGGTACGTGGTAGACTATCTCTACACGCGCGCCGCCACCTATCTGGAGCCGAGAGGCTTTAATATAGAGCACTGCTACCTTATAGAGTTGGGGGAACTGACACCCAAAAGTCCCGACTACATAGCCGGGCATACCTCTCAGCAGACCCACGATGACATAGCCGAGTTGTTGGAGCGTCTGCGTCGTCGGCCGGAGATAGAAGCGGTCAGCCTTTCGCAGAATTCATATCCTTACAACGGAAGCAATTCAGGCGCTGAAGTAAGCTATGACACTTTGCGTTCTCCCGGTTGGACCATCCGCAGGTTAGTGACACCGGACTTTCCCCGTGTATTCCGCTATCGGGGCACGCGTGGCGAGACACCCGAACAATTGGCTGAAATGTTGGAGCGCGGGGAGTTTATGGCTTCGGATAACCTCTACCGGAAATACGACCGCCGGATGACAGATCTCGTAGGCCAGCGGTTCTATCTTTTTGGTGATACTACGAAGACCTACCGGCTGGGTGCTGCACTGCAAAATGTACGCTATCACGATTATGACCAGGCGCGAAGCTCATATTCCATGATGGTGAAGCAGAGTTTCTACTATATCGGTCTCGAACTTTGTGTCCGCGTCCGTGAAGGGCAGGACAATGACTTCATTGAGAGGCTGAAGGCAGACAGTGAGAGCCAGTTCCGCATAGGCAATATCTTCATTTCGGAGATACGTTCTTTCAAGGATATTCGTCGCAACTACCAGCAGGCATGGACCAATGACATCCGTAACTATGTGATGGGTATGGGATTCCTGCTGCTGAACATTTTCCTCGGCTTGCTCGGAACATTCTGGTTCCGTACGCAGCAACGCCGTTCGGAGATAGCACTGCACAAAGCGCATGGAGCGACAGACCGTGCCATCTTCAGCCGGCTGCTTAGTGAAGGGATATTGTTGTTGGCAATTGTCACCCCCGTTGCATTGCTCATCGATTATAATCTTGCACACCTGGAGTTGAATTCCTGGAGGAACGGTACGACGTTGGAGTGGGACCGCCTGCTGCTCTGTGCTGCCATCAGCTTTGTGCTGATTACCCTAATGATTGTCATCGGTATAGGTATTCCCGCCCGCAAGGCGATGAAGGTGCAGCCTGCCGAAGCATTACATGATGAATAGAAAGTTATGAAACAAATTTTAGCTCTTATCCGCCAGAATCCCTTTTTCAGTGCTGTTTCCGTCATCGGTACGGCAGTGAGCATCACCTTTGTCATGGTCATTTACATGGTGTATGACATCCAGACGGCTGACTTGGCTCCCGAGTCGCACCGCAGTAGCATGGTATATTCTTCTTATGGATACTCTTACCGCAAGTCCGACCACAGCAATTCCAATACGGGCATGTCTTATCGGGCTGTCAACGCTATTTTTGCAGAACTTCCGGGTGCGGAACTTGTCACCTATCTGGGACCTACCTATCTTAGATACTGTGGGGATTCGCCCGTGCGGGGAATGCGCCGTACGGTTCGTCAGGTGGATTTGAACTATTGGCGTGTCTACGATATCCCTCTTGTGGCGGGCCGTCTTTTCAGTACCGAAGAGTTCGATGCTTGCCGGGATGTCGTGGTTATAGGTGAACAGCTTGCCCGCGAAGCTTTCGGGTCTGCCGAAGCAGCCATTGGCAAGAATTATTTTGTTAACTTTCGCCCTAAGCGCATTGTCGGGGTCACCAAAGATGTGAGCTCTCTGTTCACATTTGCCTATGGAGAGTTGTGGATGCCTTATTCCACCCGGGATTCCGGTCTGGGCAGTGAAGGGCTACGGGGAGATTTCGAGGCTGTGGCCCTTGTCAAGCCCGGTGTCGGCAGAGAGGAACTCAAGCAGCAGATAGAACAGTCGCTTGCCCGCTTCAACGGACGACTGACAT